>Ga0209542_10007119_pt1 | contig 21438 bp, 29 predicted proteins | sample RifCSPhighO2_01_FD_184028 | JGI IMG/M metagenome (GOLD analysis project Ga0209542, IMG submission 184028) | Soil microbial communities from Rifle, Colorado - Rifle CSP2_plank highO2_0.1 (SPAdes) (version 2) | ecosystem: Environmental > Terrestrial > Deep subsurface > Rock core/Sediment ... | reverse complement strand
CTTTTCTTGTTACTGTGCCGTTGGATTGGGATTTGAAAGAGCACGCCGAGGGAAAGAGAAAATTTCCGAGCGTGCAGGATTTCATTCGGGAATTAATCCGCAGGGACATCGAGGCGCTCGACAAGGATAAAGCCGCGATTGAAGCCGCCAAGACAAACGGGAAATAAAATTTCAAAACTAGTTTTTCCCCTGCATTTCAAACAACTCTTCGAGCTCTTTTTCCGTCGTCGCCTGCTTGGGGCTTTTATCCTCGCGTATTTTCACGAGCCTGGGAAAGCGCAACGCCAACCCTTCCTTCCCGTGCATTGCCGCAGTATGCACCGGGCTTCGCGTAATCTCATCCGCGTTTATTTCCACGACGTATTTCGGCTGGACCCAAACGTCCGCGTCTATAAGCGCGTCCACGCTCGCGGGCTTTTCCTTCACCGAAATTTTCGAAAGCGTTTTTTCAAACCACGCCATCTGTTCTTCGCTGAACCCCGTGCCTATCTTGCATACGGTGCGATAGCGATTTCCTTCCTCGTCATACACTGCCGTAAGCAATCCGCCGAAGCCGAATTTCGTGCGCTTGCCTTTGCCCAAATAAAATCCCACGACCACGCCGTCCACAGTGTCGGTCAGCCCTTCGCCGTAGGATTTCTTGAGTTTTATCCAGGAAAACTTGCGCGCGCCTGCAGTGTACGGCGAAGCCAAGTCTTTCGCCATTATTCCCTCGAGGCCTTCGCCCAGCGCGTGCTCGAAAAACTCCTGCAATTCCTGCACGTCCTTTGCGATGATGTATTCCGAAGGCGCAACGATTTTTCCCTCGGAGAAAGCTTCGTCGATTTTCTTCCTCCGCTCGCCATACGGTTTTTCCGTATAATCTTTCCCGTTCAAATACAGCAAATCGAAAACAAAAAACTTCAAAGGCAATAATTTCGCTTTTTCCGCGATGCCGTGCTTTCTCTTGCGCTGTATCGTGGCTTGGAATGGGAGAAAGCGGTTGCGTTTCTCGTCGAAAACTATCGCTTCGCCTTCGATGATGAATTCCTTCGCCTTGATTTTCCTGAATTCCGCGACCAAATCCGGAAACATGTGAGTCATTTTTTCCAAACGCCGTGAATAGATTTCTATTTTCTCGTTTTGCTTGTGCACTTGCAGCCTGAAACCGTCATATTTGCCTTCGGCAGCGCATTCGCCGAGCTTTTCCATTATGCCTTCGGTCGTGGGCAGGCGTTCTGCAAGCGCCGGCTGGATTGGGGAGAAGGGTTTCGCTCGCAAGTGCGTTGTTCCTTCGATTCCCTTTTCAAAAAACAGTTCCGCCACGAGCCCGAGGTCGCTCGTGAAGTTGTACGCCCTTTCGAGTTCGGGCCGCAGGCTCTTGTCCTTCGCTTTCAAAACGCTCAACGCGTCGATTACCGTCGCCTCGCCCGCGCCCAGCCTGAGTTTTCCCGTGACAAAGCGGATTATGTATTTGGCTTCGAGGGGAGTTGCGTTGCCCAACAAGTCTGCGAGGAGTTTTATTTTCAAATCCTGGCTTCCGTTTCCTCCGGATGTGGCGATTTTGTAAAAGTTTTCGTAAACTTTTTCCGTAGAAAGCTTGGAAGAGCCGAGCGTGCGCTGGGATTTCGCTTTCAACAGTTCTTGCGCAGTGTCGCCCAAGTCGCCGCTTTTCCGGTAGTGCGCGGCAACTTCGCCGTCGCTTTTTCCTGACACTAGTGCGATGGCGCGGATGCAGAGCTTGTCCCCCATTCCCAATTCGATTCCGTAATGCTGGGGCAGCAGCTCGCCGGTAATGAGATACACTACGCGCTTGACTTCTTTTTTCGGGCATTCGCCGAGCAGGCCTGCGATGTCGTCGGTAATCTCGAGGCGCTTGGCTGTTAGTTTGGAAAAGATTTCTGCCAGCCGCGAGAATTCCATGATTGAATAAACGGAAAAGAGGGTTTTATTTCTTGTTTTTTCTAGTATTCGGTGCTTTCGCCTTCGAAGTCGCCCGCATCGTCGTCCCAATCGCTCTTCCACTCCTTGGACTCCTTCATTTCGTCCCAGGTCATGGAAAACTTGTCCTTCCTCTTTCCTTTCATTTTCTGGGGCTTTGCTTTTCTCGGCGCAGCATGCTTGGCAGTCTTCTTCGCTTTAGGCTTGGAAGTTTTTTTCGCCTTGGTTTTTTTCCCCGCCACGTGCAAACACCGTTCGTGCGCGCTCCCAGCGCAACTTGAATGAGTAAAGCGATTTCGTTTAAAAACGTTGCGAACGGCTTGCCTTGAAAGGTAATAAAAACAAGTTCGACAAATTTCTATTGAAAAGCGTGGTTTCTTGACGCCGTTGTTTATGCCGCAAAGGCGGCCCATGGAAAGGTTTGCAGCGTACAGGGCACAGCCGGTTCGGGGGCAAGTCCATTTGAATCGGGCCGAAGTGGAGAAGCTTGCCGGCGCCCTTCACGGCGTGCACGCGGAACACGAATCCCTGCTGCGCACTCTCGGCGAAAACATTTCAGAGAAACTCAAAATTGCAAGCAAACAGCCGATCGAATACGGGGCTTACTTTCTTATAACTTCGGTGGTGCCGTTCATTGACGAGACCAGCGCTGCCGCAGTCATTAGTTCTCTTTCCAAAAAAATCGGAGGCCGCGGGTTTGATGCCCCGCATCCGCTTACCCCAACCCAAAAGCTGATGACAATCCGCTACACGCTTTCCTCCCTTAAAGACAATCCAGATTTTCGTTTTACTTCAACAAAAGCGTTAGCGCAAACCGGCATCCCGCGCGTGAACGCATCTCTTGGCACTACTTTGCGCGGCGCCATAAACCCGACTAGCTTGAGAGACCAGCGGTTTGGCTTGTTTTTGGCAGGATTGAGGGGCAACGCCGGCCGTGCGCAGCACTACAGTGCCGCACTCGAGCGCAACCGGCGCGGAAAGCCGCTTGCCGGCGGAAATTTCCCGCGACCCGATTTTGCCAACGTCTTGAGAGCACGCCGGAAACCCGTCGTTTAACGAGATTTAAATACACTCTTTTTCTTAATCGAATTCGGAAATGAACATTTCGGTTTTTCTCGGCATTGTGGTTTTCGTCGCCTGCTTCGGCGGAGTGCTTTATTTAAACACTTCGGCGAACGAAGGCGAAAACCTGATTTTCTTGGTCCCCCCCTACAACTACGTCGTGGGAGACACGCTGAGTTACATAAACGCGTTTTTGTTCGTTTTCATCCTTTCCGCAGCGTTTTTCGGAATCGCGGCGCCCATTGCGCTGGGCGTCGAAGGGCTGAAGTACGCTTCGCTCCTTTCCGCGGGAATAATGCCCGTCTACGACCTTTTGTTCGCCATCCCCCAGCTTTTCGCCGCATATTCCGCGGCTTTGCTGGGCCGCGGGGCGATTGAAGACTATCAAGGCAAGGGAAGCGTTTTCGCGCACTGGCAGGATGCGGTCAAGTTTTTCGCCATAGGCGCAGTCTCACTCGCTGTTTTAATAGCCGTGAGGAATTATTTGTAATAAGGGCGTGGTGTGATTGTTCGAATCCGTTTTGCTGCCGCATTTCGTGCTGTTCGGGGGAGGGGTTTTCGACGTTTTCGAAACGCTCTCCGAATTGGATTTCGTCGTGCGCGTAATGGTTTTCTGCTACATCCTCTTCTGGCTTTACCAGACTTTCATTCCCGCGCGGGCAGACTTGATTTTCGGCTTGCTTTCGATAGTAAGCGGGTATTTGGTTTTCATGCACGGCGTGAGCATAACCATTCTTGTGCTGTTGTTCATGGTGTTCATAGTCCTGGGAAGCCAGTTTCAAATGCTCATTCAATTCGGAATCCTGCCGCTGTTCGGCTATTACTTCCACGGGGATAGGTTTAGGCACGTGAGTGAAGACCAGCAGCAACCTCAGCCGCAGCAAGGCGAGCACAACGCGCAAGACCTTGCGAATTCTTATTACTCCCAAGGAATGTCGGCGCAACGGTGGGAAGCGCTTGAAAAGCAGAATTACGGTGCAAGGTGAGAATGCGTGGTTATGGACTTGTTCCTGCTTTCGATAATAGACGACGCAGTGAGCATTCTCACGTGGACGTGGTGGCTGTGGCTGCTTTTCCTCGCGTGGTATTTCTACAGCTGGGCGCAGCAGCACGTGGGTTTCTCCCCGCTTTTAGCGTTAAGCGTCGGGGCGATTCTCGTTTACTTCCTCGTCATAGAACACCCGTTGATAGGCAGCTTTTCAGTCATCGTGTGGCTTTTGGTCATGAGCGGCTTCCTCTACCTGCTTCCAATGGTGACCGCGTTCTTCAATACTGTATTCAAGAAGCCGCCTTCGGCAGGGGGAGGGCAGGCTCCTCTTAGTCCTTATTCCATGTACAGAGGTTGATTGAAAATGGGTTTCAGGAAAAAGCTCGGGGTTTTGAAAAATTACTACGCGTCTGCCCACGGCATCCGCAGGGATTTTTTCAATTTGAAGTGGAGGCTGTTCGTCATCCTCCTCGCCGCGCTCTTGGTCTTGTTCGTAAACGATTACCTGCAAAACAAGTATGCTGCCACTGCGGTCATTGCCATTTCGCCTGACGGCACTGCCGACGCCGCGCCGTACGCCCTTCCCGACAAATTGTTCAACTGGTTCATGACTGGAGTTTTGTTCGGAATCGTCGCGCTCGGCGTCCTCAACGAAGGCGAGTTCATCCTCGGCCTTCGCAGGATGATAATGCGCTTTGAACGGGATGCAGAACGCGGCGTGAAACGCGCGCTTCGTGGCGAAGGCAACAGCCACCCGCTGTTGCAAGGTGGGCAAAGGCGAAAGAATGTTAAACAACGAAAAAAATAGTTTTCTTGATGCAAAATGCTTGACTTCACCGTGTTCGCTTCACTCCTTTCGTTTGTGCCCGTATTCATTTTCTCGGACTTCATGGACGCGCTCACGCTGATTATAATCATCCTCGATTTCGTCATGCTCTACAAATATATTTATCCTGAAATGGTGTCTTCGCAAATAGTGGGCATAGTCATCACTACGGTCATAACCTTCCTGCTGATTATTCCCTACGCGTGGTTCGCGTGGCTGGTTTTCGGTCTCACTGTCGCATACTCGTTCTTCTGGGGCTTCAAGCCGTGGACTTGGGCTACAGACAAGAAAGAGCGGGAAGACGAGGAAGGGCCGTAAGCGCCACAGGGATTGAGCGTCAATGGATTTCACCGCGTTGTTCATAGTAGTGCTGATGATTCTCGCGGCCAAAAGCGGGCTGCTCTGGATTGCAGGCGGGCTGGGAATCCTCATGCTCGTCACTTCCAAAGGCAGCTATTCGATTGCAGCTGCAGTGATAGGCGTGGCTGTCGTTGCCGCCGTTTACTTTCTCGGCGAAAGCGAGCTGAGCTTTTACGCGATGGTCGGGGGGCTCGGCTTGGTGCTGGCGATTTTAGCCAGGAAAGACTCGGAGCAGCCTTCCGCAGGCTATTATCCGCCGGGCGTTTAAACGCAAAGGCAACACGCCTTTGCAGGATTAAAACGTTTTAAAAGCACGATTCGCTCTTATTCGTATTAGCTCTTGCTGGGAGACGCGAATAAAAAATGGCTTGGCTTTTGGCTGTCGCATTGTTCGTTGTCGGCGCTTTCATCATGGACTCGTCCCAATTCATCGGCTTTCTCATAATACTCGCGGGAGTTTTCGCTTTGCTCGTCAAGCCGCAGGAGGCCGCGCGCGTGGCGCGCGAACCTTCTCCGCAAAGCCATGCTCCCATAATCATAAAAACCGGTTCTCACGCGCCCCAGCCGGAATTCGTTAAAATGCGCATCAAAGGGGAGTGGAGTGGCACGACTTCATACGAAGACCTTTTCAGCAACCTGTCAGACATCGTCCTGTTTCCAGTGAAAATCTTGTGGCGCTTGCTGCGCGTTGGCGGGGGAAAGAAAAAATGAATTTGCTCGTGCTCGCGGTGCTGGGCGCTTTGGCGTGGTTTTCGTTCGAAAACGGAATGGAGTTTTTCGGCGCGCTCGTAATTCTGGCGGGAGTGCTGTTGCTTTTCACTGAAAAACCCCGAGGGCGGGGTTATTACCGGGAAGCGCAGGATTCTGCGGGCCAGCCCGTCATAATAGACCAAGGCGGCGCTCCGCCCAGCAAGAAGGAACTCAGGCTTAAAGTCAAAAACTGGAAAGACCGGTGGGATGACCATCCGAACGAATACGTCTTCTACCACGTCGGTCTGGCGTTTAACAACATCGGCCGCAGCCTGCTATACCTTTTAGGCATAGAGAAAGACGAAAAATAGCGCGGCGCATTGCGGACTGGACTGAAAGAAAAAAACGAAAAAGGTTTTTTTGCATGAACGCGCGGACTCTCGGTTTTTTCCTCATTGCCATAGCCTTCGTGTCTTTGCTCACTGAATTGGAATGGCTCTTCATCGCCTTCATCGCACTGGGCTTGAGCATAATACTTTTCTACAAGGACGGCGACGGCAAGGCCGAACCGCAAGCTGAGAAAACCTCCGAGGCGAAGGCGCTTGCGCCGCCAAGGGTGATAATCGTGCAGCAGGATTCCACGCGCTCTGCTTCGGACGCGGTTATTGAAGACATCAGGCTGGACCAGATGACCGGGCGCACGCGCAAGATACGCAAGGAAATCCATGCTGCCAAGGCTGAAGCCAAGAAGGAAACGGCGTCCCTGAAAAAAGAGCTCGATTCGCTCAAGAAAAAACTCGACGCTAAAAAAAAGTAATTCGGCCGCGGCCCGGCGGCTCAAACCAAGCCCAATTCGATTTTCGCCTGTTCGCTCATTTTATCGGGAGTCCAAGGCGGGTTCCAAACGATTTCCACTTCCACCTTTTCGATCCCCTCGAGCTTTCCCACTGTCGTTTTAACTTCCCCGATTATTTCCGGCGCCATGGGGCACAACGGCGTGGTCATGGTCATTTTGATGGAAACGGTTTTGCCCTCGACGGCTATTCCATACACCAGCCCCAAGTCGACTATGTTGAATGCTATTTCCGGGTCCAAAACCGTTTTCAAGGCTTCCAAAACTTCCTTTTCCGACACCATTCCAAGCAACTCCCATGCTCATAGTGTGCGGGAAAATTAAAAACACCACCTGCAAAAAGCATCCCCCTCGTGTTGTTACTACTTAAATGTAGTAAGGTATAAAAGGGGGGGTTTGCAAGGTTGTATTACAGGTGTAAAAAGTGGTTTTCGATGCGCAATCGCTAGTACTGCTAGTGTTCATTTTCGTCGCAATCGGGTCGTACACCAGCGGCGGGTTCAGTACCGACAGCCCGCTGATTTGGGGGCCTGCATTGTTCGCCCAAATTCCGCTTGCTTTGCTTAATGGAATCGCGTCGAACGTGCCTTTGCTTATCCCGATAGCAATCATAGCGTTGCTGGCTTACTTTGATTTCTTGACCGCCACTCTGGGCGAGGCGTTCCTCACGCTAGTCGTTTTCGGGGCCGTAATCGTAATGCTGGGCGTTTAAAAGCCGGTTCGCGCAGGGTTTAAATTAAGGTAAGTGATGCGGCATGGGCAAAAGCGGTTTTTGGGTTTTGATTTTCCTGCTCGTGATTTTAGTCGAGCCTTTGCGAGATTCGTTGTGGAGCGTCTTGCTTTACGCCGACCCGCTCGTGTTGGTTGCCGCGCTCTTCGTAGTGTGGTACTTGGCGCGCAACGGCTGAATTCCCGTTGTGTTTTTCTAGGGCTTGTTCCGCAATAGTATTTTCCTGTCGGTGTCGAGAATCTTTTCATTGATGGCTTCCAGCGCCTTGAGCAGCGCGAGCGCTTCGTCCACTTTTTCTTCAAGAGTCAGGTTAGCGTCGGTTTCTTTTTCCCAAGGTTTTATAGCCCGCGGTTTTTCTTTTTCCTGCCCTTCGTCCTGCCTGATTATTTCAACTTCCGGCCTTTCCGCTTCTTCCCTCTGCTCTTGCTTCTGCGAAGGCTTGAACAGGCTTTTGCCTTCCGTTTCCACCACTTCACTCATGCTGACTTGCCCGTCGTCTTTTTCCGCGCTTGGCGCATGCACCTTTTCAACAGGTTCTTCCATTTGCTTGAACAATCCTCTTGATTGGGGGGTTTGCGTTTCCTGCGCTTGCGGCTTGGGTGCCGGCGGCATAGCGGGCTTTTGCTGCGCGACGGCTTCGTCGAAAAGCTTTTCCGCGTCGCTCACTCCCAGCTCCTGCAAATTGCTTATCACCTGCTCTCGCGAAAGCCCTTTTTCGAGCAGTTGCCGGATGACGATTTTCAAGTCCATGACTAAAGAACCGCTTCCGCATTTAAAACCTTTTTTCGTGGGGCGGCTTGTTGGCGAAGGCGTTAGCCGCCCGCTAACGCTAGCTGATGCAGGGCCTTTGTTCCGCGTACGCAGCCTTTGCGCAATTGCTTTAAAACGAAAAGGCGTGTTATACTGCGTATGGATTTAGACTTGCCTTTCGGCCCGTGGAAGGAAATCGCTTCCGCGGATTGGAACGGGATTCCCACTGGCATTTATGCGAATCCGGAAAAGCTTCTGCTCGTGGTGGCGTTTCCGAAAGAGCCCGCGAACGGGAACGGAAACGCAAAGCCCTCCCCGGTTCCCGCGGGAAAGCAGGGCGTGCTCGTGCTCTTGAAAAAACCGCTTTTCCTTGAGGGAAGCGCGGCTGGAGTGGAAAAGTTCGTTCAGGGCCAGATGCGCGACTTGAGCTTGGTTTCGAAAGTCGTCGACAAGAAGCACTTTACTTTCGTTTTGCTTGAAGCCCAGCCGTTTTTCGTGGAATTCCGCAAGGAAGAGCTTGTGAAAGCAGTGAAAGAGCAGTACGACGAGATAAAATCGCTTGCGCAACTGGCTTTCGACGTCGCGCGGAGTTACGGCTGCAGGGCTCGGGAACTCGGTGAAACGGAGGAAAGCGTTGGCGAAAACCTGTTAGGCGATCCGATGATGCTTTTCGCCCTCGGCGGCTTCAAGACGAAAAAACTGTTTTCCGCGCTGGACGAGAAAAAGGCGGTTCTCGGCTTTTCGCCGGACGGCACGCAAGTGGACGTGTCGCCCAGCGAAATGCAAACCACCCTGGTTTTGGGCGGTGCGCGGCAAGGGCGGTTGGGTGCGCTGCAGGTTTGCGTCGAAAACCTTTTGGTGTCGGGAATACCGTGCATAGCCGTGGGGGAAAGCGATTTCCTGCAGGGCTTGGCTTTCCCGAACAAAACCGCGTTTGAATTGGAGAAAGCCGGACTTCCGCGGGCGTCGGGTTTTCCGCTGAAAAGCTATGCGCTGGGCAAAGGGTTTTACATCGACTTGCGGCGCGTGTCTGCAAAATCTTTCTCACAGCTTTTCCTTCCGGCTGATTTGAAGGGCGTGGTGGAAAAAGCCTGGGGCGAAGCTTCGCTTTCAGGATTGATGGAAAAGCTGGAGCCGAACTCGCAAAAATATCCTGCAGCGAAAGCGCTCAGGATTTTGAAGACCGTCGAGCGCGCTTATCCCGGGGTTTTCGCGCCCAATTCTGTCGAGGAATTGAAAAACCCGTGGGGCGAAAAAACCGGTCGGGCGGTGTTGCTTGGCGCGGATGGTTTGCTGCAGGCGCTTGCAATAGAATGCATTTTGAATTCGCTGGGCGAGCCGAAGGAAGGCCAGGCTTTGGGAATTGTGCTTGAGGCTGACGTTTCGAAACTCCCCGCGGCGCTCATAGCGTCGGTTTCGTCGCTTCAGAACAAGGTTTTCTTCGTGCTGAGCGCCTCGTCTTCTTCCGACTCCATCGCGTCGATAACGCCAACGCTGCAGATTGACGTGCTGGGCGAGGGCTCGGAAGCGGTTGTAGCTTTCTCGGGAGAGAAGAAAAGGCTCGCGTTGCGCCCGCCGTTTTCGTCGGGCGGTTCAAGCTGACCGCCACGCGTTTTCAACGCTTATCTTCTTATCTCGAAAGCTTTTCTCAACCGTTTTTCGTGCTTTGCCGCGTAATCTTCTAACGCCTTGCCGTGTTCAGGATCGACCATGAACGGCGTGTGAAACCTTGTTCCCTCCGGCGGTTTGAACGGAGGAAGCATGGACTTGCCTAAACCGGCTTTTTCCGCTTTGCTGATGGCCTTAATGAGACCCTTGTTGAGTTCCAGGTTCCTCATGGTTTCAAAGGCAGTAATAGGGTCGAATACGAAGTCGAGTATTCGGGCTTTCGTGTCGTTTTTCTTTCGTGCGATTAAGAACGCGTACGCGATGTAATCGGCGTCTTTCTTCGACAGTTGCTTGTTTTTGATAAACTCTTCCAACGCGCTCGCCCCCGGCGTTTGAACTAAATCCTTAGGCTCATGCCGCGGCCAGCTTTTGCTTTTCCGCGTTTTCCTGCCCTTCCGCTATTTCGGCAACGTCGCCCAGCGATTCAGTGAGGACTTTCAAAAAGATTTCGCCGAAGATTTCGTCCTGCCACGCGTCCACTTTCTGCGAATTCACTAAATGCAGCATGGGAATGAAATGCTCTACAGTCTTCCCTTCGCTCAATTCCGAAAACAAGACCAGGTCGTCCGCGTCTTTCAGCGCCTTTGCCTTTTCGAAAACTTCCGAAATGCGTTCGCCCATGGTTTTGGGAGGAAGCTGGACGTTCAAAGCAATCGGCGCTGGAATTATGCGCTGCACGCGCCTGCCCGACTTCATGACGCTTTCAACCGCAGTCATGAGCTCTTGCAGCGTAACGCGCCGCGCGCGGGGGCGGTTGGGCTTGAGAATCAATTCGGGCAAGTCTTCCTGGATGAGCATCGGCGTTTCCTCTTCCACCGCATTATACTCTTCCAGCGGCTTCCACTCGAGGGCGTCGGCCTTGAACCTCAAAAGCAAAGATGAAGCGAGTATGACGTTGGCGGGAATGTGCAAGTCCATGGACTCCCAGTTTTTGACGCGTTCGAGGCACTTGTCGGCCACTTCGCACAAGTCGATGTCCCACGGGTCCATTTTTTCCGATTGCACTAAGTCGACTAGGAACTCTCTCCACGTGGGTTGCACTACCATTTCCATTAAATCCATTTCGAATTCACTTCTTTACTGGTGGGTGTATTGTAAAAAGAAAAAGGGAATAAAAACGTTTTGCCCTTATAGGCTTTTTGCTAAGAAAGCTCGCCGTGCTAAAAAATCCTCTTTTGTGCTAATAAACTCTGCTAAACAACTGGGTTATTTAGCAAAGCTTATTCGGATCCGATTTGTTCGCTTCTATGCTCCTAGCCTATAGCGGAAGGCAAAATTATTTGAACTTTCTTCTTGCCTTCTGCAACTAGCGAAAAGCTGCCGAAAGTTCAATCACTCTCGCTTTTCGCTATAAGCTTGCGTTCATCCCCCCACTGCAGCAGCACGCCTGCCTTCTTCTCAATCCCAGCAAGCTTTGATTCCCGCTCTGCGCGTTCCTCGCGTATTCTTGCCTTGAGGCGCTCGACGCTTTCCACCAACCGCTTTGCTTCCTCCCTTCTTGCGTCCCGCTCGGCATTCATTGCCTGCAAGCTGCGTTTTTTTTCCCTCACTTCATCTATCTGTCCTGCAAGATGCGCGTGTTCCCCCAGCATGCCGGCAAGCGCTGTTTCAGTGGGAAAATGTGAAACGGCGAGTTTCACGTCACCGCCTTCTTTTGCAGTAAATTCATGCAAGCGCGAGAAAAGCGTTTTGCACTCGCCCGCATCTCCCGATTCGAAAAGCGCCTTCGTGGCGTCGTCGGCGTATTTTTGGGCAAGCACCTTGTCTTTCTTGGGCGCGTCGTGCGCGTATTTTCGTAGCAAACGTTTCAGGGGACCGAACGCATCGGCTGTTTTAGCGCGGAGTTCTGACCTTCGTGCAACAAGCTGAGCCTCCTTAAGCCCCAATTCCGCTAGCTGCGTTTCCAGCGGACTGTCCTCCGCCTTTTCCGCCGCGTTCTCCAATTCTTGCAATGCTGCCGTTTCCTCCCGCAAAAGTTCCTCTAACTTCGCCTGCGCTGCCTGCCTCTCGCCGATCGCCTTCAGCATCCCCTCTAATTCTGCGTAAGCACTTGCGGCACCGGCCTTTTCCCTCAAGACGCTTTCGAGCTCGTCGGCCTGCGCGCAAAGAACTTTTACCACGTACGCGAATGCCTTCATGTCCTCGCTGAAAAAGTGGAAGAGGTAGCGGTTGTCGCTGACGTTTTTCGTCGCCTTCTCCAAAAACTTGAGGAGTCGCGCGTGGTACTCGGCAAGAGCGCGGTAGTCCAGCTGCCGCGGCATTTCAGGCGGGTCTAGCAGGAGCGTCCTTTCGACGAAGTTCTTCCGCATCGACTCACGAATGGTTGCGTGAGTCGCCTGGGGGTCGGTGGTTCTCGCTTTAATCTTCTTTGCCAACAGCTTCAGTTCACCGAGCTGGTATTGGATGTCGCTAAGTATCGACTGCGGCTTTCCCGAAACGTCAAGCTCGCGCTTTTTCGCGAGTTCGAGATCCCTCTCTAGCCCCTCGATGCTGAATTCCCTTCGCGATTCCCGCGGTAGCGCTTTCCCTTCGTTTTTAGCTGTCCGCCCCAAAACCCCGTGCATCCAGTCGAATAATCCCACGCATTCCCCCTTGAATTCAGCCCTTGTCTGTGAACAGACGCCTTTTTTCGCCAGGTTTTTTTTTCAATCCCTGTCGCCATGGAAAACCAACCTTATCCATCAAATTACCTAACGCCTAAAGGCGTAGGTAATTTAAGATTCACGCTTTGGAAGCGATCAGCCTTTGCAATCCCAACGGCACGATTATCGTCGTAAGGAACGCCATTGCGGAAATTATCGAGTATTGCGCGGCGGTCAGCAGCGGGCTGCCGTCCGGCCCCAACGCCGTCAAGCCGAACAAGCCTATAATCAAAGCTATTTCGCCCCTCGGCACCATGCCGAACCCTACCAAAAGCGTTTCTTTCCTCGACGCGCCGAAAATCTTGGCGCCCAAGCCGCATCCGACCACCTTAGTCAATATTGCGATTGCAGTTATTGCAAGAATGGGAATGAAGTTTTGGCCGAGAGTCCTGATGTCCACAAACATTCCGAGGGAAATGAAGAATAACGGCGTGAAGAACGCTTCGAGGGGAAAGAATGCTTCGAATATTTTCTCGACGATCTTGGAATAATTGAGCGTGACGCCTGCGATGAAAGCGCCGACTATCGCGCTCAAGCCTATGAACTCGGCGGCGTAAGCGTAGAAAAGCATGAACGCGAGTATGGAAAGCAGGGTGCGTTGGGAAAGCTTGTCTTCCTTTATTTTGTCGAAATGCTTTCTCACTATCCACTGCCCGGCGAAAATGCCTCCGGCAACGAAAATGAATGCTATGAATATTATGTTCAGCAAGGGGCTGAGCGCTTCGGCAGTAAAGCCGTTGGGAATGTGCTGGACCATGGACAGCACGAGCAGCGCGAGAATGTCGTCTATGACCGCCGCTCCCAGCAGGGTTTTCGCGAATTCTTTTTCCAAAAGTTTGAGCTCTTGCAGCACAGCGACGGTAACGCCCACGCTCGTCGCAGTCAAAGCCGCGCCGAGAAACACGGCGTAAAAGAAACTTTCTCCAGTAAGAACGGCATAGTAATAACCGCCCAAGAACGGGACGATCACGCCCAGGATTGCAACTACGAAATTGCGCGAATTGAAAATGCTTTTGATTTCGGAATGCAGTCCGATCTTGAACAACAGGATTATCGAACCCAATTGCGCGAAGATTTTCACCACTCCTTCTGCCGAAACCAAGTGGGGCAGTTGCTGCGGAAATATGGGGAATATGGAATTCAGGAATCCGACGAGCAAAGGCCAAACGAGCGAGACTGAAGAAGGGGATACGGCTACTCCAAGCAAGAGCAAAACCATCACCACGGGCTGTCGCAAGTAAACGACCAAAAGTTCGGCGAGCACCGCGGCCAAAAGCAAGAACGTGATTTCAAACCAGATTCTTTTTTCCTCGGGAACGTCTCCGAACAAACTCGCGCGTATTACCGACAGGTAAAGCAAAACCGCCAGTACGACTATGATGCCTATTGCGATGGGCATTGCGTTTCTGCGCGCTTCCCTAACGCGTTCCCTGATCATTTTACAGTCCTTGCTTCGGGCGGGTTGCAATCCAATAGACCAGCCCGCCGATTGCCGCCAGGGTCAAAATTCCTATTATCCAAATAGTGTAATCGGGAGAGGAAGGCTGGGGCGTGGGTGCAGGTGTAGTAGACGTAGGCGCGGGTGTAGGTGTTGCGGTTGGAGCGGGCGTTCCTGTGGGTGCCGGGGTCCGTGCTGTTGGACAAGCCTATCGCAACATTCGAAAGCGAGGCGTTTGAAGCGTAAGCGAAGCCGAAGGAACTGAAAACGAAAATAGAGAAAAAAGCGGCTAAAAGAACTTTTGCAACGTCCAACCAACAACATCCCTTGCAATACGGCAGAAGATATTACTTGCGCCGTGTTTTTAAAATGTTTTTTTTCCTGCCGGAAAGAAGGGCCTTTGCCCCCAAGCCCAGGAAAAACCCGGGGACGGCGAAGATTCCGAACAGCACGTACAACGCTATCGCAAGTGCGAGCAGCAGCCACAGGCTGCGGGGCTTGCTCCAGACGAATGCCAAGGCGATGGCAAAGCCTGCCAGGAAGGAAAAAAGGTTGTACCAGAACAATGGAATTTCCATGTGCAAGAAGAAGAAAAAGAAAGTTTAAAAAGAAAAAGGAAAAGGGCTTTTTTTCAAAAGCCCTTTTCTTCAAGGAATTTTAATCCTTGGAAATGTCGTATACAGCCTTCAACGCCACGACGGCGACTGCCGGAGCGACGAAGATGGCGATGTTACCGAAGACCGGTCCCATCCAAGAGCCGATTGCAGGCAGCTTCGCGCCGATTGCGCTCAAGCTGGTTGCGCTCAGGAGGAAGCCGATTCCAGCAACCAAAAAGTGCTGTACTTCCTTGTCGCTTATGTTGAGCAGACCGACGAGCAAACCGAGGATTCCCAATACCATGGCCACGGTAGCGTCTGTTGCTCCAAATATTCCCGCCAAAACGGCGATTACCAAACCGCCTATATACGCCCAAGCGCCTATCGCGGGCATGCTGTCTCCCTTTGCCATAATCCATTTCACCTCTAATTCTATGTAACCCCCACGGTGGCGCTTTTCTAAGCCACTGCCGAAGGTGGGTTAAGCTCGAATAACTCAACTATCCGAACGCCCTATAAAAAGATTGTTTCTATCGTCAAGCGTCGAAAAAGCCGTAGTGGTTGGAGTTTGCCTTAAACCCCACCGCTTTCGCTTTTACGCCTTATTCATCGACAATGAGCGTTCCTTTCATTTCGCTGTGCCCTGACCCGCAGAACACGTTGCAGGAAAAAGTGAAGGTTCCGGCCTTGTCTGCAGTGAATTCGACTGTGACTTCCTGTCCGGGCTGGAGGTTGGCGTCAACGCCGAAGTCTGGAAGCTTAAAGCCGTGCTCAACGTCCACGCTCTTGATTTTGAGCTTGACGATGTCGCCTTTGGAAACGCGGATTTCCGACGGTTCGAAAGACCATTGCTTGGCGGTCATGGTGAACTCTTTCACAGCTCCTTGCGTTGCGCTCGGCGAGGGCGTGGAGGTAGCCTGTCCGGTCGGTTGAATGGTGGGCGTGGTTGTGGGCAATGCGGTGGGCGCGGGTGTTGCAGTGGCTGTTGCCGTGATTTGCACTTGAGTGGGGGTTGGCGAAGAGCTTTGCTGGACGCAGCCCGCCAGAGCTAGTGCTACGAAAGCGATGATTGCCAATCCGATTGTAAACTTCATTCCAAACCCCTCCACCTGATAGAAAAAGGCTTTCCCGGCTTTCGGGAAGCCAAGCTTCGTTTCAACTACAAACTGGGGGAATAAAACTTTTTGGTTTAAGGGTTTGCAAAGGTCGCGGCACTAGCGACTTACTAGCGCGGTTTAAATTAGGTAGAACCAAAACTATTTTGGAGGTCACGCCATGCCTATTCATTCACAACGATTGGTTTACGCCTTTAGAGAAGGGAATACGTTCATGCACGACTTGGCGGCAGTGGAGCCGCCTGAAGGATTTCAAAAGCACGTCATTACCGTTCCAGCTACCTCGTCCAAACAAACCCGTGAACAGCATCTTCGAAGGGCGATCAGAGCCGCAGGGCTTACCCTGGCTGATATGCGGCACATTGATACTCAAGTAATTACAGACCTGACTTTAGAGCCGGTTGTTAAAAAGTTTGCTCGAGGCCCGCCGGTTCCTTCCTCAGAGGGAATGTTTGGCCGCAGTCAGAACATAAGCAATGCCTACAAGGCTTTAGAAGAAGTTACTGATCCCGAAAGGGAAGTAGCGCATACAGCCAATGTGGCGCATTCAATTTTGCGTCAGCTCGATGCAGTTGTTCAGGATATCAGGAGCCAAAACAAAGAGCCGCTTTTAGTTGATTTTTGCATTGGGGATCACCATGGATACGGACTGGAATTTAGCGGTAAAGAAGACCATGAAAAGGTAATCTCAGAATTTCTAGGGCAAAGATTTAAAGCGAAAGTAATCAGTTTTGAAGATGTTCTCAAAATGGCTGCTAAAAATCGAAGTGTAGACGATAAAATTTTGCTCATGGATCATCATGCATTAAGTGCGCTCGGACGCCAGTTGAAAGATAAAACGCGGCTATTTCAAGTCGCGTCAACCTGCCCCTGCCACTTGTATTCTACTGAACGAAGCAAAGATGAAGGGTTTAGACCTTTTGAAACCGAGCGGGAAGAAGACCGCAGCATTGTTCCCGAAGTTCACGATTTGCTAATGGGTTTCGTCGGGAATAACGTCAAAAGAAACGCCTGGATCAAAGAAAATCCCGCTGAATTCAGGAAACGGGTTCGCGAAGCAAGAAAAAGAGCGCTAGCAGGAACGGACTAAGGCGCGATAGTTTAGACTCTAGAAAGATACGCTGTGCACGTAGGAAAAGAAATTTAGGAGTATTGCTCTTGGCGCCTTTTGAAAACGATGAAGATTATTGCAAGCACTGCCACTATCGCCAGTGCAATCCAGCCCCACGAGATTTGCTGCGCTTGGACTGCGGTCTTGACTGCCAGCTGGTCTGTTGAAACTCCTTCCTGAGATTCCAGCCAAATTGGAATAGTGTCGGAAGGCGGGTTTACTACTTCAACAGTAATTTCCGTGCTTTGGCCAGGCTGGAGATTCAACACGGGCGGCTGGGTTGCAAGCACGTAGCCTGTCGGAAGCATTGTTTTTACGCCGGTCAAAGGCTTTTCGCCAGTGTTGCTTACGATAAGGCTTATCGAAATGGTCCTCTTTCCGCCTTCTTCCTGCAAGTTCGTTTGCTTCACCTGCACTTCAAGCCTCGCGACCGGCTTTTCGACGTACAAAACCATTTGCTTTTCAACGCTCTCACCGCCCGCGTCGATTCTTGCGGTGATTGTTTTAGCGTCCTGCTTTTCCGAAGCGGGAATCTTGAACGTAACGAGCATGCCTTGAACCGAGTTTGCCGGCAAGTCCCTAGCCTGCACTGAATACCATTCCAGGGGGATTCCTTCGAGCGAAACGGCTGCATTGCGCAACGCGTTGTTGAAGCCGTTTTTCACTGCAAGGAAAGCTTTCGTTTCCATTCCGGCGAAAGCCCTGAGCGACTTTTGCTCAAGCGAAAGCCCTTCTCCCGCCACTTGCCCGGCTGCGCGGATCGTGAGGTTGAATGAATATGCTTTGGCGAGCTTGGAAGTGCGGACTACCACTGGCAATTTGATTTTACCGAGCTTCATGTTGCGGGACGGCGTTGCAACGAGATTGATTTGCTTTGCTTCGCCTGCTGCTAGAGAGAACGACGACGGCTCGGTTTTTACGAGCAATTCCCTGGGCGGGCTGACTTCGATGGCAAAATTTTGCGTTATCGAACCGTTGTTGGAAACTTCGAACGGAAGCAAAACGCCCACCTCGCCCCGCGCGACCGAATACTCCTCCTGCATTTTGACCGCGAAATCGGTTTTGGCGAAAACTTCGAAGCAGTAATCGCGCAGGAAAACCGGAATGCCGTTGTACGAGAGCGTGAATTCGTAGCTGTAAACGTCCAAAATCGTGGACTGCTTGGGGTTGATGGAAATCAAAACTTCCTGCGAGTCGCCTTGTTTTACTTCCAAAAGCGAAGGCGTCACGCTCAAAGCTTGCGACGCCTGCGCGCCGGCGTTCAACTCTACGTCAAACGGGCCTTCGATTTCCCCGTCGTTGCGCACTTTAAGCTTTATTTGGGTTTCCTCGTTGTGCGGCGCTATCGCGCATTTCAACGGCTCGTTCTGCAGCACGAGCTGAAGCTTGTCCGAATAAACGAAAACTTGCGTGGGGAACGAGTAAAAGAATTGCACGCCGTCTGTATTCGTAACGCGAGCGGTGACCGCCTGTTGGTATGCGTTGGAAGGCGTGCCCGGCGGAATTGCGGTTTTTATCGAAACGGTTTTATCCTGCCCTCCTTCGACTTCAACGTCGCTGGCAGAAAAGCGCGTTGCGCCCTTGAGAAACCCTTCGCTTGCGAGCCGCACGTAAATCTTGGAGTTCCTGTTGTTGGCGATGCGCAGGGAATAAGAAATTTCGTCTCCGGGCCTGCCTGACTGGTTGGCCGTCGGAGTGAAGAAAAGTTCGAACGGGTCGTTTTCCTGCGCTGGCGCTTGGCTGACTGTCAGGGAAAGGGTTTTGGAATCGCAATTGTAGTTCGTGCCTGCGCTTATGGAAAGCGGGATTTGAAACGCGCCTGCAATCTCACTTTTAGCTTCGAGCTGGAACAAGGCCGATTGCGTCGGCGAGAGGGTGGAGTAAGGCGCTTGGCTGAAAGAACATTCGAGGGGGTATTCGCACGACGCGGCGAGGGAGACCAACTGCGGGTTGGTTCCGGTGTTCGTGAGCGTGATGGGGTAGATTGCCTTGACGCCCGCCTGGGCTTGCGCGCTTTCCACGAGCGAAACGTCCAAGTACGGGCATTGGGCTAGAACGAGGGGGGCTGCAAACAAGAACAAAAACAAGGCGAGTTTGGATTTCATTGCAATTATCTAGTGCCCGACCTTGCTTAAAAAAGCTTTCAAGTATTGCGCGTGCCGCCGATGACTTGGTTGAAAATCGCTTTCTCCAGCAATTTCTTTGCCTTTTCGTTCATAGCGTCTTGGCTGGCTTCAGGGTGAACATAAACCCAGCTTTTCAGCCCTTTTTTGTCAACCCACACCAGCACGCGGCCTTTTAGCTCTTTTTTCAGTTTCTTTTCTTCGCGCAACGCTCCCCTTATCCTTTCCTCCTTTGGAAGTAGAAAGTACGATAGTTTTCCAAGCAGGCCGGACGTCTGAAACCCGTAGTCCGTCACGTTTCTTGCAAACCTTATTTCGGGCTTGTCAAAATTCGGTTGCAAGCGGATTACTTGGCCCGCATGCTTATCGAAAGTCTTTTTGAACCTTTGCTCGTGCGGCTGCATAAGAATTTATGATATTCGGGAAAATAAATATCCCGCGCCTTAGCCCTGGTTTTTTTTCCAGCAGTTCAATATATCGGGAATTTGTTGCAAAGCCCGAGAATCTCTTGTTTGACTTTCCTTATTTCCCCCGCGTCGTTTCTCCCGTCGACAGTCCTTTGTATGAACTGCGCAACCAACTCCATTTCCGGCTCTTTCATCCCGCGGCTCGTAAGAGCGGGCGTGCCCATGCGAATGCCGCTCGGGTCGTAAGGCTTGCGCGTGTCGAAAGGAATCGCGTTCTTGTTGCACGTTATTCCCGCCTCGTGCAGCAAGTCTTCCGCCTGCTTTCCCGCAATGCCCTTGTTTGTCATGTCTATAAGCACGAGATGGTTGTCCGTGCCCCCCGTCACAAGCGTAAACCCGTAGTCCATCAGGCATTTCGCAAGCGTAAAGCAGTTTTTCTTGATTTGCATTCCGTATTCCTTGAAGTCCGGCTTGAGCGCTTCCCCGAGCGCGACTGCAATCGCGGCAGTCTGGTGATTGTGCGGCCCTCCCTGCAATCCCGGGAAAACCGCCCGGTCTATCATCGTAGGCAAATATTTCTTAGATTTCTCGGGAGGAGCCTTCAAAGGCTCGGAAGGCTCGCCGTTGCACGCGATCAACGCCCCCCTCGGACCGCGAAGCGTTTTGTGCGTGGTGGTCATTACCACGTCCGCGACTCCGAAAGGCGACTGGTGCACTCCTGCGATAATAAGCCCCGTAATGTGCGACGTGTCTGCGACGAGATACGCCCCAACGCTGTCGGCGATTTTCCTGAACTTCTGAAAATCGAATTCCCTGGCGTAAGCCGTGGCGCCGCAGAAAATCAGCTTGGGCTTTTCCTTGTCCGCGAGCTCGGCAATCGCATCGTAATCGAGCCACCCGTCTTCCTTGGTCTTGTAGGACACGGGCGTGTAGTATTTGCCGGAAAAGTTTACGCTCCAGCCGTGCGTCAAGTGGCCGCCGTACAGCAAATGCATTCCCATCAATTTTTCCCCTGGCTCGAGCAGTGCAAAGCATACTGCTTGGTTGGCGGGGCTTCCAGAATACGGCTGCACGTTCGCGTGCGTTACTCCGAAGAGTTTTTTCGCGCGGTCGCGCGCGAGGTTTTCGACGACGTCGATGAATTCGTTTCCGCCGTAATACCTTTTTCCCGGATAGCCTTCTGAATACTTGTTGGTGAGTATCGAGCCGAGCGCGTCGAGCACCGCCCTGCTGACGTAGTTTTCGGAGGGAATCATTTCCAGGCCGTCGCGCTGGCGCTCGAGTTCGTTTTCAATCGCTTGGCTGATTTCCGGGTCCGCTTCGCTCAAGTTTTTCTGGAAATCCATGTAAACCCCTCCCACCGTTTTGCTTTGCAAGAAGAAAAACAATTATGGGAGAAACAATTTTTAACTATGCCCTTGAGCATTTTATGTGACGAGCGAGGTGCGTAACTTTGATGCCTGAAATACCTTTTGAACAGCTGTACCGAGAGCATGTTCCCCTGCTCAATAAACTTAGGGAAGTGAATGCAATTCCTGTTGACCCGAAGTTTGTGGGTTTTGGCGCGGCTCAAGTGAGGTTTGAAATAAACGAGAAGACTCGGGAAGATTGTGAAAAAGCCGCTGAATTCATACGGGCGCACTTGCTGAAAACCCCTGCTTATGGATTCCCTAGCAACCCCCTTTCCGAACACGTTACTTTAACCGTAGAACCTGTGGGGGACAAGTACGATTCGCATCATCTCGTTTTTACTACAAAAACTGAAGAATCGGAGGATTTACTTCGTGCGCTCTTTGTAGAGCTGAAAAAAAGGTAAACGCTGCTTTAGCCGTACTTCTTCTGGATTTCGTCCATGCGCTTGTCCGTCCACTTTTCCGCTTCCATTCTCTCCAGCCCGTATTCCTTCAAGTCCACGAACTTCATCTGCTCCGCGAAATACGGGTGCACCCTCTTCACTTCATGGTAAACGCCTTGCGCCACCCTGCGGTAGTCGGGATGCCCCTGGCGGGAAGTGCGCAATTCCGCCAAATGGAACGTTTCGCGCAAATTCATCTTGAAATACCACCGCATTTTATAAGCGAAAGGCACGGCGTACTGCGCCTGCTTCGGCATTTTCTCCGACATTTGCTTGTGCAGCTCGTCAGCCCTGCCCATGGCCT
>Ga0209542_10007118_pt1 | contig 21440 bp, 25 predicted proteins | sample RifCSPhighO2_01_FD_184028 | JGI IMG/M metagenome (GOLD analysis project Ga0209542, IMG submission 184028) | Soil microbial communities from Rifle, Colorado - Rifle CSP2_plank highO2_0.1 (SPAdes) (version 2) | ecosystem: Environmental > Terrestrial > Deep subsurface > Rock core/Sediment ... | reverse complement strand
ACGAACAGGAGAGGACCCGCGATGTCATGAACGGTTTTGTACGCAACGGTGGACATAAAGGAGGATGGAGAAGGGATAGGGGGCCAGAAGGCGGACGGGAGATTATGCGGCGACGAGCTTGAGACCCTCGATTTGCTTCTGAATGGTACGCTCGAGGGTGTCGAACGCTTCCGTGTCTTTTTCTTCGATGAGATGCGCCTGCGTGATCTGTTCTTTTACGGGAAGCGAACGGAATGCGCTGAAATCAAAGTCCTCCTGTTCGATGACCCCAAGGGCGCTGTCCATGAATGTAAGGATGGCACGGACGATGCGATACTGTTTTTGGAGCGACGTATAGGCGTCCTTCGGATCAAAAGCGTTCTGGAAGAGGAAGTCTTCGCGGAGCATGCGGGCGATCTCCATGGTCAGCTGCTCCCTTGGCGAGAGAGCATCGGTACCCACGAGACGAACGATCTCTTCAAGCTTGCTTTCCTCTTGGAGGATGTTCATCGCGCGTTCGCGGTTTTGCATGTAGTCCTCCGCGATGGACCGACTGAAGAAGGTGCCCAGCGTTTCCGCGTAGAGTGTGTAACTCTGCAGCCAGTTGATGGCGGGGAAATGCCGTTTGTACGCGAGCTTGGCATCGAGAGCCCAGAACACCTTGGTCACGCGCAGAGTATTTTGCGTCACCGGTTCCGAGAAATCTCCTCCAGGGGGCGATACGGCACCGATCACCGTGAGCGATCCTTTGCGCTTGTCGGAGCCGAGGCACTCCACACATCCCGCTCGCTCATAGAATCCCGCGGTGCGCGAGCCGAGATAGGCGGGATATCCTTCCTCCCCCGGCATTTCCTCCAGACGTCCCGACATCTCGCGCATGGCTTCCGCCCACCTGGACGTGGAGTCCGCCATCAGCGCGACGTCGTAACCCATGTCCCGGTAGTACTCGGCGATGGTGATGCCCGTGTACACGCTTGCTTCGCGTGCGGCGACCGGCATGTTGCTGGTGTTGGCGATGAGGACGGTGCGCTTCATGAGCGGCTCTCCGGTATTGGGGTCGGTGAGGTGCGGGAATTCCGTGAGCACTTCCGTCATCTCGTTGCCGCGCTCTCCACAGCCGATGTAGACGATGACCTGGGCGTCGCAGTATTTTGCAAGACTTTGTTGCGTCACGGTTTTTCCCGCGCCGAACGGTCCTGGAATGCATCCTGCCCCGCCTTTTGCCATGGGAAACAGCGTATCGAGAATGCGGGTGCCGGTGACGAGGGGCGAGGAAGGAATGAGCTTGCCTTTGGCCGTGCGCGGGATGCGGATCGGCCACCGCTGCAACATAGCAACAGCGTGCTCTTTGCCGTCCACTCCGCGGATCACGGCAATCGTGTCTTCGATACGATGCGATCCTGAAACGATGCGTTCTAGGATGCCGCTCATGCCCACCGGAACCATGACGCGGTGCTCGATGAGAGTGGTTTCCTGGACGGTGCCGAGGATGTCCCCCTCCACGACAGCATCGCCTGCTTTCTTCACGGCGACGAAGTCCCATTTTCTGTTGCGGTCGAGACCCGGTACCGAAATGCCGCGGGTAATGTACGGGCTCTTGGCTTCGCGCTCGATGAGCTCCAGCGGACGCTGGATGCCGTCGTAGATCGAAGTCAGAAGTCCGGGAGCCAGCTCCACGGAAAGGGTTTCTCCGGTACGTTCCACGGGTTCACCCGGACCGATGCCGCTCGTCTCCTCGTAGACCTGAATGGAAGCGCTGTCGCCGTGCAGCTCAATGACTTCGCCGATGAGCCGGTCTTTGGCAACGCGCACGACCTCAAACATTTTCGCGCCAGCCATTCCTTTGGCGACGACGAGAGGGCCGGAGACTTTAGTGATCGTTGCGGACATATTGGGGATAGGGAAGATGGATGAATTTACGCGAGGATATTGGAACCGACTGCGCGTTCGACGATGCGCTTGAGGCGTTCGAGACCGTAACCGCTCGAGCCGCGGTGCGAAGGGATCGTGATGATAGCCGGAAGCGCACCCTGTGCGAGCTTTTTTTCGTCTTCCTGTGTGATGCCGACGGCAAAATCCTCCGTGATGAAAATGATGGCGTAGAGGGGTCGTGCGATTCCATGACCGTCCGTCGTGGTTTTCTTACGGAGGGCAAAGAGCTCTACCACCGCATCCTTCGGAGAAGCCGCGGGAACAGTATCCACGCCCAGCAGGGAGAACCCCGCGATGGTTTCCTGGGAGCCGACCATGGCGATGCGGTACTGCGACATCAGGCGGTGAAACGGGAACTGCCGATAAACGGCGGAAGAATGCGTGCGATCTCTTGGGGCGAAAGTCCGTTGCGCTTGCCGATGATGACGGCGCGGAGGGTGCGGAACTGCTGTACTGCGGTCGCAGCAAAGGCGAAGGGTGCTTCCACGCCCAGGATGCTCTGCCACATCGTTTCCAGATCTTTGGCGAGAAGCCCACGCAGTCCTTGTTCCACCGCATTTCCATCTTCTAAGCGGTCGAGGGTTTTGAGCATGTGAAAGTGAAGAGGGGAATGCTCGATCGCGGCACGAACCGTTTCTAAGGAGCCCGTGAGATGTGCGACCGGAATCGCGCCGCCGTGGAGGAAGTGCATCGCGGGGTCCTTTTCTTCCTTCCCCAGAAGCCGCAGAGCCGTGCGGACGTTTTGGCTGTCGATGGTATTGCGGACGTAGCGTGCGATGTCTGTACTTCCCGATTCCTTCGCGATCTTCAGCCGCATCGTGGCGAAGAAGCGGGCGGTTTCGGTGTCAAGTTGTTCAGGAAGAGCTCCTTCCTTGCTCACCATCTCCTTCACCCATTGCACCAGATCGCCGGGGAGTTTTCCCGGCTCGCCGTTTCCGATCATGGCGCGGAGCGCTTCCGGATCGAAGGAGGAAAGTGCGCTGGCCGGTTCGCGGCTGATGGGGGACGTGAACCCATGGCGCTTCTTCAGGAGATACGCGACGAGAGGGACGTCATTCTCCAGCCAGAGAATGCGAAAGACTTTAGCCTGCTCGGGAAGAACCATCTGCTCCACTTCGGTCCGCAGCCATGTATTGAGCGCGTCGAGGATGGCATCAGCGTTGCGGAGCGACTGGTCGATTTCGTCAGTGATCCGCAATTCCGTGAGGATCTGTTCCAGATCCTGCATGCCATGGGAGCCCACCAGCCGGAACACGTCCGAAGAAGTCATCAGCATCTGCCGTAATGTCGCTATGCGCCCGTGAGCGAAAGCGTATTTCTGGCCGATGAGGGAGGACGTTTGGAACATCAGAATCAGACGCTGAAGAGCATGCGGGTCATCTCGAGTTCGGTTGCGGGGCGCAGCACGGATGCAACCAGAGTTTCAAACGTGCAGTCTTTTTCCATCGTGGGGGAGATGAAGCGAAACCCCCCGCGTGCATCGATGACCGCGCCGACAGTGAATTGTTCCGGGGAAGCAATGCGACTCAGTAGTTTCGCGTGCTGTGCTGCGGGATGCAGTGTTCCTTTTATGGTAATCGAATTCAGGCATGCCTGCAGGAGCGGTTCTGCGGCATCGTCGGAAAGGCCGGCAAAGTGCTTCAGAGCCGCGTCATAGGTTTCATCGAGGAGTCGCTGGCGCACGGTCGTGACGGCATTGCGCCTTTGCGCGGACACAAGGCACTCGGCTTTGATCGTAAACTGTCGCTTCTTTTCGGCGACCTGTTCCGTAATCTGTTCCCTGCGGGTCGCGAGATTCTGCTGAGCGGTCGCCCGCATCTGCGCAAGGCGTTGCGCATGGGCCTGCTTCGCCTTTGCGATTTCCTGATCGGTGTGCGCGGTAATCGCCGTAATGATGTCTTGGATGGCCATGAAAGGACGGGATGAAAAAATTAACTGAGGACCGCAGCTTTAAAGGTGTTCAACAGGAAAAATGAGATGAGGAATCCGAGCAGCGCGTATGTTTCGACAAGGGCAGCGAGCGTAATGACGCGACCCGCGAGGCGACCGTCCTTCGCGAGCATGTGGAGACCGGCGGAACATACTTTTCCCTGGTAGGGAGCCGAGAAGAGGCAGGTGAACGTCACCGGAAGGAACGCGGCGAAGAGCATGAAGCCCTGCAATGTCGTAACGTTCGCCTGTTCGGAGATGAGCGGCGCATACGAGAAAATGAAGAGCAGCGAAATAACCATACCGTAGAGACCCTGCGATCCCGGGAGCACGGCAAGCGTGATGACCTTGCCGGCGAGCTCCGGCTTTTCAGTGAGCAGACCCGCGCCGGCTTGTCCTACAAGGCTGACGCCGAGGATGGAGCCGAGACAGGAAAGTGCGGTTGCCGTACCCGCACCGATAAAACCGAGCAAGAGGGCCCACTGTGTCGCTTGGGCGTTGTCACCGGCAAGATTGACGACTGCTTCCTGCGCTACGGCAAAGAATGGAAACGCCAACATGGCGATGATGACCCCGAATACGACCTTGAGGTTCGATGGGGCAGAGAGCCGGTTCAGCATAGAAATGAGGAAAAAAATAAAGAAATAAGGACGAAAGGAATCAGTTCGCGGCGGTGGAGCGGGACAAGGGTAAAAACGGTTTCCCTCCCCCCTCGAAGAACTGACCGAAGAATTCAATGAACTGGAGGCGACCGGAGTGAATGAAGCTGCCCAGCGCGTTGAGGGCGATGCTGACGGTATGCCCTACGACGGCGATGAGGATCACGACGGGGATACGAATGAACAACCACGGGAAGAGCTTGCCCATCTCTACCGCGACCTGATCCACGGCCATGGCGATGGCACCCGTCACGAGACCGAGGGCGAGAATACGCAGGTAGCTCAAACTATTGCTGAGAAGGCCGATCATCATGTTGGCAAAGCTCAGAAAGCCCATAAGAGGACGCAAGTACCACTTGGTACCGTAGCCCTTTCCCCAGATGAGCAGGGCAATGGCTCCGTAAAATATAGTTTGAACAGTCTCTTTCCACTCCTGGGGAACGAAGAACATAAGCAGGAGGATCGCGAGCGCGAGGTGGGCGCTGAAATCTTGCCAAAGTGCCGCAGCCCTTTGTCCGTGGACCCACTTATGGTACCCGGCAAGAAACATGCCGAAGAAGATATGGGTGATGCCGAGACCGAGAGCAAGGTACTGTAGAAAATTGATACCGCTCTGTTGGCTGAGATTCCAAACCTGACCAAGAAAGAGTCTGCCCTCTACCCCTTCACGTGACAGGAATGCTGGCACTTGATCGGGGCTTAAGCCGAACCATCCCCCAAAAGGAATACCGACAAAAAACGATACGATCCCGCTGAAGAGCAGCAGCCATAACAGGGGAGCCTGCTCAATGGTTTTTTTGGTTTTCCAGATCGCTCCCGTCATCACGAGGGCGAGCACGGCCCCGTATCCGCTATCGGTCAGGCACAGAGCGTAGTAGAGGATGAAAAACGGCGCGAGCATCGGGGTGGGATCCATCTCATGCGCACGAGGCAGTCCGTAGAGCTTCGTCACGCTTTCGAACGGGGTGATGAGCTTCAGGTTTTTCAGGAGCACGGGAGCCTCTTCCTCGGGAGAGGGCGTTGCATGGACGACGGCGATGGCGGGAGACAATTTTTGCAGTTTCTGTTCGAGGTTCGCTACATCATTACACGGCATCCAGCCGAGCAGGGTCATGAGCGAATGGGACTCTTTCAGCATTTCGCGTGCGTGTTGTTTGTGGTCCAGCCACTGCACGTAGATGGAAATACGCAGGAGATCCGGGAGATGCTCGACGAGGCGCATGCGTTGGTCGGCATTCGACAGGCGCTTGCGGAATGCCTCCTCCGAAGACGTGCGCGCTTTTTGCAGGAGTTCTTCGGGGGCTCCGTGCATGTGCGGCAGATCGATCCCTATCCAGCCGTTCGTGGTTGCGACTTCCTCAAAATGGGCAATGTCGTCGTTCCATACGACTGCGGCAGTCATGACACGGGCATCCTCCATGTTGATGTTTGAAACAGTCGAGCGCGGCAGATGCTCCTGCAACGCCGCTTTCATCGCGAAGAATGCGGCGCGGGGAACAACGCCAAGCAGGAGAGTGGTATACGTTGTCGTACGTTGCAGATCCAACCGGTACGGAAGCTTGCGCCAGGGCACGAGTGTTTGCACGAGCGTTTGGGCCTCTTTTAGCACGGCCGAAGCGTCCGTATCGCTCTTTTCTAGGGCATGCAATTCGTCGACTATCCCGCGGACATCGGTACGGGGGAGGCTCGCCAAGATTGCTTCGATGGAATGGGGGGCGAGTGCGGCGGCAAGTACCTTCTTCGGCGCGATGGACTTCAGTATATTAATGGCGAAGTGCAGTTCCGCGATGCGGTAATTCACTTCGCTGTGGTCTACGCGCATTTCCGGCTCGGCTTCGCTGATGTGCAGCACTCCCGCGTCTTGGAGTACGTCTAGAACTTCCTCCCGCAGGGGGCGGTAGGCGAGGACGGCGACCTTTTGCATTGGGACGATTGCCATGTCAGAGCAGCATGAGGAAATCGGGAGAAAGAACTTTTTTGTTCAGCGCGTTTGCGGCAGCGGGGAGTTTTTTGCGCACGGTGTTTTCCATGTCCAGGCAGTCCTTTTCAAGATACCGCTCCTGTTCCAGGAATTTCTCCGGAAGCTCTTTGTCCCGAAATGCGCGCAGCGCTCCGTTCGCTTCCTCGCGAAGACGCTCGTCCTCGCTCGTCCGCTGCGCTTCTGCGGATGCGGAGAACGCCCGCTCCTCTTTCTCCATATCCGACACGGCTTTGTGGAGGCGCTGCTCTTCGGTTTTCTCCAGAAGCGCTATCGTCTCCAGGTCCGATTCGTTGCTTTTTTGCTCTTTCGATGACTTCATCGTGGTGTTATTGCTTGTCATAACCGCGTTACTTACCGGAATTGCTCCAAGCACACAAGGGTGTAAGAGGCCGGTTTAGGAAAGTTCTGTTTCGCGAACGCCGCCTATAAACCCACTCAAATACCGTTTAGGGTTTTCTCAAGCGTAGAGATGACTATGCGCCCCCGAGCCACGCCCAGATCCGGATATCGTTTTCCTTCAGGATCGTGAGGATCGCAAGGAGGGAGAGGGCCAGGAGGAGGGCCGCGCGGGTATTACGCTGATGCATGCGTCTCATGATACACGGATCAGTAACCGATTTCCGGAAGCACCGACACCAACGCGGACCGTTGCTGGACCATTCGATCGACAATCTGCGGTTGTTGCATGGCGTCCATTTCGGTGATGCTCGTGCTCAGTTGGCGGATGTGCTGTAGAGCATTCTCTACGGGGTTTCGCACCGGCAGTTCAACTCGGATTCCAAACGCGCGCATTCTTGAGCGTTCATCAGGACCATAGCGACCAACGTCATCTTCAATGACATGGGAGGAAGAAAAAGTGTTCATGATGTAAAGGTGAAATAGGAAATAGAAAAAAATCTCCGGCACGAAAAACGTGCCTCGGCTGGGAAGGGAGGCTCGTGGTGCTATTTCAGTTTTTTACGCACGCAGCCTGCCTTCCGCCGTAAGGAGGAGAAGAGCGAGGCCGAGGAGGTTTGTCCTCTGGTGCACGACGAAGCGGATGCTACCGCCGTTTTTCCTCCTGTCAATATGTGTTCTTCGCAATCATGCTGGGATCTGCCTGAGGCATTTCTGTTTTGATGCCCAGAAGGATGTTGTATCCCGGAAGCTTGTACGTAAAATCAGGATTCCCAGCAGACGCTTGGCCGTCCACAAGGCCTTGAGCCAGCTCTAAAAGTTTTGCAAACGGGATTGTCTGTTTGCGTTCATTCAGTTTCTTCCCATCGTTTTTTTCTTTCGAAGCATCTGCGCTTTCCGGCACACTGAATACAACATCCACATCGTCATCTTCTCCCCGTTGTGCGGTCGCAAGCATCGCTATCGGAGCGATGAGCTTTCCCGAAATCTCCATCTTGTTCACGTACACGCTGGCGATTAGGAATGATGTGCCGTTCACTTCGATCCTGATTCCGTCCATGCAGCGGTAGAAGCCCGCTTCCGTTCCGCTGTCGTCCAGAATGAACGTTTGATCAAACAGGTCAGTTCCGCGTTTCATGTCCGCGAGCCGCGGTGCTTGTGGTGTATCCGGCCTGACCGTCGCCGGAACAGGCGCGACAGATCTCACCGGTTCTTGGCATCCGGCTGCCGAGAGAAGAAGCGCGAGGGAATACATGCTTCCCTGAAGAAGTGTTGGGACAGCACGGGCATGGTTTTTAGTATTTGCGTGATCGAGAACAGGAGAGCGTTCGACCATGTAGAAAGAAGATACACCTTTGGAATCGTGGTGCAATGGGATCATTTTACGGAGACGCACTGCAAGTGCGTCTCTACCGCAGGCGATTATTGAAATTTCAGGATACTTCCGTCGAACGCTTTCACCATGATCGCTGAATCTTTGGTTATCTCTCCACATATCTTCGCCTCGATCCCGGATTTCTTGAGATTCGTAATCGCTTCCTGCGCATCTTTGGGATCCACAACGATCAGCATCCCGTTACCCATGCACCACGTTTTGTAGCATTCCTCCGTTGCAACATTTCCCATCGCGGCGATTTCGGTGAGCCATTCCGGAGGATCAAAAAGATCCGTGAGTGTTGCGCCGAGGCCCGTTTTTTTGAGCACTCTGCGGAACTTGCTGCCGATGCCGCCGCCGGTGATGTGTGCGATGCCCTTCACGTTGATCACGGGCTTTTTTCCGTGACGGCCGATCAATTCGAGAATTGCAGCGTGATAGACAACACTAGGTGTAAGCACCAACTCTCCCCATGTTGCGCCCTTGGCCCCCTGTCCTGAGCTTTGTCGAAGGGTTGGCCCTTGGCCCCTTTCTCCCCACCACTCTTTTCCACACTCCTCGCTCAGAATTTTCCGGATCAATGAAAACCCATTGCTGCGTGCGCCATTTTCTTTGAGCGTGATCACTGCATCTCCAACAGCAATCTTACCGGTATCGATCACCCGGTCTTTGGCGACGATGCCGATGGCAGTTGCGCTCCAGGTAGCAGAATGTACTGCGCCCGGGACTTCGGCGATTTCTCCTGCGGGGATCACGATTTTCTGAGCAGTGCAGGCGTCACTCAGTCCCCGCATCAGATCTCCAATAATTTTCGGATCCACTTTGGCGATATCAATCGTATTGCTCACGGCGATCACTTCCGCACCCGTGCATACCGCATCATCCGTCACCATTGCGAGGAGATCCGATCCGAGGGTTTTACAATTCCCAGCAGCAAGAGCGACGTCGATTTTCGTTCCCGTCCCGTCATCGGTCATCACCAGGTAGTAGTCGCCCATGTCGAGAAAGCCTGCGTATCCCCCTTCTTCAAACACTGGTGCGCCAATCATTCCTTTGCGTGAGGCAAACGTCGACGCAGCGGCGTTGTATGCCGCCTTTGATGCCTTGTCGCCTGCGGCAACGTCGACGCCGGAGTCTTTGTATGTCGTCATAATGGAAGTATATAGAGGAGATCCATTAACGGAAATCCATGAAGTTTGCGAAGGTTGCGTAGTTTGCGGGGGTTGCGGAGTACAGACGCTCTAATATTGTGGATTGTGGGAACTCCGCAACCTGCGCAACCTTCGCAAACCCCGCAACCTTTTACCCCCCGATTGCCGTCACCTTCACTTTCTTCTTCCCGTGCGGTTCCTTCTGCTCCAATGCATGATGGGATGATGCATGACTCTGGTGATGCTTCGCGTCACTCGCGATCTTTCCATCTTCAATATGAATGCGGCGGGCATGGATAGACTGCACGAGCGCGATATCGTGGGTTGCGATGATCACCGTGGTTCCGTTCTCATGGATCTTTTTGAAAATCTCCAGGATATTTTTACTGCCTTCATGGTCTAGGTTTCCCGTGGGTTCATCGGCCAGCAGAATCATCGGCTTATGCACGATGGCCCGGCCGATGGCGACTCTCGCTTGTTCGCCGCCGGAAAGCGCTGCGGGAAGGCTGGATGCGTGCCGGCTGAGATCGAGGTCTTTTAGAAGCTGATGCACCCTGCGGTCAATCTCGGCGTCCGGAATGCCGCAGACTTCGAGCGGGAAGCCGATGTTCTCGGCGACGGTCATGTGGCCGATCAGTTTGTAATCCTGAAACACGATCCCGATGCGCCGGCGATACAGCTGCATTACCGGCGTCGGTACTTTGCGCAGATCCACGCCGTCCACTTCAACGCTGCCCTTGGTCACAGCCTCTGCACCAGTCAAAAGATGTAATAGTGTCGATTTCCCCGCTCCGCTTTTCCCAGTGATACAGACAAATTCCCCTGGATCGATCTTCACGGTGACATCGCGAAGAACCGTGGTCGTGCCAAATGTTTTTGTGACTCCCTTGAGGAGGATCATGGCACCTAGCGTGAATGGAAAATGGAAAATTGAAAATTGAAAATTATCCTATCCATTTTCATTCGTATTATGCCTTTTGAGCGATCACATAGACCTCGGTGCTGCGATCGCGGCTGGTTTGGGCTTTGATGATGCGGACATCCTTCCACTCGCGCTTCACATCTTTGATGAAGCCATCGAAGTCGGCTCCCTGGAAGACCTTGAGCACGCAGCGTCCTCCTGATTTCAGGATGCGCTTGCCGACCGCGAGCGCGCTCTGATTCAATTCGATGCTTCGCCACTGATCCACGTCGTGGATGCCGGATGTGGAAGGGGCGGCGTCGGAGAGGAGGAGGTCAACGGGGCGATCGTTTGCTTGTTTGCTGGTTTGCTCGACAACCTCGTCAAGTTTCATGATGTCTTGGACGACTGTGTGAACATTTGGCGCAATCATTTTAATCTCCTGAAGATCCATTCCGATCGCAAGTCCCTTCGGCCCGATCTTCCCGCTGACGTACTGCAGCCACGATCCTGGTGCTGCACCGAGATCCAAGACGACCATTCCGGGTTTGATTAAATGAAACTTCTCATCCAGCTCCTGAAGCTTGTACACCGAGCGTGCGCGGAAGCCTTCGTCTTTGGCTTTGCGTGCCCACTTGTCGTTGGGGAGGTAGCGTTTGGGCATCAAAATTAGCAGTGAGAAATTAGCAGGGGGCAATTATAAGGGGTGCTTCTTCGCAGAGCCGACAGAGCGAGGATACTCCTTTGGTGTCGCTTTTATTTTCTCATAGATGAGAATCTGCCTTTGGCCCCAGTCATTCCCCAGTTCATAGATTATCGGTGATTTTCTTTGAAGGTGTAATTTCGCTTCAGCCCCAGATGCTGAGGAAATCTCTTCATCGATGTCCATGCTTTTCCAGAGGAGTATCTTCCCGCCGACTTTCACAAAGGGCGCACAGTATTCGAGAAGAATTGCGGTCTCCGCAACGGCTCGGACTGTCACGATGTCGTACTGCTCGCGATGCGCGTGATTTCTTCCAAGTTCTTCGGCGCGCCCGGTGAGCAGCATCACATTGGAAAGATTCATCGAAGAAACAATGCGTTCGACGGCGTCCATTTTCTTGCGGACGGAATCGAGTCCCGTAAATCGATGTTGCGGAAACATGATTGCCAGTGGGAGGAGAGGGAAGCCGCCGCCGGTGCCGAGGTCGAGAATTGAAAATTGAAAATTGAGAATTGAAAATTGTTGAAGGCACTGGATGCCTGCCAGCGAATCCATCACATTCCCTTCCCATACTTTTTCCTTCGTCCGGTGCGCCGAAAGATTTACTTTCGCGTTTTCTGCGAGGAATACATCGACAAGCCGGTGAAGCAATTCTTCCTGTGCGGGCAAACGTTCGATCATGCTTTCCCATTCTAATCCTCTGCTATGCTTGCGCCATGCCACACGGAACCCGCATCGCAGAACTCCTCATCAATTGTGGTGCCGTGCGCCTTTCGATCAATCCGCCGTTCACCTGGACGAGCGGCATCAAGTCTCCCATCTACTGCGATAACCGCCTGCTCTATGGCCACCCCGATGCGCGGAAGTTCGTTGTGGATGCGCTTGTGAGCCGCGTCCGTAACCTGCACATTCCCCCGGATGCTATCGCCGGAACCGCCACTGCGGCCATCGGCTGGGCGGCGCTTGTCGCCGACCGGATGCACCTCCCCTTCGTGTATGTCCGATCAAAACCGAAGGAGCATGGCATGGGCAAGCGTATCGAAGGCCACCTGGAGCTCTGCAAGCACGTCGTCCTCATTGAAGATCTTCTCTCTACGGGCGGCAGCGCCGTCTCTTCCGTGGATGCATTGCGGACGGAGGCCCAAGCCGTTGTTACCGATGTGGTCGCTATTTTCACGTACGAACTCTATGCCGCCTCCGAAGCAGCCCAAGAGCATCGTTTGAAATTCCACCCGCTGGCCACGCTCGGGATGCTTCTTACGGTTGCAGCGGAGCAGGGAAAGCTGACCGCTGATGAGGTAACGCGCGTAGCGTCATTTTCGAAGAATCCTAAGGAATGGGGTTCTACGCACTAGGAAGGGCGATTCTCTGGATATTCGTGAGGAGGGGAACAGTGGCACTTTTTCTTTCATAAACCGCATCTATTGGCTTATTTGATATAAAATACTAAATTGACAATAAGTCAAATTAGTTTAAATTGATAAGTACAAAGCGCAATGATTCGTATGAAAGGAAGCGTTTTGTACGCTCCTTTCAAATCATTGGCTTTCGTTTAGTCACACTTTTTGTATCGGGAGAATTCTCATGAAGAAGTCTATTGCAGCTTGGTTCGTTCGGGTTCTTTGTCCTCGTCGTGCAAAGCGTCAGCCCCGGCGTCAAAACCACCACAAGAAATTCGAGAGATTGGAGAGCAGGAAGATGCTGGCGGGAGATGTGGTGGACCCACCCCTACTCACCGTCGATCAGCCTGAAGGGGAGTTGGCCATCTTCGCCCCAGCACCGAATGGTTACGACATCAATCGCGATGGGGCATTCTCCCCTGTTGATGTATTGATTCTTGTCAACGACCTGAACACGAAAGGACCGCGGTCGGTCGCCACGTTGGCTCCTGTGGCGAATGACGCCGCGTTGGAGGAAATCAATCAAGGGGAGGAAGCCCAAGTTGATGCTGCATTCTACGTGGATGATGTCGATTGTGACGTTGTCCAGATTCTCGCCGAAGCGCGGCAGGGATCAGCAAATGTCTTGGTGGAAGGTGACATTGTCACTATCACACCTGACGCGGATTTCAGCGGAAATTTGGTCATTGAGTATTCTGCTCATGATAGCGACGGGAGTGATACGGGGACCATTTCGGTTTTTGTGAGGCCGAATCAGGCTCCGATCGCGAACGACTTGTCTTTTGAGATCGAAACCGGTGTCCCGTATGTCTTGGACATCCCAAAGATCGACCTCGACCCGGGCCAAGTGGTCCGTATTGACATCGCTACGCAGCCTGCTCATGGCACGCTCGTTGCAAATGAAAACGGTACGTTTACGTATACCTCCGGGGAAGGATTCCTCGGAACGGATTCGTTTACGTACCGCGCCTCGGACGGAATCGCGGCTGACTTCGGGACATTCACGTTGACTGACCCGAACTTCAATCACCCCCCTGTTGCGCCGGACTTGTCGTTTGACGCCAACGCGGGGGAAACGTTCATCGTCGATGTTCCTAAAATCGACGTTGATGGCGATACCGTTACATTGTCGCTTGAGTCCCAACCGCAAGACGGTTCCGTCGCGCAGAATGCCGATGGAACCTTCTCCTATACGTCAAACGCGACGTTTTCGGGGACGGATTCCTTCACCTATCGCGCAAGTGACGGCATGGATTCCGCCGTCGGTATGATCACATTCAACGTGATCGGGGTTTCATCGGTAGCAGACTTCGGTGTCACCCTGAGCGGTTCGAATCAGGCCACAGACAACGCGCAGGTAGAATATTCGGCCATTGTAACCAACAATGGACCGGATGCTGCCAGCGTTACGCTGCGTGACGCCGGGCCCGCTGGCCTGACGTTTGTTTCTACCAACAGCACGGTGTGCACGTACGATACCAATGTATCGTGCACATTCGAACTGGCTGCTGGGACAACAAGAGAGACAGTCATCACGTACTCTGTAAATGATGACACGTCGGAGACGCTCGGGAATGTTGTGAATCAGGCATCGGTCGTCACAACGGCGAACGATGCAAATACTGGTAACAACGTGTCATCTGCGGTTCAGACCACGGTCAGCAATGACCAGGTTCAGAACCAGAGCCCGGTCGATTCCGCTCCGGAGTCGAGTTATGACGGAAATGTTGGGGTTGAACTTTTTATCCCCAACACGCGGTTCTCGGACCCGGACGGAGACGTGCTGCGATGCACGATTCTCTATCCCGATTCCGATCTAGCGGTGAATGTGAACTCCCAATGTGATCTGACGGTGACACCCATAGCGGGGGAAACTCCGCGTACGGACGTTATCATCGTTCGCGTGGAAGATTTGCGAGATTTGGACGGAGATGGCGTCCTCGAGGTTCTATCTACGTTGGATGCCAGGTTCTGGTTCCAGATATTCGCCTAAACTAAACGAAAGCCTTGCCAAGAAAGGGGCAACAACAAAGGCCGCCAGCGCTCGCTGGCGGCTTTTTTGGATTCTTAAAACTGCTTCAAAAATCTCAGATCTCCCTCATAGAAACTGCGCAGATCTGGGATGCGATGCTTGATCATGAGCGGCCTTTCCACGCCGAAACCGAAGGCGAATCCCTGCCACTGCTCAGGGTCGATGTCGACGTTGCGAAGGACGTTTGGATGCACCATGCCGCAGCCGCCCATTTCGAGCCATTTGCCTTCGCGACTTTCGCTCAGGTCTCCCTGCCACATCATGTCCATTTCGAGGCCCGGTTCCACAAAGGGGAAGTAGCCCGTGCGGAAACGGAATTCCACTTTGCGGCCGATGAGTTCGGTGAGCGCCTCGATGAGCACGGCCTTGAGGTGCCCGACGGTGATATCTTTGCCGATCATCAGCCCCTCGAATTGATGGAACATGGGAGAGTGCGTCGCATCAGAATCTTTGCGGTAGACCTTGCCGGGACAGACCATGCGAAACGGTGGCTTGTGGGTCTGCATGTAGCGGATCTGGACGGGGGACGTGTGCGTGCGCAAAACCTGCTTCGAGTTGGGGCCTTGCCCTGAGCTTGTCGAAGGGTTTATCCAGAACGTGTCCTGACCGTCTCTGGCCGGGTGCTCCGGTGGAATATTGAGCAGGTTGAAGTTCAGATCCTCTGTTTCGATCTCCGGTCCTGTCCAGACATCGAACCCCATGCGACCGAAGACTTCCTCGATGCTGCGGATGAACTCCGGAATCAGATGCAGATGTCCTTCCTCATGTGCCGGAAGTTCCATCGACACGTCGATGCCGTCTCCGATCTTTAGCTGATCGCCCGAGGGGCTCCCGAGTTCCTTGCGCTTGAGCTCGATTGCTTCCGTGAAGGATTTTTTCGCTTCGTTAAGCTCCACAGCTTTTGCGCGTCGTTCATCGGGCGAGAGCGTTCCCATATCCTTCAATGCCACCGTAAGCACGCCGGCCTTGCGCCCGAAGAGTTCATGCTCGATTGCGGCGAGGGCATCGGCGGAAGGGGACTCCGCGATGCGCGCGGCGTAGGATTGCCAGTCGTGAGCTGCTGCTGCCATCGGCACTAGAGTACAGAGGGAGGCGCCCCAAGGTAAGTCCGTCAATGCCTGCAGGCGAGCTCAATCAGCACAAATACCCCGAAAATCAGGATCGTCATCCACCAGTTGAGGAGTTGCAGGACCAAAAAGAGCATTACGATGGTCATCGCGAGGCCCAGAAAGATTCCCTGCCGAAGCGAAATCGCCGTGATTTTCCCCGTGTCCCATACGTGCCAGGGCAGAAATCTCCAAAGACCGATGAAGGCGATCGTGCCGACGGTGCTGACGGTGAGAAACAGCGCGATGAAAAATGCGGGCAGCGCCTGAGCGGGTGCTGTGAGGGGACTCACACGGAAAAGCACAATCAGAAGCGACGTGAGGGAAAAGAGAGCCGCAACGGCGATGCCGAAGGGAAGGGTGGACATAGGGCTAGAGTACTAGAATACTAGGAAGTCTGAGTGCTGATTCATCCTAGTACTCTAGTATTCTGTTATTCTAGCCCTTTCAAAAATTCTCCCAGCGCTTTGAAATCATCATAGAGCGCCTGGCGCAGTCCGCCGTTATGGAGCGCCGCCGCCGGGTGGTAGATGGGAAATACCGTGACGCCATCCGTCAGTTTGTGGGGTTTGCCGTGGGCGTTGGAGATCGTTGTCTTGCTTAGGAAATGTCCGAGCGCATGGCGGCCGAGGGGCACGATCACGCGGGGTTTGATCAGTGAAATCTGGAGCTTCAGCCAAGGCATACACTGCTCTTTCTCCAGATCCGTCGGCTCGCGGTTCTCCGGAGGGCGGTACTTTACGACATTCGTGATATAGACGTCTTCGCGCTTGAGATTGATCGACGTAAGAAGTTCATCCAGAAACTTCCCGGCGGCTCCCACAAACGGGCGTCCGGTTTTATCCTCCTGTTCTCCCGGCGCCTCGCCGACGAACATGATGGAGGCTGCTTCCGCTCCTTCACCAAAGACGGGATTTGCCTTCTCCGAAAGTGGGCATCCCTTCCAAGATTTGAATTGAGTTTCGAGTGAGGGGAGTGTTAGTTCCATGCAATACGAGAGTACTAGAATACTAGAGTACTAGGAAAGCAGGAGAGATGCGGGTCGTCCTAGTATTCTAGGCCTAGCCCTAATACGCGGACTGGATCTTCGCCAACCGCTCCTCAACCTTCTTCCTTAGTTCCGCATTACCTTCAGCAAGGATGCGGACGGCGGCTAGCGCTGCGTTCTTCGGATGAATCACCGTAAGTGCCGGAACATCACTGGGCATGCGGAGGCTGGAGTGAATATCTGTGTGATACTCATCAAGATCCTTATGCGGCGGACAGTTGATGACCGGGTGGATGCAGGTTCCGGCGACGACGCCCCCGAGGCCGTTACTCATCCCCACCACTGTGATCACGACAGTCGGCTCTGTCATCGCGTTGAGCTCCTCCACGATCTTCACCACTTTGTCCGGCACTTTGTGCGCCGAGGCCATCACCGTTTTTACCGGAACCCCGAATTCCTTCAGGATGTCCTCCATAGGTTTTACAAAGTCTGCGTCGGATTTGGATGCGAGGAAGAGGATGACGTGCATGCGTCGATTCTAGGGGTCTGGAGCGTGTGAGAAAAGCTCAAAATCAATACTTGCTTTTGACGTAAATAGTGTTAATAATTACATTATGAATGATGCTCAAATAGAAGCAATAGCGGACCAAAGATTTGAGGACGGCAAGGCTGAGGGTATCATCGAGGAGCATGCACGAGGGGAAGAACGTCTTGCAACGTATAGGGAACGCAACCGCTCAAAGATGATCGGCGCAGGATTGGCTGTTGTGCTTTTTGGAGGAGCAGCGCTGCATTTTACCTATGAGTCCGGACGCAATGACGAACGCCAAAACCCGCGCCCCGATCCCATCAAGACTCCTGCAAACCCGGACAATGGAGAGGGCATTCCTTACGCGCCTCCAAGAGTATGGCATGTGCCGAGCGTCATCGCTGATCCGTCCGTCATGCCGATAGAGATTCCTGTCGGAGACGTTCGCGGCCATGAGGACGATGGTCTTGTTCCTATTGATTGGAGTAATAGTGCTTCGAAGTCGTCTTAGTGGAGGTTGACGGATCGTCATGAGTGAGGAGTCGGGGGGATCTTTTCTTCTCCTGAATGATTGTGTGGCCAAAATCTCAATGCTACCCTCATTCGGCTCGCTCTTTGCTTATCTTGTGCGCCCGTAGTTCAGCCTGGAAGAACGCCAGATTGCGGATCTGGAAGTCGTAGGTTCAAATCCTGCCGGGCGCACCATTTTCTGCTTCTCATATAACTCACGTGGGGCTCTAGCTCAGCTGGTAGAGCGCTTCCATGGCATGGAAGAGGCCAGGGGTTCGAGTCCCCTGAGCTCCACCAAATACAATCACTCATCTCCTATCAAGAGGCAGTTTGACTTCCCTCAGTCTTTCCCTTTGAATGAACAGTAATGGCAAAACTCGGTTGCGGATCTATGACGGCATTTCTTCTGGTTCTGCTCATACTTGTGGCGCTCGGTTCCAATGAGGCCGTCGGCTATTACTTCACGCATTGCGAGGACAGAGAGCTTATGGATTGTCTGATGCGCGAAGTCGAGGCAGACGAGGCGGAAGAAGGCGACGTCGTGGCGACCGGCGTGTACGAATACAAAGGAAATGCCGTGACAGTCACGATGACGATTCCGCTTGGCGGAGGCGGCGTGACGGGTGTGGTTTCGGGGACGTGCGAAGGAAGCTTCAAAGGCAACTACGGCGACGGAGCACTTACGGGATCGATGTCCGGAGTGTGCGCACCCTTTTTCATAAACATTCCGGCGAGCGCGACGTTTGTGGGAAGCGTGAATAAGTCTGCCAAAACCGTTCCTGTCACATTCACGGGCAGGGGAGGAGGCATCACGCATGAGGGGGCGATGGTGCTGACGTATCCGTAGGAAGCCAGGATCTTGACAAGGAAAATAAGAGGATCAGCATGTGCCTCCTATGAGCGATTGGTACGAACCAGCTCCTCAGGCTGTATCTCCTTCCACAAGATCTGTGGGCACGGAGACCGTGGAAAGAGTTTCTTCGCCAGCACGGCATACATCCCGGGGAACTGAAACCTATGAAACTATTCCCTCCAGAGCGTCATATTCGGAGTCTGTTAGCCGCGAACGCGTCGTTCGTGAACGGAAATTAGGATACGAAGCGATTCAGAGAATTATTACTTCTTTGTCAGATGAGTATGGAGTTCCCGTACGAAAAGCAGGGCGTGTTGAAGGAGCAAGTAAGTCCAGTCCGCGTCCTCCGTTCTTTGAAGAAATAGAATTTTTGAGACAGCATGTGCCAGGCATTCAGACTCCTCCGACGCTTGCGTACGGAGATTACAACGGCCGCCCTTCTCAAAAGCCGATCGTCATGAAAAATGAGACGATGGCGAGAGGTCAGGGGAAATATTTAATAGAAAATCCTGACCAGCTTCAACGCTTCCGCGCGTGGATGGAAGCACATGGAAATCCCAACGAATGGCTTGCGCAGGATTATCTTGATACGCCAGGAAAAGCTCCTACGTGCTACAAGGTCATCGTCGATTGTACGGGGGAGATCATCGCATCTCACATCAGTTATGGGCCTCCTCACAGCATGCATTTAAGACAGAACAGAGCAACCAAAGGAGACGTCGCAAAAAATTCTATGAAGGAATTAGAATATGCCGACAGTGAATTCTGTCTGGATTCCAGAGCTATAACATCAAACCATATTCTTCTTCATGATGATGACCAGACGACAGGTGGTCGTATCTGTTTGAATCCATTGCCTCAATCTCATCCGTACAATCAGACTGAGCGGAATATTCTTGCGGCACACGGGCTCGATAGGAAAGTCCCCTTACTTCCGAAGAAAGTAGCAACAACCGCATCCGGTATTGGTCGTGCTCTCGGTATGAAAAAAGGTCAAATTGATGAGCTGGTGCTTGGTGTCGATATGATTCAAAAAGAGGGAACGGATGATTTTTTGCTTCTGGAAGTCAATAGACGTCCGTCTTTGGCGTCCGTTCGAGATTGGCTGGGTAGCGCTCACTCGATTTCCGAGCCTGACGCATGGAGGTGGATCATCAGTGGCTCGATGCAGCGGGTGCTTCAAGATCGGTAAAAAGACACCCTTCTTTCGCAAAGCCGCCTTCATCCGGCCAGAGGAGGCGCGTACGCTTTCCATCATGACCATCGTCACCACGCACTATCGCACCCTAACTCCCGGGTCCTTCGTCAAAATTTGCGGCGCGCTCGGCGTCTCCTTCGGATTGGTCTATGGGGTATTGAATTTTCTTTTTATCCTGGCAAATACAGGTGCCCCGTATGCAAATATGCAGACAGGATCCTACGCCGGCTCTGTCGTTGTCGGATTCATCATGATCGCAGTCACGCCGCTCATCGCCGGTATCATGGGAGCACTCTCTGCAGTCATTCTGTATCTCCCATTCACGTATATATACATGCCCCTGCAAAAAGGGATCACGATCAGTGGAGAACAAAAGTAACGTCATTCAAATACAAAAAAGAGGACACCCTTCTTTTTGAGAGACTGGTGTCCTCGGTGCTGGCCTTCACCGAGGTGAAGGGCGAGCGGTGCACGGGCGACCTGTCCGTGCGCTCCCTACCCTTTTGATGGTTTTACGGGCCATCACCCTGTTTGTGTTTGTTTCCTGCTTGTTGCGGTTTTACGACGGCAACACGTCGAGTGTGTGTTGGTTTTTTCCTGGTCCCGCGGGTGCGGGACCAAAGGGCAGATCACCTCCCCCTTTCAATAGAAAACGGGAGGGAACCTACGGTGCGGTGGTCAAGCCGCAGAGTAAGCAGGGAGGAGAGAGAAGTGACTCCCCCCGCACCTTTTTCCGCTTCCAGGATCGACGGAAAAAGGTGCGGGGCCGAGGGGCTAGCCCTCGGATGGCCGAGCCCGATGGTGAAGAGAAAGCGTAAGCCGTCTCGCCCACCGTAGCGCGGTGTCACTTCTCACTTCTCCCTGCTTGTCACGTCAGATGAATCTGACGTGACTTGTTACAGTCAGCTTAAGCTGACGTGACTTGGGTCGGGAGGATGCGAAAGAGCAATTAGGATATGATACCACGAATTATTATTTTGAGCAAGGCATGATCCGGGAAGAGGAAACCAAGGAAACCAAGGAAACCAGGGAACAGATGCTGTTGCTGTATAGCGCCTGTTCGTTGGTCTCCTTGGTTTCCTTGGTCTCCTCACGATACGATCAGCACATGCAGCAAAATATGACTGCCGGAAAACTTGTGCTTCTGATGGGCCCCAGTGGCGTTGGTAAAAGCGTTATCTTGAAAGAGCTGCGCCGAAAGCACCCGGAGTTCGTGTTTCCGAAGTCGGCGACTACGCGTGAGCGGCGCAAGGGCGAAGGCGATGATCTGTATCACTTTGTCACCGAAGTATCCTTTGATGCGATGCTCGCGGAGGGCAAAGTCCTTGAGTCGGCTGTAGTGCATGGCGGAGCGCGCTACGGAACGCTCATCGAGGAAATCCTCCCGGCGATTCAATCAGGAAAAACAGTCGTTCGTGAAGTGGATGTGCAGGGATACGACAGCATCCGGACGCATCAGTTTTTCCGGAATCCCGATGCTCCTTACCAGTTACAGTCGATTTTCATCATGCCGGAAAACCGTGCGCAGCTTATCGCCCGTATCACCAAGCGCGCGCCGATCAGTGCGGAGGAATTGGAACGCCGGATCGCGAGCATGGACCGGGAGCTTACGTATGCCAAACTTTGCGATGCGCAGGTGGTGAACCATGACGGGAAGATTGCGGGGACGATTGGGGAAGTGGAGAGGGTGATTCGAGAATAGGAGACCAGGGAAACCAAGGAGACCAAGGAACAGCTGCCACACAAGAATAGAATCTGTTCCCTGGTTTCCCTGGTTTCCTTCATCGTCTAAGCCTCCATTCACTCCAGATTCCCTTT
>Ga0209542_10007116_pt1 | contig 21444 bp, 25 predicted proteins | sample RifCSPhighO2_01_FD_184028 | JGI IMG/M metagenome (GOLD analysis project Ga0209542, IMG submission 184028) | Soil microbial communities from Rifle, Colorado - Rifle CSP2_plank highO2_0.1 (SPAdes) (version 2) | ecosystem: Environmental > Terrestrial > Deep subsurface > Rock core/Sediment ... | reverse complement strand
AACTTGCCGTTATCACAAGAAACGATTGCAAGAAAATGATTCGCGTTAAGAAAACCTTGTTCCAAAACATTTCCAAATATCTGACCTGTCTATCCAGTCCGGAGATTCCGCTTACAAACAACTTGGCGGAGAGGTCACTTCGTCACCTCGTGCTTAAGAGAAAGATTTCCTTTGGCTCTCTAACAAAAAGAACGGCTGATAACCTGGCCATACTGCTTTCCGTCCTTCTGTCGCGACGGCAGAGAGATCCACTCAACTGGTTTGGGGTGTGGTTGGGGGTGTGAGGGGTTACCCTCCAACCTACACACGGCCAAAGCCGGCGGTTCTTACAGTCATGAAAACCCTGCGCTTCGCGCAGGGTTTTCATGGTAAACGAACCGAAATTATTCTTAAATCCTCAGTACCTCTATTTCAGTTCGTAAGTGATAGTAACGTTTGATATAACTTTGCTTTCACCGCCTGTAATGGGTGGCATACTTGCCGCCGAATCCAATTTCATCATGTCTGCCCCGCCCATTCCGTAAGCCCTCGGATAGTATGGCTCTCCGGATTCGTTGAAGCTCACTACGCGACCGAGAGAAACACCCAAGCTATTTGCAATAGCTTCTGCTTGTTTTTTGGCCTCAATGACAGCCAAATTTCTCGCCTCGCTCTTTACCACTTCCTCCTTGTCAAAACCGAAAGATAAACCGGAAATGTCAGTTGCCCCAAGCTCGCCAAGTCCTCCAATCAATTTACCCGCATCAGCAAGTTTGCGCACCTTAACCTCAACCATTTGAGAAACTACGTACGCAGCCAAAACCTGTCTGCCTGGCCTCATGTAAGTGGCATCCTCCCAATTGTACCTTGGATAGATGTTGTAATTTGTAGTCTTGATGTCTTTTTCCGCAACACCATTCTGGGTCAAGAAATCTTTTATGGCGTTGATAGCCTTCGCTGATTTATCCTGTGCTTCAGCGACAGAAAGAGACTCCGCAGTCGATCCGAAAGCGAAAGTGGCAATATCCGGCTCCTTGACCACTTCTCCCTTCCCTGTAACGGTGATCGTATTGCTTGCGGCCACATCTTTACCGATCACACCATAAGTCTTAAACTCATTGACTGACTTGGCCAAGAGAAATAGCGCGAGGAGCGACAACACGACAACTCCCGCCTTTCTTACACCACTGCTTAATAAAATATTCTGATTTTGATCCATATCGATTTATAAATTTATAAATTACCGCAAAAAGTATAACTGTGTTGGTGCAAAATTCAAACCCTAGAACCCATCCCGAAACCTAACGCCTTTGGACTGTGATAGGTTTTGAGATGGGTTCTATCCATTCTTTTGGACGCAATCTATGAGATTCTCAAACAGCCCAAGCACAGTCATCTGCCCGACACCGCCCGGAACCGGAGAAACCGCCCCGACTATAGGCGAAACTTTCTCAAAATCGACATCCCCGACAAATTTTTTGCCCGACACTTCTTCAAGCAGTTTGGGGGAGCCATCAGGTGTCGATGTCACATTTATGCCAACATCAATCACTGTCTGGTTCTTGCCCGCTGTGAAAAATTTATCGGTCACAAATTTCGGTTTGCCTATTGCCACAACCACAATATCGCTTTTCTTGGTTATTTCCTCCTCGTTATACGTATGACTATGGCAAATGGTAACCTTTGCGCCAGACGATGACAGCGCCTCAGCAATTGGGTGACCAGCGAGCTCGGAACGGCCAAGCACTGCGGCCTTTTTTCCCTTTACTTCAATCTTGTAGAATTTCAACAACTCCATAACACCTCTCGCTGTTGCCGGAGTAATTGCCTCTTTCAAACTCTTAGATCTTCTTGCGACATTTGCAAAAGTAAGACCGTCTACATCCTTTTCGACTGTAATAGTATCTATAATTTTTTGTTTGGATAAATTGGCCGGTATGGGCAACTGCACAATAATACCATCCACTTTATCGTCCTCATTCAACTCTTTAATTTTTTCGACAACTTCACTTTCAGTGACCGATTGATCCAAAGTAATATGGTCAACGAATACACCAATCTCTCTTCCGAATTTTATTTTTGACTGAATATAGGAATTAGACTCCGGCTTTCGGCCGATTTGAATTATCGCAAGGGACGGCAACTGCCTCAATTTTTTAACACGCTCTTTTAGTACCTGCCCGAAATAATCCCGAGCCGGTTTTCCGTAAAGTATTTGAGTCATGGGAACAGCGTACACCCGCCCGCCTGACTCGGCAAATTTAATCGAGAAAACAGGATATGGATGCTTTCGTGGAACGTGCTCCAACAATCAATGCGTCCGGATCTGGCGAATCGGGCGGGGCGTTTAGGGTTTAGCGTAAAGGACGAGTGCAAATAAAATAAAAAATCGCCCCCAAAAAAAGGCGATGTATCATTCACCCTATTGGTGACTTAATAAATGCGGCCGAGGAATCCGAATGATAAACCTGGACTAACACCTTCCCTAAATCTGGCGAGCTTCCGCGTATCATCGCACCCGAAGTATATTGCTGCGCGTCAGGGAAACCTGAAATTTTTTCCCAACCAACCGGAGTTACCAAAGGGACGACATTACCTTCGATGTGGAAACCGCAGCAGAGAAGATAACGCACAACCAATGCGGCCAGGGCATTCTCTTCCGGCGGAGCCTCGAGGTCCACAATTATTGATTCGGTATTGGCCGCACTGTCTTCGTCGTGCCCAAATGACATTAGAAGACTGGTCGAACTGATTTGATATCGTCCAGAAAGGTTTTTTTCCAAAAAACCCTGCAGAGTTAGATCTTTTGCATTCATAAGTACGAGATTCTAAAAGCATATTACAGGCAAGAACCCGCCAGTCAAGGAAGAAAGAACGGCTGAGAGGCCCTTAACGTAGGGTGGGAGAAACTATAAATAAACAAGAATATCGCGGAAACCTTGCTCCCCTCTCTCGCGTAAACAAAAAGGATTGAGCTACGGGATAATGCGGAGGTCAGGGCGTTCTTGTTTGAGGCGGTTTCTTTCGGTGGTGGTGAGACTGGAAAGGTCAAGCTCTCCGCCGATTTCTTTGGGTAAGGTAAGACCTTTGGAGGTAGCTCGCCAAGCGACTACACTTGGATTTTCTAGGACGGTGTACCGTCAAGAAAATCAGGGCGGCCACCAGGACGAATGTACGTAAAACGCATATAAAAGAAAAGAACGCTCTACGGGCGTCCTTTGGTGAGCAGTGGTTTCTTCCGATTCAGCACCCCGCGTTTTTAACTCAAGCGACAACCTTGCACTGATTTTCCTCTCTCCTGCGTACCTTGACCTGGATGCTATGAATTACTATGACTGCCGACGTTATAAGAATCGTCAACAAGTGATTCCAAATCTCATCATTTGATAATTTGAGGCCATGCTGACCCACATACTCGCCAAAAATGATCAGCTGGAGAGCCAACACAACGACCGCCATAACTGCGAGTGCCCGGGATGTTCTCCATTTAAATCTCCGTAGGACGTAGAGATAGCACCCTACGTAGCTACATGAAATCGCGAGCGTAAACGCAAAGAGAACTAGATAAGTAGCCAGTGGATTTTGCTGGATGGTAGGAATGATTGCATTCATAAGTCATCTTAGGGGTTTTGAACTACTTTAATTTTAGCATATTTATTACTGTTATGTCAATAGACAGGAGAGCGTATATGATAGTATCATATGACAATATCATATAATCACAATAAAAAAAGTATGACTACATTATCGGTCCCCATCCCCCAACATTTAGAAGACTTCATAAACGAGCAGGTTAAATTAGGCCGCGGAGCCAATAAAGCGGCAGTTGTTCGTAGGGCCATCGACCATTTGAGAGAACAAGAAGCCATCACCTCCGTTCTTAACGCTCAAAGAGAGCCCACCCTCAAGGGTAAACTCAGAAATTTGGCAGATAAACTTTAATGCGATGCTAGAAATCGGTTTCAAACCATCTTTTATTAAGCAGTTTAAACAGCTTGAAAAAGATCTGCGGCAGGAGGTTGAGGAAAAAATTGAACTGCTCAAAGATAAAAGAAACCACGCAACTCTAAAGGTGCATAAGCTCCACGGGCCTCTCCCGGGTTATTGGAGTTTTTCGGTTAACTACAAAACAAAAATCGTATTTGAACAGTCTGGAAATGAAATTGTGTTACTGGCCATAGGAAACCATGATGTCTACAAAAACTAAAACACTTTTTCTCCCGAAAGGCTCATTTTATTTGTTTTCATTCGAACAGCAAAAACTTTACCGAATTCCCAAATAGTAAAGAGTGCCGCCGTAAAGAATAAGTCACCAACAATTTGATTCATAACGAAAGGCAATCCGGCAACATAAGAAGCAATGAGTCCTGCCAAATTGTGGGGATACATGCTGGTAAACATCCACACGGCGGCGTTTGTACTTAGATAAAAGAATATAGTGGATGCGAAACTACCACCCAAAACAAAGGCCGTGCTACTCGAATTTCTTGCGAAATACCCAATGACTCCTGGCAAAATGAAAGCTAAGTAAATGGTCAACATCATGGGCAAACCCGTTAGACCCAAAATGGGGTCGGTTATGGCCATAACAGAAAGCGGAACCGCAATACCCCAACCAAAACCAAGCCTCGCCCCGGAAAGCAGGGCAACAGCCGCGACAGGAGTTAGATTCCAAAGATGAGGCACAAAACGACCAGCGACAGCGAACGCGATGAGACCGAGTGCGATAAAAAATTTATTTTTCAACGTCATAATTTTCTATTATTTTGGCATTTCCCCTGTTAATTTGAACTCGATCACATCTCCAGAAAGTGGCTTAAATGTGCTCGCTCCAGCATTTCCGTATTGCCCGTTTACATAATACTGCCACCATTTGTCAGAAGAATTGGTCGTTGAAGCAATCGAAGTAATAAAAACGCCCATGCTACCGCCGTAGTCTTTGTAAGAAAATTCGATTCCTTTTTTTCTGAGGCCCCTTTCTAAAACGGCAAACAAAGTATCGCCCGTAACGAGCTCAACTTTGGGTAAAACTTCCGTAGCCTTCAAACCGCTATTTATTATTACCGCAACCGTGCTCGTCGAAACATTTTGAACAACAGAAACATTCTTTAAGTCATCTCCCCCGCTCCCTAGGTAAAACCCGGTCGAAAATGACAGGGCGATAACCAAGAGCAAAATAATTTTTCTAAAAATAAAAAACATCGGGCTATCATTGTACAACAAAACTCACCTCAAAACCTAACACCCCTCTACAGATCTTTTGGAACTTCCCAAGCGCCCCGCCGAAGTACTTCCGGTTTCCCCTGCACCACCTTGATGAGTGTCGACGGTTCATTACTGACCTCTCCCCCAACATACACGCCAACACTGTCCCCAAAATAATTGATGGCCTCCTCTATGTTTTTCGCAGGCGGCATTCCTTCAGGATTGGCGCTCGGCGCAACCAAAGGCCCGGTCTCCTTCAGAAACTTACTGAGTGCCGTATCTTTTGGAATTCTTACCGCCAATGTCTTACTCCCCCGATGGAGATAGCTCATATCATCGGAGGGACACTGGAAAATGACGCTAACGGGATTTGGCCATATTTTGTTCAGCATTCGCAATTCTTCTTCCGAAACGTTAATTTCCAACAACCTCAAGTCTTCTAAGCTTCCGCACAAAACAATGCAAGGCTTCGATGGGTTTCTACCTCTCATCTCGTAAAGCCGTTGAACAGCACTCTCGTTCATGGCATTTGCCACAATACCAAAGATAGTATCGGTCGGAATTACGGCAATTCCTCCCCGCTTAAGCAAGGCGGCCACCTCAGCCCATTTTGTATTGTTCAAATTCTTCATAAAATGCTATATTTTCGGTGATTATATTGTAATTAAAGCGTAATATAATCAAGGCATACAACTATATAAACCTTTTTGCTAAGCCCCATATATCATAAAACGTAAATTATAAGCCTAAATTAGATTTCGATAGGTTTTCTTGAGAAAACACCTTGAGATCACACACAGAATGGAACAACAATCAGTATTTAAAAAAATGTTTACAGGGAAACGTAAATACGCAGTCGTAGGATTACTCATCATAGTAATCCTCTCTGTCATTGCTTTTAGAGGAAATGCCAATAACGCGGAGGCGGAGTACGTAACAGTTACTCGCGGTTCAATAAGCGAGGAAGTATTGCTCTCAGGAACAGTTAAACCGATGGAATCGGTTGATTTGGCATTTGAGAAAAGTGGCACAGTTTCGTCCATTTATAAAAAAGCGGGCGACATGGTGTATTCGGGACAAATTATTGTCTCGCTTGAAAACGGAACGGAGCAAGCCGCTCTCGAAACAGCCGAAGCAGACCTCGAATCGGCCAAAGCGCGGTTTGAAGAACTCTCTAAAGGTAGCCGTCCTGAAGAAATCCTGGTAAAAGAGTCGGAACTCGCAAAATCCAATCAGGATCTGAAGAATTTTTATAGCAGTATTCCGGCATTTATTAACGATGCTTACAACAAAGCCGACAGCGCTGTAAACAAACAGTCTGACCCCATATTTTCAAACGACCAAACATCCAACCCCGATTTGACTTTTAACGTAAGCAATCAACAACAAAAAAATGACGCCGTAAGCGCTCGCCTTGCTGTCACCCTTACTCTCGAAAAATTCAGAACATTGAATGATTCTGTCCTATCACAGGAAAAAAGTCAGGAAGAAATGGATGAAGCACTGCAAGAAGTAAGGACCTACCTTTTAAATGTGCAGTCTTTCCTTGTAAAGGTATCGTCAGCATTGAATAGCGCAATCAACGTGGCCGAAGCAACTATTGCAACGTACAAGGACAACGTCGCCACGGGACGCGCAAACGTAAACACCGCAATCCAATCGATAACGGGCACTATTGATGACATCTCTTCACAAAAAATAGCTGTGGAAAAAATCAAAAGAGAGCTGGAAGTTTTGAAACTGGGCTCAACAGCAGAAGTCCTCTCTCAACAGCGAAGCGCGATAATGAAAGCCGAAGCAAACGTTAGAAGTGCCTCTTCCAATCTCCGAAAAACGATTATCCGTTCCCCTATCGACGGGATTCTATCTAAACAAGACGCGAAGGTCGGCGAATTAGCCAGTGCCGGAACGAGCCTTGTAAGTGTTATAAGCAAAAACCTATTCAAGATAGAAGCAAACTTGCCGGAAGCGGATTTGGCAAAAACCGCAATAGGAAATTCCGCGATTGTAACCTTGGATTCATACGGCAATACGGTAATTTTTGACGCAAAAATTATTTCCATGGATCCGGCGGAAACGGTTATCGACGGAGTCTCGACATACAAAACCACATTTTCTCTAATCAATCCCGCACAACCGGTACGCTCCGGCATGACTGCCAATATCACAATTAAAACATCGGAGAAAGTAGGAGTGCTCATTTTGCCTCAAAGAGCGGTAACTTCAAGCGATAAAGGCCGAATAGTAAACGTGGCAACCGAAGACGGCACAGAGGAAAGAATAGTAACTACGGGAGCGCGAGGAAGCGACGGTATGCTTGAAATCGTCTCGGGATTGAATGAGGGAGACATTGTTGCTCTCCCCGGAAAGAAATAAAGTAAATGTGCCTAATCGAAACTAAAAATCTTGCAAAATCCTATTTCAACGAAGGAGTTGAAACCCCAGTTTTGCACGACGTAACGCTTAAAATACATGAGGGCGAGTTTGTGGCCATCATGGGTCCATCAGGTTCGGGTAAATCGACACTGCTCCATGTGCTTGGTTTCCTAGACTCTCACACAGGCGGCGTCTACAAATTTGAGGACAAGCCAGCTGAAAGCTATTCGGAAAACGAAAAAGCTCTTATACGCAACCGCCAAGTGGGTTTTGTTTTTCAAGCTTTCAATCTATTGCCTAAAACCAGCGTTATAGATAACGTAAAATTGCCTCTCATGTACTCCCCCATTCCGGAAAAAGATTGGGAGTCTCTTTCAAAGGAAGCTGTTCACGCAGTTGGTCTTTCTCACAGAACAAATCACGATTCCGCCCTCTTATCCGGGGGAGAAAAACAGCGAGTGGCCATCGCGAGAGCTATCGTCACTAAACCAAAAATAATTTTTGCGGATGAACCAACCGGAAACTTGGACTCGAAGTCAGGGAAAGCGATTATGGCCATCTTGGAAAATCTGAACGCCAAGGGACAGACGATAATACTTATAACTCACGAAACTTACACAGCAGAACACGCCGGCCGCATCGTTAGGATCTTAGACGGTACCGTTGAAAGCGATGAAAAAGTTAAAAACCGCCGCACGGCGAAGGAAGAGTTCATTAAGTAACTATGGTTTTTATTCGTTAAGTTAATTCGTTAAGATTCGCATTCATTCGTAAATTTGCACTTGCCATGATATTCCATCACCAAATCGAAACCGCATTTAAGGCATTAAGGCGTCATCGCTCGAGAACGCTTCTTACAATTTTGGGTATCGTTATTGGCATAACCTCAATTATTTTGGTCATGTCTTTAGGGCAAGGAGCCCAGGATCTAATTCTCTCCCAAATACAGGGCATGGGTTCAAAAACAATAGCAGTGGCTCCGGGGAGACAGCCGACAGGCCCATCGGACGCCGCGCAAATTTTCAGTGACTCTCTTAAGGAAAAAGACTTGGTGGCACTCAAAAACAAAAACAACGTTCCAAACCTCAAAGCAGTCATGCCAATAGTTTTTGGAGGAGAATCTTCCTCTTACGGAAGCGAAACCTATCGCTTAACATTTTTTGGTGCCACAGATCTTATGTCTTCAATTTTTGACCTTCAGCCTGAAATTGGAGAATTTATAAACGAAGACGACGTACGAAGTCGCGCGGACGTAGTCGTTTTGGGCTATAAAGTAAAAGACAAATTGTTCGGAGAGAAGAATGCCCTCGGCGAAAAAATTCGAATTAAAAACAGAAATTTTAGAGTGATCGGAGTTTTGCCCAAAAAAGGCCAAGTTTCCTTTTTTAACTTTGATGAAATTGCCATAGTCCCCTACACCACCGCCCAGCAATACATTCTTGGCATTAAATACTTTCACAGATTCATTGTTGAAGCTGATGAAGACGAGAACATCGACCGCACGGTGGCTGACATCAAAGCCACACTCCGAGATTCACACAACATCACAGATCCGGAAAAAGATGATTTTTTTGTTGAGACCCAAGCCGATTTGGCGGACAGACTTGGCCTCATCACCACCATTCTTACGGTTTTTCTTTCTGGTGTTGCTGGAATATCTCTCTTGGTGGGAGGTGTCGGAATTATGAATATTATGTTTGTCTCAGTGACGGAAAGAACGCGAGAAATTGGCCTTCGAAAGGCACTAGGTGCAACGAACAGAGACATTATGACCCAATTCCTAATGGAAGCCGTAATTCTGACATCAGTGGGCGGAATAGTCGGAATACTGCTCGGTTCTGGGTTAGGAGCTCTCATTTCATTCGTCTTGTCGAAAACTGTTATCGCCAGCTGGTCATTCAGCTTCCCTATTTTAGGAGCAGTTCTTGGACTTGGAGTATCCGCCACAATCGGCCTCATTTTCGGAATATTCCCCGCACGCGAGGCCGCCCGTAAAAGCCCGATGGAAGCTTTGAGGTACGAGTAAAAGCCCGGCATCAGGGATAATGTAGCACCCCTCAACCCTTTAAATGAAAAACCGACCTCTTGGCCGGCTGTACCTTACGACGATGCTTCCCAAACCCTCGAACCACAGCGGAGTCTTTTGGCACGAACGAAAACGCGCCTCTTTCTCGTATACTGAAACCATCCGGTAAGACAAGCTGGGTTTACTTCTTCTCGCCCAATGACAAATCGATATACTCTGCCGACCACGCCCCCGCACCTGTAAACAATCAACTCCAAACGATTTCTCTTCATAGAAAGTCCTTGGGGAAAAATTTTGTCTAAAAACTATAGTACAAAATTGAGTTTGGCTGTCAAACAAATTATTTGATTAACATACCGTCCCCAAAAGAGTAGAAGCGAAATCTCTCTTTGATAGCCTTTTTGTAAAGCTCAACTAAATGAAGCGGTGATTTTTTATTCTCTAGAAAAGCTTCGACCATCATCATAAGCGAGGAATTGGGTAGATGGAAATTCGTAACCAAACAATCGACAACTTTGAAATTAAAAGGTGGATGTATGAAAATGTTTGTTGAACCCGATATCGGGCAATTCATTTCAAATATATGGGAGGCGGCCGACTCCAGCGTGCGAGCAACAGTTGTTCCGACAGCAACTACTGGATTTCGATTCGACTTTGCATCACGAATAGATTCTACTGCATCATCCTTTATCATAAACGACTCCGAATGGAGAGATTCTTTCTTGAAATTTTCATCGGTAAGCGGAGCAAACGTACCAAGCCCAACATTTAATGTGACAAAAGTTCTGTCAAAACCGGCATTACTTAATTTTGCCAATAAACCAGAAGTAAAATGCAAAGACGCTGTCGGAGCGGCTACAGATGACGGATTCTTGGCAAAGATACTTTGATATTTTTCTCTTAATTCTTTTTCAGAAATATCGGTACCCTTAATGTATTTTGGGATTGGCGTCATACCAAACTCTTCCAAAATTTCAAATATTTTATTGGCCTCAAAGTTTGGCCGGAGCCAAAAGAAATGCGATTCCTGTTTCTCAACCAAAAAATCTTTCCTGAACTTTTCTCCGATTGAGAGTTCATCTCCAATCTCAAGCCTTCTGTCCGCCATTACTTTGAATGACGTATCTCCCCCACCCCACTCATTCACCAAAAACAAAATCTCAACTTTTCCTCCAGTTTTTTTATAAAGGTTAATACGTGCCGGAACCACCTTAGTGTTGTTAAAAACTAAAAGCGAGTGCTCCGGTAAATATTTATTGAGATTTGAAAAAATATCAAAATCTATACGTCCACTCTTTGTATCAAATATAAAAAGCCGTGCGGAATCCCTTGGTTCCGCCGGTTTTTTGGCAATCAATTCTTCCGGCAATTCGTATGAGTATTTATTGTCTTCCGTTGACATAACGGCAATGATATCTAAAAAGCGGAATAACTCAACGCAGTGAATTTTAGTTACTAAGCTCGTACTCGAGCGAAAGGTTAGAGCGAACCTTTGTATCGGCAGAGACTTGCGAGCAAAAGTCGAAAGCGAGGGTTCCGAGAAGAAAACATTGCGGAGGCTGACGAGCCGAGCATAACAAAAATCGAGCCAGATTTTATGTGCGTTTTCTTCTCGGAACCCGAGCGTTTTTCATGACATGAAGATCTTTATGTTGTCCAAGTCTTAAAAGGGCTTGTAACGATCCCCGCATTTGATAGTATTACCCTCAGACTAGTTCAAAGGACATTTTGTCCGATCCGAAGAGGTCATCCCGCCCACCCAATTTCAATTCGCTGTGTCAAACACAGCAAACCAACACTTTCGCTTCAACCTTTTTGAGTCCGACTCAATCTCCTTTTTTTCTCTCGTCTTAAGCCCGACACATATGTGCCGGGCTTGAATTTTTTTAATTGAAACGTCTTAATATTTGCTACTTCCTGCTAATACCTACGCCAAAATCATGACGGAGTATCTCAATCAATTGATCAAGGGGCAGGCCCACAACTGAATCATAATCACCTTCCAATTTTTTTATAAAATTCGACGCACCCCCTTGAATTGCATACGCCCCTGCCCTGTCGAGAGGTTCGCCAGTTTGAATGTAATCATCAATTTCTTTTTCGGACATTTCGTGAAAATGAACACAGGCTTCACTGACCGCTGTAACCACTTTATTGGTTTTTGAATCCATTACGGCAAGCCCCGTGAGAATGCGGTGACTGTTACCGCTAAGAGCCTCGAGCATTTCTTTGGCTATCTCTTTTGTCTTTGGTTTCCCCATCACTTTTCCACCGAACTCCACGAAAGTATCGGCACCGATAATAATGGCGTCCGTATAATTTTTCGCTACGGCTGTGGCTTTTCCCAACGCGAGGAACTTGGCCAGATCGACAGGAGACATTTTTAAAGTCATGTCTTCCTCGAAAGAACTCGGCACCGCCTCAAACTTAAGATTAGTTTTCGCCAAAATCTCCTTCCGGCGGGGAGAGGTAGAGGCTAAAATGATGGTTCTTTGCATTTTTTTAGTCTAGTGGTTCTCGAAAATCAAGAATGGATCTACTTGGAACCTATTTTCTAATTGAATCCAAGATTTCTTGAGCGGCTGTGTTGACATCAATCCGAGACAGATTCACCTTTTCTTGTTCAGTGTTAGATTTAATTGGATGGGCTCCCACAATCTCATCTCCCTTCGCTATATTTTTGGTTACCCCACTCATATCATGAAGTGTCGCCCCGAAACCTTCTCCATATTCCCCTATAAAAATTTCATGGTTTTTCAACTCTTCATTACTAACAATCTGTTCCCATTCTTTTTTACCGTCATCACTTAAATAATGATGATTCAAGCTTAAACAGGCTATCTCATAATCCACTACATTATCATCTTTCAAAACGCGGCATAAATTCATAATGCTTCCGCCCCGAGAAATGTATTCGGTGACAATAAGTATTTTCTTATTACCTAAATTATGACTCTGGGCAAATTCTTTTATCGATTTTGAATCAATGGTACCTCGCCCAGAGGCTATGAAGTAAGTTTCTGGGACCTTGTTCGCATTTAGTCCAGTCATTACCTTTTTAATAATGAGTGTTGGAATTCTGGCTCTGACTTCGTCGCTTATTATCACATCGTATTCTCCGTTTTCAAATCTATGTCGCAAGGTTTCACAAAGCTTCTTTAATGGAGGCACAACATATTCAAATCTACTGTCATTATAATGATATTTTTCCTGCTTTTCAGAATTATTTGGTAATTGTTCGAAATCAAATTTTTCCATATAGAAATACTAGCATGAAGGAACGGGGGGGGTACATTCTATACCCCATGGACTCTATTTGAACCGCTGGGTGCCCAGAGAGAATCTCCCGCGACTCAAAGCTCGCCGTCGCTCGCCTTGGTCTGGGCACCAGCTCATCTGTTTTGCCTGCTGGCAAAACTTGATTCCGCTGTTCGATTCCTCCCGCGGGCCAAGCAGTTGGCCCGCTTGGGCACCAAATTACGCTTCGCTAATTTGGGTGCCCAGAGAGAATCGAACTCTCATTACTAGCTCCACAGGCTAGAGTTTTACCACTAAACTATGGGCACCATGTTTACCGCTAACGCGAACTATTTATACCAGATTTTAGGCCTTTGCATAGAGCGCGGCATTCTCTATTTGGATGAGAGCCATCTTCACAGATTGTTTTGTATAATCTTCCCTTCTTATTTTTCCTTTGCTCAAGATCGAAATTACGCCATTTTCCGCGCCGATTTTAGAATTTTCAGTCAACCCTGCTTTTATGGCCGCGTCCGTCATGTTGAGCCCCTCGTTTACATATTTTTGTACTATTCGCGGCAACTCGAACCCACTCGAAAGCCCGAGATGGAATTTTTTCCCATCATAAATCGCACAGCAACCCAAATCCATATAACCCGTTTCGGAACCCGGAACTTCAACCAAACCGTTCTCTAGGCCGATACTGTAGTCGCAACCACTAAAAGCCTTCAGTGCCCGGTTTTTGGCACCAAGCACGGTCTCTCTCATGGACATCGGCTGATCGGACACCCCGGAAGACACTGCGATAGAAATGACTTTTACGCCCTTAAATATCTCATACTCCGAAAGAGCGGTCTCTACCGCCCTTAACTTGGCCTCATTTTTTGTTCCAACTTTGACTTTCATTTATTTATAAGTCGGTGCTTTCTCAGCGATACCGCCTTTATGATTTGAAAGTCTCGCCAACGCGTAAAGAAGTGACGAGAGGCGGTTAAGGTACGCCCTTGAGTGTTCCCCCATTTTTCGGGTGCCGTCCTCGACAACTTGTACAACCCTCCTCTCGGCCCTACGTGAAATTGTGCGAGCCACATCAAACATCGCTCCCAATTCGGTCGCGCCCGGAATAAAAAAGCTTTTAATGGGAGGCATTTCTTTTTCTGCTGTATCAATATAATTTTCTATCTCCTTTACTTTCTCTTCGCTTATCGTCTTCCCCTCGGCTCCGGCAAGCTCTGCCTGAACGATAAACAAATTTTCCTGAACGTCTAGTAAAATTTGTTCGAATCGAGAATCGAGAATCGAGAATTTTGAATCATTTAATGCGATCAATTTGGCTCTAACAAGTCCGATGAAAGAATTGGTTTCGTCCAACGAGCCCAAAGCCTCGGCTATAGCCGAGCTTTTGGACACTCTCTGATTGCAATTGAATGTTTTTGCCTGCCCGTTCAAATTTTTTGAAGAAAAATTTGTTTGGGTCGTACCATTATCTCCTTTTCGAGTGTAGAGCATGCAGATAGCGTACACCCGCCCGCCTGACTCGGCAAACTTAATTGATAAATCAGAAGAAAGATGTTTTCTTGGACATGGCTCCGACAATCAATGCGTCCGGATCAGGCGAATCGAGCGGGGCGTTTAGCGTTTAGTGTAAAGAGAAAAACTATTTTGATCTCAGCTCTTCTTCAAAACTGTCGAGATCCTTGAGAGTCTGTTTCCAATTTTTGAAACGAATCGCCCTGTCATCTATATAAAATTTTGCCGGAGGCTTAGTGGTTGAAATTTCGTCGTATGGCACTCCATGTCTTTCTAGATATTCCCCAACCGCATCCCGACCTTCCTTGGTGCCAGTGCGATATGAATATATATAAACGTAATACTTTTCCTTTAGCTTAGTCATCGCTTCCACTACTCCTCGAATTGGACCGTCATAAATCGATCCGTCTCCAAAGCCTTGCGAATAACCGTGAATAACACCATCAAAATCGACCGCTATCGGCGGCCGCTCATGGTTAATTTTTTTGGCTCTATACTCCATTCGATGTGCTGTAATTATACACTTTGCGCGAACTTTTTTCGAGCGGAAACTGAACGAATGAATCAGCCCCGCCACCGCCTCGCAAAGCCTCGGCGGACACCAAAAAAAATGTTCCTTACTTTTCTGATTTGCGCGCGACCAATTTCTTCTAAAAAGGAAAGGACATTTTTCTTTGGTGCTCTGCCCTCCAAGTATTTGGGCAGGTGGCGGGACTAATGCGGACTCGGTTTTGCGAAAACTATTTTTTGGGGAAAGGATTTCGCAAAACACTCGGCTAATCTTTTTTGAATTCGGATGTCGCAAGCGGAGGAGGAGGGGTTTGGGGAGGAATCCTTCGCTTGCTCCGCTAATTTCTTTTGGCGAATTTCGGGCGGGCAAAAATTGAGTCAGGTTCTTATTTAGATTCATCTATTACAATATAATTATCAGAAAAATGTTCAATCCAGCTCCTATAACCTGAAAAACCACTTGGCCAAGATCCTCCCCATCCTTCTTGCAGTCTAATGTTTGTATGAGTGGTATTAACTGTGTAGCGAGTAAATCTAGTATTACTTATAATATGTTTAACAAAATCGTCATCATAACTTTGAATATTAAGACCTAATAAAAATTTCCTTGAATTTAACATTCTGATTAGTTGTTCTTTAGAATCAAAAGGTGAAATCCATAATACAGGCAAAAAGTAAGCGTTTTTAATAAATTCACTATCTTGTTTCGGATTTATAACTAATAAAGGCAAACTTTTAATCTTTACAACCTCATCTGCTTGAGATTTATCTACATCAATTGAAAGTAGTTTGACCATGACTTCTCTTGCTGAAGCATAGTTATTATCGACAAATTTATTCAAGTCTTTTGACTGGCATAATTTAATAAACTCCTCTTTAAGTATTTCAATATACTCATTATAGAAGTTTCTCTGCACAAAAACTCCTTGAATTCTCTGGCAGGTTTGACCCGAGTGGCTAAATGATTCTTTAAGAGTCAGGATAGCATCCTTCTTAATAGCAGATTGATTTTTATTAAATATCTTTGAATCAGCCGTCTCAATTTCTGGATAGAATTCTACATAATATTCACCACATATTTTGGAAATACTTTGAGCCACCTTGTGTGAACCAAAGAAATAAACGGCTCGCACACTTTGAATTAGGTCTGTAATTTCGTTGTGTGTTTTTGGAGAGACAATCTTTAAATTTAATCTATATTTCTCAATAATTCCTGATTCTTGCCAGATCATTCTAACAAAACTTTCAGCTTCTCGACTTGGCTTTAAAATAACCTCATTACCAATAATAAGAGCATTTAATAAAGGTATTATAGATAAAATAAAAGGCTCGTTATAAGATAATATAATTAAAATTATACCTTTAGGTTTTATATTCTTAACCAATTTAATAGAGTAGTGATTTTTTATGTAATTTTCAAGATATGCTTTTACTGTCTTGTAATCTTCCGAAATCCAATAACTAGTGTCTAGTGTTATCTTTCTGTTTAGTTCAAAAAGCCCAGCTCTTGTCTCGCTGATTATTTTAATCAAATCGGAAATTAAATCATCCAAATGATGTTTATTTTTTATCAACATATTCAACAAATTTTACTTTATTATTTTCTCCTCTTTGGAAATAATCACGACTAATATGTTTAACATCAAAAGTTAATAATGTTTTCTCTTTCAATGTCTTTTGGATAACTGATAAAAGATTAGTGCTGGACGGATTTTTCAGACTTACTAATATTTCCGGACTATAATTTTCAAAACTATTTCCCACTCTTATTTTGATATCACTAAAAATATTATCCCCTGCAATTTCTAAAAGATATTCTTTCAACTCATAAGGATCAATCTTTATACCTTTTATAAATATAATATCATCGACTCTTCTTTTTATCCGATTTATTCTAATTGAACTTCTGCCACAAGGGCATCTACCAGATTTTATAGATGTAATATCACCAGTTCGATAACGTATTAATGGCAATGCATTCTTCTTGAGTGTTGTAAGAACTAACTCGCCTTCATTATCTACTGGTAATACCTTACCATTTTCTGGATCAATTATTTCTGGTAACACATAATTATCTAAGAAATGTAATCCCGTTCTAAACTCGCATTCATATGCAATACCAGTATTGACTTCACATAATCCATAGTGATCAAATATTTTTATCTTAAACTTACGTTCAATCTCCGAACGAACCTTATCTGAATAAATTTCACCGGCCATTATTCCACACTTGAGAGAAAATTGCTCAAGCGGAATCTGTTTCTCTTTTATATAATCAAAGAGATAAAAGTAATACCCTACCGTACCAACGATAGTGTCGATTTTAAAATCCAACATCATCTGAATTTGTTTTTCGGCAGATTGAATACCAGCGGGTACAACAAAACCACCGAGTTCTTGTATAGCATAAGTATTAAGAGTAGCACCGCTGAACAGCCCATAACTCATCATAAATTGTACACGGCTACTTTTTGTTATTCCAAAACATTTCCAAGCTTTTGCAATTGCCTTGGAACTATTTTTTAAATCTTCTTTTGTAAGAAAAGACAATGCAGCTTTTCCCGTAGTGCCAGAACTTGTGTGTAATTCGACAACATCATTAATCGGTACCGCTAACGCACCAAAAGGATAACAATCCCTCAATTCTTTTTTTGTTGTAAAGGGGAAATTTTGTAATTCTAAAATATTTTTTAATTCCAATGGAAAACCCTGAAGTTTTGATTTGTAAAACTTGGAGTTTCTGGCTATGTTAAGTGTTTTGTTTAAAAGATTAAGTTGTGTTTTATTTTTTGACATAATTTTTTAAAATTATTTCGTATTCACTTTGCTCTATCTTAACGGGTGCATTTTCATATGCAAAATTCATGTGTTTATGAGTTAAATTAAACAATTCAAGAATTTGTTTTTTTGACAATCTAATTTTTTGTATCAACTTTTTCTTTTCAAAAAGTGATTCTAAATATTCTGCATACTTAATATATCTCAAATCAATATCAACCCCCTTGTTCGATAAAAATATAAGATATTGAGTCAAAAAATACATTGTTGCAATACTGTGGGGAGTATGAAATTTATAAGTTAAGTAATGGCCAGCCGCATGAGGAAAAAGCACTAATCCAACCCTTTCGGCTAAACCAGCCTGTATATCTGCCATTATTAATTCTTGTGTTGGCAACGATTCAACCTTATGAGCCACCAATATATTCAATGAATTTTTAGCTCTTGTCCTGCTGACACTATTACTCGCTCGGGAGTATAAAGATTCTACTGCGTGAGAAAATATATCGGCGATAGCTATTAGTTTCCTCTCAGAGTTTAAAGAGCTAATAATTTTCGTGTTGATGTAAGAATAATCAGGAATAAGATTATCTGCCACCACACCAACTTTAAATTCACTATTATTGAAAACAGCAAAAGGGGTAACTATGGTTGCCGAACCTGGTAATGTATAAACTGCAATTAACTTTGTAGAATTATTAAAATGATGTTTTATTAGTTTTCCCGTATCAATAGCCGATCCTCCACCGACAGCAAGTATAAAATCAAACTTATGTTTGGGTATGGATAGGGCATGGATAGTGTGTAATTCATCTGGATTTGGTTTGGCTTTTATATGTTTTGCTATAACGATTTCGTGTTGCCTTAAAACATTTTTTAGCTGTTTATAATAGTCTGATTTAATAAAACTTCTAACCCCAGTGACTAATATAACTGTTTTATGTTTCAATTTACCTTTATCAAAGATGTTACCAAGGTCAAGTTCAAATTTATCTCCAATAAAGATTTTACTTTTTTTGTCGCTATAAATTGATTTCATAAATATCATCTATATTGAAAAGTAATTCTTTCCAAATTACAGTTTTCCCAATTGTTAATTTCATCAATAGGGAAACCGTTATCTTTTAAAATCTTAATAATGTGTGACTGTAATTGGGTGTTATTGTCCCACAACTCTTTAAAATCGTTAAAGTTTTGCACTTCTAAAATTTTGCCATAGAGGTTTTTATCTATTCGTTGTAATACACGACCAAACTGCTTCCATGAAGGAAATTCTCCATTACACACAAGTTCAGAATCTATTACAAGTTTAATGTTTTCGTTAAATAATAACTTAACACTAAGAGGTTCTTTTCTTTTGATTTGTTTTTCAATATCGGCAGTATTAATTTTAAAATAAACAAAATTAGTCCATAACCGATCTAAAAACTCTTTCTTCGTTAAACGAGAAGCCCGAGATAAAGCTTTTACTGCCTCCTTGTTATAACTTTTAATTATATATGTGTGGTGCCACCAATGAATACTCTCTTTGTGATACTTATCATTAAAAAGTTTCTCGGTTGAAAGTATTGATATCTCAAATACCTCCCCTTTATGCTTATAAATCTGTACAGGTTTCAGAGAATATTTAACCTGCGCATCATATTTACAAACTAAAAATATATCTATATCTGAAAAAACATCTTTTGTTTGTTCGGTGGCAGTCCCTGTTAGCAACAAAAGGTCGCAAGCCTTGTCATTAACTAATTGACGGAACCAATCTTCTTTCTCTAGTATTTCTTTAATAAAACTTTTGCATATCTTAATTACATTTTTATTCATATTATTTCTACGAATTTAATTTTACCCTTCTGTAATATCGAACCTGACGATACAACATGGTGAATGTCTTTTATAACCACACCGTCGATCTTCACGCCTCCTTGCTCAATTGTTCTTCTGGCATCTGATCTTGATGATGTTAGCTTGTTTTCAATCAAAATAGATATGATGTCATATTTACTGGGTTTAAATTTTGGCAGATTTACAGGAGTTTCTTTTTTAGAGAATGTTTTAATGAAATAATCTTCGGCAATTCGCGCATCTTTTTCCGAGTAGTACATTCGCACAATCTCAAACGCAAGTTTTATTTTAAGATCGCGAGGGTTAATGCCCGCCTTCAAACTTGAATCGTATTCACTAATTGATTTTATATCAACTCGTGTAAGTAAGGTAAAATATTTAATAATAAAGTCATCTTTTAGTGACATTATTTTACCAAACATATCATTGGGTGTGTCAAATAGATTAACAGTATTACCAAAACTAGAACTCATTTTTCTTCCATCTAATCCTTCTATAATAGGATTAGTGAGAATGTCTTGCGGTTTTTGATTGTATAACCGTTGCATGTCTCTCCCCGCTAAAAGATTAAAACGTTGATCCGTTCCACCTATCTCAACATCAGCCCTTACCTCTACTGAATCATATCCTTGCATTAATGGGTACAATAACTCTCGCAAAGACACTCTTTTTCCTTCATTTAAACGACGGCTAATATTCTCACGTAAAATAAATTCACTAAGAGAAAAAACATCTGCTTGGCGACCAATATCCATGTAACCTAACTCGCCAAGCCATTTGCTGTTATGATAAATTTCAGTCGTGTTGATGTCGATGATTTTAGCTGCTTGTTTGATGTATGTTTTTAAATTTTCTTTAATGGTTTCCTCCAACAACATCGGTCGCTCGCTATCCTTATCTGAAGTATCACCAATTAAACCAGTAAAATCACCAATGATTAATATAACTTTATGACCTAGTTCTTGAAAATCTCTCAATTTAAGTAATGGGATTGATCTGCCCAAGTGTATGTTTGGACTTGTTGGATCAATGCCGAGCTTAATACGAAGTTGTTTCCCGCTTCCCAGTTTATTTTCAAGGCTAGATCTGTCGATTATTTCTTCGACACCTCTGCTCAATAATTCTTCGGTTTTATTTAATTTTTCAATTTTTGTCATAATGTTTATTTTATCAAAGCGTCAATACTTATTCCCAACCCTTCGGCAATCTTGGTTACCGTTTGGATTGACGGCTTCGTTATCACATTCGATTCAATCTTGGTCAGTGTTGTATAGGGAATATCGCACTTTCTCGCAAGAGCGTCCTGTGTTAATCCTTGCTTTGCTCGAAAGACTTTTATTTTATCCCCAATTTGTCTACTTTGTTTGCTTTCCATAGTATGATAGTATAAGTATGAGCGTTGAAACTAACCCTCACAACTATACTAACATGAATTTAATCTTTTCTCAATTTTTGCCCGCCCGAAATTCGCCAAAAGAAATTAGCGGAGCAAGCGAAGGATTCCTCCCCAAACCCCTCCTCCTCCGCTTGCGACATCCGAATTCAAAAAAGATTAGCCGAGTGTTTTGCGAAATCCTTTCCCCAAAAAATAGTTTTCGCAAAACCGAGTCCGCATTAGTCCCGCCACCTGCCCAAATACTTGGAGGGCAGAGCACCAAAGAAAAATGTCCTTTCCTTTTTAGAAGAAATTGGTCGCGCGCAAATCAGAAAAGTAAGGAACATTTTTTTTGGTGTCCGCCGAGGCTTTGCGAGGCGGTGGCGGGGCTGATTCATTCGTTCAGTTTCCGCTCGAAAAAAGTTCGCGCAAAGTGTATAATTACAGCACCAGTAGTAACTTGTTCGGAATTAAGAATATGGAGCGATTTTGCGGAAGCCAAAATCGCGCTTTGATTTTCGCCAAAACCCTTTCCGCCTACGGCGGAAGCCGTGAAATCCCATAATTCCCCCCAGCGTATGGAAAC
>Ga0209542_10007113_pt1 | contig 21453 bp, 18 predicted proteins | sample RifCSPhighO2_01_FD_184028 | JGI IMG/M metagenome (GOLD analysis project Ga0209542, IMG submission 184028) | Soil microbial communities from Rifle, Colorado - Rifle CSP2_plank highO2_0.1 (SPAdes) (version 2) | ecosystem: Environmental > Terrestrial > Deep subsurface > Rock core/Sediment ... | reverse complement strand
CAGATCTTCTCTAGATAAGTTGTTAGTACCAAATCTGTTTATATCTGTCTGATTAATAACTCCATCATTATTTATATCCCCAGCACCTTCACAGTTATAATCTATACTCCCACCCTCAACTCTAATCATTGGATCTGCAGATTTAAGATTAACAAAGGAGGAATTAGCTAAATCTGAAATAGTAGCAATAAAATAAAACTCAGGAGGATCATTAAAACCCATTGCTCCATCTTGCTGATATTCAGCCACCCAACCTGCTGTAATTAGTCCATTTTCAGTAGGCCCTAAGATGATCTCAGCAGGCTGAATCGTTGCAGGATCTCTTAAATAAGGATCAAAGAGCCCAAAAAGTGAATCATCCTCCCAAACAGTCATTCTCAACCTTATATTCTCACAGCTCCCGGTCGTATGAACTCTTAAACCAACATGAGCATTTTTGCTAACAGTACCTGAAGATCCAGCAGGAAGATCCCATGAAGCAGAAGCTATTGTACAATTCCCGACACTTCCTATAGGGGCGGCTTCTTGACTAGATTTGGGCTTGCTTTTACTTTTAGCAGTAGCCTTCTTGTCAGCAGCTTTATCTCCTTTGAGGCCAGTTGTAGGGGGAGGACTGGTACTGGGTATTGGACTACTTGAAGAAGTAAGGCTAGGACTTACATCTCCCTCTTTACCTCCTAAATCTAGTCCTGCCAGAACAACATCTCCAATTGTCAGACTAGAAAGAGTTCCACCTCCGGCTATACACTTATCCATATCTCCCAGAGCAGAAGCTCTACAATAACATTTGGTCTTATCTCCCTCCGGGGTTGGACAATCTCCACTAAACTGCCCTAGCGGGGTACAAATTTGATAGGCTTTAATATCCTCTGATGATTGTTTACAAACTTTTACAGAATAGTTTCCACCCTCCGGAGGAATAGGGGGCTTGCTGTTATTAAAATCACTGTTAATAACAGTTTCATAACTAAAAGTACTGGCATTATATTTTCCCTCAAATGCTTTCACCACTGCATCCACATCAGATTTTCTTTTTACATCTTTAGTTTTATTTTGAGCATTATTAAAACCTGAGATTCCTATGGTAGATAATATGCCAATTATGGAAATAACAACTAGAAGTTCAACAAGGGTAAAGCCGTTTCTTTTATACATTTAAAAGAAGAGATTATTGCTGGTTCTTTCTACAAAATGTAGTAGTATCTTCTAAAGTAGCACAAATATTATAAGTTGCAGCTGCGGCATTGGGTAAACCTGAGTAAGCTGCTCCTCCTGGAGAAGGATTTGTGGGAATTTTCCCATCGCTGAACAAAAGTGCAGCTGTAGTCGCAGTAACAGGACAGTAAGGAGCAGCAGAAGTTGCGCCACAAGTTGTATTATTGTAGTGAGCTTCCAATGATTTAGAGATTGCCTCAATATCAGCTTTTCTTTTAGCGTCTCTTGCATTTTTTTGTACACCTGTAAAAACAGTGATACCAATAACAGATAAAATAGCAATAATAGAGATCACAACTAGAAGTTCAACAAGGGTAAAGCCAGAAGGATTGTTTAAAGATTTGGGCAGCAATTTTTTCATTTATTTTTTAGTACGTATTCATTATTGTCATATTATAAAATTGTTGTCAATAGATCAACTTAGGTTCAAATTGTTAGTCCCAAATACCAATTGAGTATCTTATTACCCCAAAAAAGAGCAATCAAACTTCCTATCACTAAAAATGGACCAAAGGCAATTGTTTGTCCGAAATGTTTTTTCCCCATTACTATTAGTAAGACTGAAAAAATTGCCCCAATTAAAAAAGAAGCAAAAAGAGCAACCAAAGATAGGGGAAACCCTAACATCAACCCTAAAAATCCTCCTAATTTTACATCTCCTCCTCCCATACCTTTACCCCTGGTGATAACTATTAAACCAAAGAAAAAAGATGCCACTGTAGCACCCATCAAAATTGAATATATAAAAGGCTCCAAAACCATAAAGGCATGTCTTTGAAAATAATCACTAAAGGGAGGGAGAAGGTATTTACCGATATTGTGTTGCGAAAGATAATAGTAAAGATAACCTATTTTTACTATCACCAGGACTGAACTAAAAATCAACAGGGTAACAATTGATGGCAATATTATTCTGTCAGGAATAAACATCTTTCTATAATCTGTGATAAAAACAACTGCCAAAACAGTTATAAAGAATATTTTAAGAATTAACTCTAAAATGAAAATTGATAATTGAAAATTTATTGAAAAATGAAAATTGATAATTGAAAATTGCTGATAGAAAAGAAATCCTACCAAAACTCCCATTGTTACTTCTACCAGTGGATATTTTATCCCAATCTTTTTTTTACAATATCTGCATTTACCTAAAAGTTGAAGATAGGAGAGTATAGGAAAAAGGTCATACCATCTTAAACTGTGTTTACAGCTCGGACAATACGACCTTCCTCCAAACGACTTTTTAGTTAAGCTTCTATCAGCTAAAGCTAATACAAAACTTCCTAAAATTGTACCGATAAAAAATCCAATTACTACCACATTAATAAGTACATGCACCACCTGAGGCAGCAACTATTGTTAAATTAGAACCCACCTCATACCTTGTATTCTCATTACCACCGTCTGTACTCATTTTTCCAGATTGCTGAGAAGATTCCAAAACTGTATTAATCTCCCAGGTATCATTATCAGCACAGTATGTGTAGTGATACGCTGTGCTATTAACCGGATCTACAGGTAGCGTTGGAACTGACACTGACTGCTGAGCACTCATGTCTGTTTTGACCCAACCTGATCCATCTGATGCTCTCGTTCCTGTGTGAGAAGAACCACTACAAGGATAAGAACCAGCATCTTTACACAAAACAGCCACAGCTCCAGAACCTGTTGATTCTTGAACAGCAACGTTTATAGCATTTTGTAAGTTGGATAGATCTGTTAATCTTGCAGCATCACGACCACGTCTAGTAAGCTCTAGCGGGTTAATAATTAAGACCACAACTGCAGCTAAAATAGCCACAATTGCAATAACAACTAAAAGTTCAACAAGGGTAAAACCCTTATGAACTTGAGCAGATTTTCTCAAAATTATTCACCCCCTTCTTTCTTTATTTATCTATCATAGTCATAACTTCGCGCCTTTAGTCAAGAGCCAATACTCTTTAGAAAGAAGTAGTTAATTTGTATATCGGCAGGATAATAGAGATCACTAAAAATCCTACTCCAATTCCTAAAACAATCAACACCAGTGGCTCTATTGCCACTGTTAAGTTTTTAATTAAATGATCTGCTTCAGATTCAAAATAATCTGCTAATTTAAAAAATATTTCATCTACTTTTCCTGTTTCCTCACCAACTCTAACCATCTGGCCTACAATTTTAGGAAAAATCGCTGCAGTCAAAAGAGTGGAAAAGGGTAAACCTTTTTCCACCCCGCGGTAGGCATCTTTTAAAGCTCTTTTAAAAACAGGGTTATCAGTCAAATCTGAGACAATCCCAATTGCTTCCAAAAGAGGAATTCCAGCTGAAGTGAGTAGTCCAAAGGTTCTATTAAAGTTAGTTAAAGTCACCATAGTAACTACTCTGCCCACAATAGGTAATTTTAAAATCAGTTTACCTAAAAACAGACTTCCTTCAGGAGTTTTACCCCACCTGTTTAGCCCAATCCAACCACCTACCAAAAGTATCAAACCTAACCACCAAAAGTGAGTAAAGGCGTTAGAGACAGCAATCAGGATTTTAGTAGGAAGAGGTAACTCAATAGTTGATTGTTCATAAAGACCAACTAATCTTGGAATAACGAAAATCATCATAATAATAACCACCACAACCATCATCCCTACAACTACAATAGGATAGATCATGGCTCCTTTGACCCGGGCCTTAAACTCTCTTTCTTTTTCCAACCCGTCTGCCATCTGCAGAAGTACCTGATCCAATTTTCCTGAAGCCTCACCTGATTTGACTAAATTTACATAAAGTTTAGGGAAAATATCCGGGTGCTTACCTAAAGCTTGAGCTAAAGTTAAACCACCTTTAATATCTGCTGAAACCTCAACCAGGGCTTTTTTTAAAGTTTTATTTGTTTGTTGTTCCTCCAAAATATCTATGGCCTCAGATAAGACCAGTCCAGCAGAAATCATAGTAGCCAGTTGTCTGGTAACTACTACTAAATCTGCAAAACCTACTCTGTTTAAAAATTTGTCTAAGAATTTTATAGAGGACTCATTCTTTAATTTAATGGAAATAACAATTAAACCCTTTTTCCTGATAGTTTGGGTCGCAGAGTGAACATCAGGGGTTTCAATAGTCCCCGTATGTTCTTCTCCCTGAAGATCTTTTGCAAGGTATACAAATTCAGCCATTATCTTAATAATTTATTCAAAAGCTCTGGTCGCAAAGAGAATTTTAAGGCTACTTCAGATGAGATCTTTCCTTTTTTGACTAAATCGCAAAGAGATTGCTCTAATATCTGCATACCCAATTCTGCTGAGGTCTCAATGGAATTATCTATTAAATATGACTTTCCCTCTCTAATAATATTTCTAACAGCAGGGGAGGCAAACAAAATTTCTGAAGCCAAAGCTCTACCTGGTTCAATTGTAGGAATAAGCCTAAGTGAGATGATTGCCTCCAGAGTTGATGCAAGTTGCAACCTAATTTGAGGTTGTTGAATCTCTGGAAATACATCAATAATTCTATCTACAGATTGTGAGGCAGAGTTAGTGTGAAGTGTAGCAAAAACCAAATGTCCTGTTTCTGCGATAGTCATAGCTGAAGAAATTGTCTCTAAATCTCTCATTTCTCCTACTAAAACAACATCTGGATCTTCCCTCAAAGAAGCCCTTAAGGCGTTACCCCACGACCTTGTATCTTTATACATTTCTCTTTGTTCTATTAAGGATTTACCTTTGGGGTATACATACTCAATCGGGTCCTCAATAGTAAGTATATGAGCAGCCCTTTGAAAATTTATATGGTTAACAAATGAAGCTAAGGTAGTAGATTTACCATGACCGGTTGGACCTGTCACCAAAACAAAACCCTGCTTTAAATCAGCTATCTTTTGAACTACCTCAGGTAATCCTAATTGCTCAAGAGGAGGAATTTCAAAAGGAATTAATCTTAGAGCAATAGCAGGGGAGCCTTTTTGTCTATAAACATTTACTCTGAATCTTCCCTTGCCTGCTAATTCAAAAGAAAAATCTAACTCTATAGATTGATTTAAGATATTTTTTTGGGTTTCATTTATTAAAGGAGCCAGCAAGCTTTCCACAACCTCTGGAGCAATGGGATCCTCTCCTGGAATAGGTATTAATTCTCCATGAATTCTTAAAATTGGAGGATAACCTACTGAAAGGTGCAAATCTGAAGCATTTCTGGTAATAGTTAGTTCCAATAACTGCTGAATATTCATTTTTTAGTCCTGAGCAACCCTTAAGACCTCTTCCATAGTTGTGGCTCCTTCCAGCACCTTTAAATAACCATCCTGCTTCATAGTAATCATTCCTGCCTCAATTGCAGCTTTTTCAATTGCCCCTGAGGAGGCATGTTCTAACACTAATTTAGAGATAACTTCATTCATTATTAAAACCTCAAAAATTCCTAATCTGCCTAAATATCCTGTGTGACCACAAAAGTTACACCCCTGGCCTTTAAATAATTTACCTACTTTAGGCATTAGATTGCCCAAAACTACTTTCATATTTTCTAACACTTCTGGAGCCATAGGAAATTCCACCCTGCACTTAGGACAAATTTTTCTAACTACTCTTTGTCCCACTGCAGCATTTAAAGCAGAGGTAAGTAAAAATGGTTCCACCCCCATATCCAACAGCCTGGGAGGAGCACCTGAGGCAGAGTTGGTATGAACTGTGGAGAAAACCTGATGCCCGGTTAAAGCAGCCTGAATGGCCAAATCTGCAGTTTCTGTGTCCCTAACCTCTCCTACAAAAATAATATTGGGATCCTGTCTTAAAAAAGATCTTAAGGCTGAGGCAAAGGTTAAACCAACCTGAGTATTAACCTGCACCTGATTAACCCCGGGGATTTGATACTCCACAGGATCTTCAACAGTTACCACATTCACTTTGGAGGTAGAAATTTTGGTTAAAACAGAATAAAGGGTAGTAGTTTTTCCTGAACCTGTAGGTCCTGTTACTAAAATAACCCCGTGTGTTCTTAAAAGCTGGGACTCTAAGCTTTTTAAAGATGAACCCCTTAAACCCAGCTCTAGTAGAGAAGGAGCACCACTAGATTTAGGCAGTAACCTCATGACTACCTTTTCCCCAAAAACAGTAGGGATGGTGGAAACACGGAGATCTACCTCAGATTCCCCATATGTAAAAGTAAATCTCCCGTCTTGAGGCAACCTTCTCTCATCAATCTTTAAAGTAGATAAAATTTTAATTCGGGAAATTACCGCATCATGCACTCCTTTTGGTAATAATATTTTTTCATGCAGGATTCCATCAATTCTGTAGCGGACTCTGGTTCTATCTTCCTGAGGTTCTATGTGCACATCAGAGGAACGGGTTTTAACAGCATATTCCAGTAGTTGTGTAACAATATTAGAAACTGGAGCTTCTCTGATAATCTCCGGACCTGCAGTTATTTCTTCTTCAGGCTTTACAGCTTGCACTTCTTTTAGGGCAGAGGTCACCTCTGAGGTTAAGTTTTGTGAATATTGATCACCAATAGCTTTTAAAATATCAGCAGAGAGAGCTAAATATGGTCTCACCCTTTTACCAGATCTTTTTTCAATAAATTGAATAATTTGAATATCCAGAGGATCTGCCATCCCCACAAAAAGCTCTTCACCTTCTTTTTCAAAAGGGATAATAGTATACCTTCGGGCAGCAGCTTCAGGAATTAGATTTAAAATATCTGCCCCAATAGCTTTTCCTTCTAATTTAATAAAGGGAACATTTAGTAACTGTGCTTTAGCTTGAGTAATATTATCTTCAGAAACCAGGTTGTGCTGCAGTAAAATTTTATCCACACCCTGACCTGAGTTAATACTTTCTAATTTAATGGCAGAAAGTTGATCAGAACTTAGGAGACCTTGCTTAAAAAGAATGTCTTCAAGTGTATTACCTTGTTGGGCAGGTGTGGGCATACTTCCATTATGTTAAAATTCCCCCATGATTGCAAGGCTTCTGATTGGATCCAAAAATGCCAGATTAGAAAAAATAGAGGAACTTTTAAAGGAGGTTAAAATTAAAAACCCCCACCCTGATCTTCTCTATTTTTCTTCAGATTCAAAATTAGGAATTGCGGAAGCCAGAAAAATTAAAGAGCATTTTTCCTTAAAACCATACTCTGCAAAAGGCAGGGCAGTGGTTTTAGAAGATGGATCCATTTTAACTCTGGATGCCCAAAATGCCCTTTTAAAAACTCTGGAAGAACTACCAGGGGAAGGTTTGTTTATAATGGGTGCAGCTTCTGATTCTAAATTTTTGCCCACAGTTTTATCCAGATGTCAGGTGGAAAGGTTACAGGTTACAGCTTACAGTGGCCAGGAAGAAAATCTAAAAGAAGATATTGAAAAGCTTTTAGGTTCCACTGTAGAAGAAAGGTTTGAATATATAGAAAAATTAAAAGAGAAAGAAGAATTTTTACAAACCTTATTAAATCACTTCCAGCAAAAATTACCCTCAAATGCAGCATTTCTTAAAGAACTTCTAGAGGCAGAAAAATGGCAAAAACAGAATGTAAATATCAGAGCAATTTTAGAGTATTTAATGCTAAAAATGCCATAGTTTTTACTCCTGGAAGCTTTGGTTATTGCTTTCGATTTATCTAGATGCTAAAAAAGGTATTGTGAAAAAATTGACTGTATTTGTATTAGCTATACTACTTTTAACTTGCCCAACTAAAACTTCTGCTTATTCTACTAATATGTCAGCCTCAGTTGTATTAGGACAACCAGATTTTACTAGTAATACTCTGTATGGTGGGGCTTCTGGACCAAATGATAAAAGCTTTATCTATCCGTGGGGTATATGCGTGCATGATGGTAAATTAATTGTCTCTGATAGGAATTTAAATAGAATCTTAATTTGGAATTCTATCCCAACCCAGAACAATACCCCTGCAGATGTGGTCTTAGGCCAGCCAGATTTCACAACAGGTACTGCTAACAACGGAGGCGTCACTGCCCAATCTTTATCTGAATCAATAGGTCTAAGCTGCACTAACGGAAAGATACTTATTGCAGATGAGTTAAACCATAGAGTTTTAATCTGGAACTCTATACCCACAGTTAACAACACTCCTGCAGATATTGTAATAGGACAGCCTAATATGATTTCTAATTCTGAAAATGCTGGCATTAACATAGGTCCCAATACCCTCAGAAAACCTAGGAGTGTTTGGTATGATGGTACCAAGCTTATTGTCAGCGACAGCGACAACCACCGTATTTTAATCTTCAACTCTCTCCCAACTACCAATGGTGCTTCCGCAGATATAGTTGTTGGACAACCTGATTTCACCTCAACAGGCAGGGAAGTGAGTCAAAGAGGTTTAAACAGACCTTTTGGAGTATATTCTGATGGCACCAAGCTATATGTTGGAGATTTCATGGCCCATAGAGTTATGATTTGGAATCAAATACCCACTCAAAATCATCAGCCGGCAGATGTGGTAATAGGACAACCAGACTTTATAAGCGACCTGCCAAACCAGGGAGGTCAAGTTGGACCTAATACTATTGCAGGTAATCCTTTTGGCATATTTAAAGACACTTTTGGTAGGTTATTTGTAGCTGATAGAGGCAGTAACCGGATTCTAATTTTTAATTCAATACCCACTTCCAATAACGCCTCTGCAGATTTGGTCATAGGCCAACCAAGCTTTACCTCTAGCAGTATCAACCAATCAGGTAAAGACTATTTCCAGGGTGGAAGTGTAGAGTGTTGCGCAGATGATAATACCCTTTATGGACCTAGATATTTATATGCCTATCAAGATAAATTATTTGTGGCTGATGTAGATAATCATAGGGTATTAATTTTTGATAACAAGGCTGATACTTCCATTAATGGATTAACCTCCTATTGGAACCTAGATAGCGTAAATGCTAGTGGGGTAAGTAGTGTTGAGGGTATATTTGGTAATGCTGCTAAATTAAATGGTATCAATAGCTACATTAGTGCTTATCCTGATAAATCTAACCGAAATAACCTAACCCTTACAGGATGGGTTAATTTTGATAGTCCAAATAATTTAAATCAGGTTGATGATTATCACAATCTATTTGGCTGGGATTGGGAATTTAGGCTAAATTTTAGGACTTATACCCAAGAACCAGGACCAGGTTACTTTTTATGGCTGCAGGGAACTACCATGGAAGGCCCAACCCATAATATCAGCGCCCTCTACAAACTGCCTCAGAAGTTAACTGGCTGGCACCATTTAGCAGCAACGTTTGATGGCAGCAGTGCCAAGATATATCTTGATGGAGTGAATGTAAAAACTCAACAGATCTCAGGTTCTGGAATTAGAGATAATGGAAGATTCTTTCATATTGGGGGAGAAGATGAGTTTCACCAATATTTTGATGGGACTATAGATGAGGTAAGGATATACAGCAGAGCTCTTATGGACCCTGAAATCCTTACTCTTTACAATAACCATTAACCAAAATCTATCACTTGGCAAAAATGTCAACCTACTTAATAACAATTGACTTCATGGCTTTACAGGCTTAAAATTGCAAATTATGCATACTGAATTAAAAAGTCAAATTTGGGGATTTAATCTACCCACTATTGAAAGGGTTGTAAAAGCTACTGGAGAAGGAATACATACCAGAATTCATATGTATGGAGGATATAGACCCACCTTAACAATCTTTGCTACAGCTGTTGCTGACTTTAGAGATTTAATCGGATGGCCTGACCCTAATAGGGTTGATGGGATTAGCTATGAAATGAAGCCAAGTCAGGTAAGATACTGGCGCTGGATAAGGGGAGAAAGAGAAACAGATGGAACAACAGTGATACCTGATCAAGCAGATAAACATCCCTTACTTAAAAAGGCAGGAATCCTATTTCGAGAGTAGAATTATTCAGTGTTTAATGCTAAACTGTAAACTCTAAATTATGGCACAATCCTCAAAATATTCTGCAGAACAAATTCAAGTTTTAGAAGGCTTAGAACCAGTTAGAAAAAGGCCTGGGATGTATATTGGTTCCACAGATCTAAGGGGACTTCATCATTTAATAAAAGAGGTGGTGGATAATGGTATTGATGAAGCTTTAGCTGGTCATGCTAAAGAGATCTGGGTGGTTTTACATGAAGATAATTATGTCACTGTGGCTGATGATGGAAGAGGCATTCCTGTTGATATTCACCCTAAAGTGGGAATTTCAGCTCTGGAAGTTATTATGACTACCCTGCACGCTGGAGGTAAATTTGGAGAAGGCGGCTATAAAGTTTCAACAGGACTGCATGGAGTTGGGGTATCTGCTGTTAATGCACTATCAGATTATGTCAGGGCAGAGGTCAGACGTGATGGAAAAGAATATTTTCAGGAATATCAAAGAGGAAAAGCCAAATCAAAAGTTGCAGAAAATCCTAAAAATCCAGAGCTACCTTTTAAAACAAACTTTAAGTGGGATGCTAAAACAGGCACCAAAATCTCATTTTTGGCTGATAAAACTATTTTTTCTACCATTGTTCCTGAATTTGGAAAATTAGAAAAACAGATTAAACAGGTAGCTTACCTTGTAGCAGGAATCTTTTTTCATATTTATGATGAAAGAACCAATCAGGAAAGTCACTACTACTTCCAGTCAGGGTTAGCTACATTAATTAAACACTTAAACAGGAATAAAGCTTTAATTCACCCTGAGCCTATTTTAATTAAAAAAGTGGTAGATAATGTAGATGTAGAGTGTGCTATTCAATATAACGATGGTTTTAATGAAAATGTAGAATCTTTTGCAAACGTTGTCCCTACCACTGAGGGAGGATCACACTTAACTGGATTTAGAATAGCTTTAACCAGAGCTATTAATGATTATGCTAGAAAAATTGAGGCTTTAAAAGAAAAAGATGAGAACTTAACTGGTGAAGACATGAGAGAAGGCTTAACTGCTGTAATCTCTATTAAAATGGATTCAGATAGTATCCAATTTGAATCTCAAACCAAGGAAAAGTTGGGTAATGCTGAGGTGCAGCCAATTGTTTCCCAGGTTGTAAAAGAAGGCTTAGATATGTTTTTTGAGGAGAATCCTCAAGACGGCAAATCTATTTTAGAAAAAGTGATGTTAGCAGCCAGAGCCAGGGCTGCAGCTAGAGCAGCTAAGGATGCAGTTATTAGAAAAGGAGCTTTGGAAGGCATGACTTTACCTGGAAAGCTGGCTGATTGTCAAAACAGGGATGCAGCTGAGTCAGAGCTATATATAGTAGAGGGTGATTCAGCAGGAGGTTCTGCAAAACAGGGAAGAGATAGAAAATTCCAGGCTATTTTGCCCCTAAGAGGTAAGATTTTAAATGTAGAAAGAGCAAGACTGGATAAAATCTTAGAATTTGAGGAAATCAAGGCTCTTGTAATCGCCTTGGGTACAGGTATTGGAGATACAGTAGATTATGGTAGAACCAGATATCACAGAATTATTATTATGACTGATGCTGATGTAGATGGAGAACACATCAGAACCCTGCTTTTAACCTTTTTCTTTAGATACCTACCAGAGATAATTACCAGGGGTTATTTGTATATTGCCCAACCACCTTTATACAAACTGCAAAGAGGCAAGGAATTAAATTATGCCTATTCAGATGAGGAAAAAGGCAGGATTTTAAAGACCATGGGGGAGGGGCAACAAATTATAATTTCTCGGTACAAAGGGTTAGGAGAAATGAATCCAGATCAATTATGGGAAACTACCATGAATCCTGAAAATAGAGTTTTAAAACAAGTAACAATTGAGGATGTAGCTGGTGCAGATGAGGTATTTACCATGTTAATGGGAGATGAAGTCCCACCTAGAAAAAGATTCATCCAAACGCATGCCAAGCAGGCTATACTTGATATATAATCCTCTTATATGAAAGTTCATTTTTTAGGAATAGGCGGGTCAGGAGCATCTGCTGCAGCTAGCTTAGCACAAGCCCAGGGATTTGAGATAACTGGTTGTGATTTAGAACCCAATAATGAATTTACTACTCAATTTGAAAAATCCCAACTTTTAAAAGGACACTCTCCAGAACACTTAGAAAATATAGATATTTTAGCTATCACCCCCGCTATTACTTCTTTAGATGCTGATAATCCTGAGTTAGTGGAAGCAAGAAACAAAAACATCCCAATCTTAACCTGGCAACAGTTTTTAGGGGAATATTTAGCCAAGGACAAATTTGTTATAGCTGTTTGTGGAACACATGGTAAAACCACCACTACTGCTATGATTGCTCAAATACTTGAGGATGCTGACTTAGACCCGACTGTAGAACTAGGAGCAATTCACCCAAAATGGAAAGCAAATTTTAGAATTGGAAAGTCTAGATATTTTGTTATTGAGGCAGATGAGTTTAATGATAATTTTTTACACCTCAAACCAGATATTACTGTTGTGACCACCATAGAGATGGATCACCCAGAATATTTTAAAGATCTGAATGCTGTTTCGGATAGTTTTGAAAAATTTTTAATACAGACTAAACAAACAATTGTAGCAAACCTACTAGATCCTAATATTGCAGAGATAGTTAAAGATGTGATGAAAAAAACATCAATCCATTCTTTGGATTTTAATAAACTGGAGACAGATCTTAATCTTAAAATCCCTGGTGAATATAATATTTCCAATGCTAAAGCAGCCTTCCAAGTAGGGTTATTACTTAATATTAATTCCCAAACTATCAAACAAAGTTTAGAAAAATATACTGGAGTGGGGAGAAGGTTTGAGTTAATTGGAGATTATAATGGGGCAACAATTTATTCTGACTTTGGCCACCACCCTACAGAAATCAAAGTCACTATGGAAGCTGCCAGAGAAAAATTTCCCAATCAAAGGATCATTTTAATTTATCAACCTCATATGTTTTCTAGAACAAAATTCCTCTTTGAGGAATTTGTAAAAGTATTTAAAGAATTAGAAGTGGATAAAACAATTATTACAGATATATACCCAAGTAGGGAAGTGGATACAGGTTTAGTAACCTCTCAGCAACTGGTAGATGCAGTTAGTCGTGAAAATATAATTTATCATTCCCCAGACGAACTCTTACCTATGCTTAAACATCATCTTAAAAATGGAGATATTGTTTTTTTCATGGGAGCAGGGGACAGTGATAAATGGGCTAGAGAATTAATTGCCTAATTTGGTAACATAATCCTTAAACTGGTTTCCTCTATCCTCATAATCAGAGAACATATTAAAACTGGCAGAAGCAGGGGACATTAGACAAATTTTTCCCTGAGAGGTTTTTTCAAAAGCTAATTTGACAGCTTCTTCCATACTATTAACATCAAATTTTTCCTGAGTACCATTTACATCTTTAACAGCTTGCCAAATCTTTTCTCCAGTATCTGGAAAAAGAATTAAAGTTTTTATTTTTGAGTTAGCAATTGCTGGTCCTATTATGGAATAATCAACTCCTCTATCAAACCCCCCAGCAATTAAAGTTTCTACATCTTCTCCCAATGAATCTAGTCCAAAAATTGTGGCATGTGGGTTAGTGGCTAAGGAATCATTATAAAATTTAATTCCTTTTTTTTCTGCTACAAATTCTAATCTGTGGGGAAGGGATTTAAAATTCTTAATTGCTTCATTAATTTTTTCATCAGTTATTTTAAATAATTTACCTATCTCTCTTGCAGCTTCAGCTGCACTTTTATTATAGAGAAAGATATTACCCGGGGTCTGATACTTTTTAATATTTTCTTTAGCCTTTTTGTAATTTTCCAAACTGCCATGCCAATCCAAATGATCCACATAAATATTAGTTATAACAGCAATATGAGGACTTGTCTTAAGATCAGCCAGTTGAAATGAAGAGAGTTCATAAACAACTATAGATTCTTCATTAATTTCCTCCAAAAGCTCTAACGCAGGTTTACCAATATTTCCTACTAAATAAGCATCCAAACCACCCATCTTTAAAACTTCATAGATCATGGTGGTAGTAGTACTTTTACCCTTAGTTCCAGTTACTCCTATAACTTTTCCTTTTACTAAATCAAAAAATATTTGAGTTGCTGAACTAATAATTTTACTGCTCTCTTTAGCTTTTTTAATTTCTTCTAAATAGGGGATGCCCGGTGATTTAATAATGATGTCATATTTTTTAATTTTTTCCAGATAATTTTCTCCATCTTTTTGATCAGAGGTAGCAATTTGATCTTTTGATAGATATTTTTTTAAGTAGTTAAAAGTGACTTGTCCTTCTCTTCCCATTCCTAAAATTAAAACAGATATTTGATCTTTAAATTTTTGCAAGAGCTTAGGTAAATTTTGACCTTTTAATTTTAGGATACTTAGAAGTAGGGCATATTCTATTTCCTCTTTTGTACCCACACATTCAAAGGGTTTGAATTTTCCTGGTAATTGTAAAAGTTCCTCCATAATAGGAGTTAAACTTTCATCATCCAATAAATCTTTATTAAAAATCTCTTTTAATTTATCTCCTAAAAAAGGGTTTAGGATAAGATAAGAAAATAAACACTTAGAACACTCTCCACACCATATCCCCATGTTTGAACCTTTGTTGCAGCTTCTAAAAATTAAGTGGTATTTTTCCATTTTAGAAAATTGTCTTGCAATCTCTAACTCATTAAGCTCTCTTAAAAAGCTGAAATAATAAGAATCTTCTGATAAATATTTTTTAGAGTAATCTTGAAAGTTTTTCTCAAATTCAAAACTTTTAGAGTACTGGTGATTTACTATTTGTCCCATCCAATCAACATTTCCTTCATTGGAGGATGATTCATTAGAAACAACAATGTTTTTATAATCATAAACTACAGAAACTAAGGTTCCTAAAAATGCTAAATATGCAGAATATGGGGTGTGACCATTTAAGTAACCTTGTTTGTTTAATTCCCTTAACTTAGGATCTATTATTCTTTTAATAATAATGGGATTTTTACACCCTGAAACTTCTGAGACTTTGAGGGATGCCTGGGTTGGATTTAGCAGTAAACAATTAAATTCTTTTCCTGACCCTGAAACCTCCTCCAAAGTAACCGCAGAATCTTTACCACCTCCTATTAGAATTAAATCTCTTTCCTTTATATCCGCATCATATTTAGAATATTTTTTATCAGAATCCACCAGAAACTGCACTAAATTTTCTTGGATAAAATCTATTTTGTTATTGTAAAAAAACTCTCCTAATCCTTTTATTAAAAGATTTTTCCAGAATTTAATTTGCTCCTCTGTCAAAAATCCAGCTTTGATAATAATTTTAGGAGAACAGGTAGCTTTCCAATAACTTAGCAGCTCCACCATTCCTAAATTAAAAACTAAGTTATCTGGAATACTATTTATATTGGGTAAAACAATCTCTGGTCTAAATTTAATATTTGATATTTCAAAATCAAAATATACCTTAAGGTCCTGACCCATCTTTACTGTCTCAAAACCCTTATAAATAAACTCAGGATGCTTTTTCCTTACTTCTTCAAAAGTCATAGGCAAATTATACCTAGGCTTAAACTAAAAAGCTAATTTGAAGACTTTTTCAGGAAGGTATTTTTTTGCCAGTATTTGGGCAATTTCATATCCTCCAAAAAATAAAGCTGTGTAGCCTAAATCTCCTAAAAGGGTATTTCTAAAAAATGGTATCCCAAAATAATAACTCTCTATAAGTCCATAAATATCCTTGCTGTAAAAAGACTGAGGATTTGCCCAAACACCAAAGTTAGTAATTAAATAAAATAAAACAGAAGAAACCAAAGCTGCACCTATTGTATTTACAATACTTTTTTCCTCTTTTAGCCAAAGACCAATAAGACCCACTAGTAAAAAGCTACTATAAACATAGATCATTGTTATTCCATAAAAACCAATAAATAAATCAGAGATAAAAAGGGCAATTAAGGGTATAAAAGCAAATTTTTTAGGTAAATAAACTGCTCCAAATAAAGCCAGTGCTGTGATGGGGGCAGCATTAGGAGCATGAGGAAATAAGCGGGCAACAACTCCCAGAAAAATCATTATAATAGCTACCAGTTTTAAATTCATTGAAAAGATTCCAATTTCCATTCTATTTTTTCTTGATCAATACAATTATATTGTTCTGCTCCTACAGGGGAGGATTTAGAATCTATGTAAAAAGCCCAAAACTCTTTATCAGTGGGTTTACTTCCTTCAATAGAAGTTACCATTTTACCAAAATCTGTATCCTTGGTCTCTATTTTATAAGAAGATGATAGTAAATCAAAAGCAGTTTTGTCTTTATCACAATTATATGAAATAACTTTTATAGATTCTTTTGGTTTTTGGAAAAATAAAGAATAAGTAGCAGTGCTTGCTACAACTATTAAGATAATTAAAACCAAGTAACGAACTTTAAACATAAAAATGTCTATACACCATAGACTAGTAAAGAATCAGTGTCAATCTACTGTATATTGTATAATTATCTATCTGCGGAGTTAAATGATAAATCTATTAAATATATTTAAAAAGGAATACAGAACCCTAAATTTAATTGAGGTGTATAAAGATAAATTAATACACAATTATAAATATCTCTCCTCCTTTAAGATTGAGATCGCTCCAGTTATCAAGAGTAATGGTTATGGACATGGGATTGTAAGTGTTGCAAAAATTTTGCAGGATTTTAACCCTCCATTTTTTTGTGTGGACTCTTTATTTGAGGCATATGAGTTACAAAAAGGAGGTATCAAAACCCCTATCTTAATCACAGGCTATACCAATCCCCAAAATTTAAAAGTTAAGAAGTTACCTTTTTCCTTTGCAGTTTATACTTTAGATGTTTTAGAGGCTATTAATAAATATCAACCTCAAAGTGGTATTCATATTTTCATAGATACTGGTATGCATAGAGAAGGAGTAGCTATTGAAGATTTACCGGAATTTCTAGGGGCTATTAAGCAGTTATCTAATATTAAAGTAGAGGGAGTTATGTCTCATCTGGCCTCATATGGAGGTAGGAACGATAAACTTTTTTTAAGTCAGATTAAACAATTTAAAAAAGCTTTGCAGATTGTAAAGAAATATGAAATAAAACCTAAATGGATTCATATTGCTGCTACAGGATCTGTAGTTAACCCCCAAACAAGATCTATTATTTTAAAAATATCTAACATGGTTAGAGCAGGGTTATCCTTATATGGGATTTCATCCAGTACAAAGGATCAAAACCTAAAACCTACTATGAAATTAGTTACTTATCTTTCTCAAATTAAACAAATTAAAAAAGGAGATTTAATTGGATATGATGGTACTTATAAGGCAAAAAAGGATACAATAATAGGGGTACTGCCAATTGGTTATTATGATGGAGTTGATAGGGGATTATCAAATATTGGAGTAGTTAGAATAGATAATATAGATTGTCCAATTATTGGGAGAGTCAGTATGAATTTAACAACTATAGATTTAAGTAAGGTTAAAGATCCTAAAATAGGGCAGACAATTTTAGTTTACTCTGATAATCCAGAAGATAAAAATTCTATAGAGCAAGTTGCTAAAGCTTGTAAAAAAATCCCCTATGAGATTTTAGTTAATTTATCCAACTCTACAAAGAGAGTAGTTATTTAAGATGTATACAACTATTAAAAATCAACAAGTCTATTTTCAAAAAGTAGGTCTGGGGAAAGATTTAGTTTTACTACACGGGTGGGGAACAGATGTTTCATCTTTTTGGCCTTCAATTGAAGTTTTAAAGAATCATTTTACTATCTGGTTAATTGATCTTCCTGGGATGGGTAGATCCCAACCACCCAAAAAAAGCTGGACTATCTCGGATTATGCAAGATTAGTTGAGGAGTTTATATTACAACAGAAAATAAAAAAGCCTATTCTTTTGGGACACTCATTTGGGGGGAGAATTACTATTAAACTGGCATCTTTAAACCCTAAAATTTTAGGGAGAATTATTTTAGAAGATAGTGCAGGATTATCCAGAAAAAAAGGAATTAAAAATACTTTATTAAAAATATTCACTAAAATTACTAAATATTTAATTCCTGATATTTTTAATCTAAGAGAGCGGGTCAAAATTAGAATTTATCAAATTTTAAAATCAGACTACAAAAGGGGAGCCTTAAGAGAAACTTTCCTAAAAACTATACAGGAGGATTTAAGTAGTGATTGTCAAAAAATCTCCCTTGATACTTTGATTATTTGGGGGGAGGAGGATCAATCAACCCCTTTGAAGGATGGGAAGAGAATGTATCAATTAATAAAGAATAGCAAACTTGCTATCCTAGAGGGTGTTGGACACACCCCCCATATCAAAGATCCAGAAAGGTTTTCATACTATGTTAAAGACTTTGCCTAAATATTTTCCCCTTTTAGATCACCTTTATATTTACCAAATTTTGGAATATAACATAGAGGATTTTTTCAGATGGTTTTTAAAAAATCCTTTTAAAAGATTTCTGCAAAAAAAACACAAACTGGTAATTTCAAATAAAATTATTGCCTTGTTAGTATTCACTATTTTTTGGCAACTTGTGACAGCATTTATTTTTTATTCTTTAACTCAATCTTTAATAGTTTTTCTGATAGCTTTTATTTTGATCCAACCCCTGACTCCTATTTTTATAATTATGGCTGATTTAAGTTTAGACCCATATGAGGTTTATTTAAAAAATAAAGTTTTAAAAAAGGCAGAAGAAAAATTAAAAAAATTATCTAATTTAAAAGTTGTAGCAATTACTGGATCTTTTGGTAAAACCTCAACCAAAGATATTTTATATACCTTACTCTGGAAAAAATATTATGTAGTAAAAACTCCAAAGAGTTTTAATACACCGCTAGGTATTGCTCAAACTATTTTAGAGGATCTAAAGGACAATAGTGATATTTTTATCTGTGAAGTGGGGGCATATAAAATAGGTGAAATTAAAAATATTTGTAATTTAATAAAACCAAAGATAGGAATTATTACTGCAATTGCCCCGCAGCATTTAGAGAAGTTTGGATCAATAGAAAATATAGCACAGGCTAAATTTGAACTACCTCAATCTTTAGGGGGAGATGGAGTAGCTATATTAAATAGTAACTTTGAACAAATTAAAAATTTGAGTTCTACCCTCAATTCTAAAATTATTTTCTATGGCGAAGCCTCAAGCTCTGCTTATGGAACAGAAGGGGATAAATACTATGGTACTGATATTAAAACAGGAATTGAAGGAACATCCTTTACACTCCATACCCCAAAAGGAAAAACAGAAATCCAAATCCCTTTAATTGGAAAACACCATGTTCAAAACTTTTTAGCAGCCACAGCAGCTGCCTTACAATTAGGGCTAACCCTTTCTGAAATAAAAGATAGAGCTAAGTTATTATTACCAACTCCACACAGAATGGATATTAAAAAGGTTGGAAATATGACTATAATAGATAACTCCTTTAATACTAATCCCAAATCTGCAGAGTCTTCTCTAAATTTACTTGAGAGTTTTAAAAATGCCAGAAAAATTGTGATTACTCCTGGATTTGTGGAATTAGGTGAAAAGGGGGCAGAGGAAAATGAAAAGTTTGGGGAGGAAATTGCCTGTGTAGCAGATGAAGTTATTATTGTAGGAGAAAATGCTAAAAAGGATTTATTGTCTGGTATTAAAAAAGTCTGGCCAGATGAACCCAATAACACTACCCATTTAGTTAGTTCCACCCAAGAAGCATTAATCTTAGCTCAACAATTAGCAAATGATACAAAAGTAGTAGTTCTCTTAGAAAATGACCTTCCAGATCAGTATAACTAACCTTTAACTCCACCTGCTTTAGCCATTTGGTGTAGGAGGCCTGATTCAAAAGTATACTGAGTTTTCTTTTGATTTTCTGCTCTTTTTAAAGCTCCCTCAATTAATAGATCTAGCAGTTTTTCATATTTTATTCCTGTTTTTTCCCAAAGATAAAAAGCAAAAGATCCTGGAGGAGAATTAACCTCATTAACCCAGAATTTATTATTTTCAGAATCTACAAAATAATCTACTCTGATAACACCACACCCATCTAAAGCTTTAAAAATTTTAAGGGTAGCATCCTGAATTTTCTTAGTTAAACTATCAGAAATAGGAGCAGGGATAATTCTGGTTAAAGATGCCATCCCGGCACCCTTGCTTCCTTTCCCTCCACCTCTTTGATATTTATCTTCAAAAGATAGTACGTCTGTGGTGGCAACCGGGGATTCACAAACAGAAGTCTTAATTTCTTCATATCCCAAAGCAGAACAATTGACCTCCATTTTTCCAATCATATTTTCTTCCACTAAAACTTTTTCTGAATAGGTAAAAGCTACCTCCAGGGCAAAACTCAAAGAATCTTCATCTTGAGCTTTGTTTACTCCAATCGATGAACCAATAGTTGCAGGTTTTACAAATAGAGGAAAGTTTAATTTATTTTGAATTTGCTGCAGAACTTTATGTTGATCCTTTAACCAATCTATTCTCTTAACTTCTATATAATCACAAACAGGCAAACCTAATTCTTTAAATAAAGCCTTAGAAAAAACTTTGTCCATAGCAATAGCACTGGAGGTCACATTTAACCCAGTATAGGGAATCTGATAAATTTCCAAAAGTCCCTGTATACAGCCATCTTCCCCAAAAGAACCATGAAAAGACAGAAAAGCTAAATCTAAGGGGATAAACTTTCCTAAAAATCCTACACTATTAAACCCACCTTTAGTGAAAGTGATTTTTTTAGAAGTAAGCAGCAAAGAATCCACATCTTTAAAGTTTTTTAAGTCTAAAAATTTAGGGTTTGTGTAAAATTCCCCCTTTTTTGAGACATAAATAGGGATTACTTCATATTTTTCCTGATCTAAATTTTCAAAAGCTTGCAAAGCAGTAATAACAGATACTTCGTGTTCAGTAGACCTTCCCCCAAAAAACAACCCTACCTTTAACTTAGCCATAGGTTTTCATTATACCACTTTATTTATCTTAAGAGAGCTCATAGTATTTGATTTCAACTAGTAAAAATGATATATTATATGGATGGTAATAACAACTACTGCAGAATATAGGGAACAAGCCTATCAAATAGCAAAACCTATAATCTCTCAGGCCACAATTGAGCCTAGGGAGCGAACCCTGGCAAAATCTGTTTTTGGACAGGAAACCCCAAGGGGTAAGCTTGCAACATATAGACAAACTGCAGGATTTAAAGAGGTATTTAGACAAAGTATGAGAAGGAGCTTTAACCCTTCTTTGGATCATACCCAATTGGTAAGGGAATTAATGTGGAGCATATACTCTGATTTCGCTTTAACTTGTATTCAAGGGCAACTCGAACCTAATGA
>Ga0209542_10007112_pt1 | contig 21453 bp, 23 predicted proteins | sample RifCSPhighO2_01_FD_184028 | JGI IMG/M metagenome (GOLD analysis project Ga0209542, IMG submission 184028) | Soil microbial communities from Rifle, Colorado - Rifle CSP2_plank highO2_0.1 (SPAdes) (version 2) | ecosystem: Environmental > Terrestrial > Deep subsurface > Rock core/Sediment ... | reverse complement strand
ATGCTCATTAAATATGTCTTTTTTGGTTGCCATAATCATGACGATTACGGTAACCCGTTTATGAGCTATCCGCTAGGTTTTCGGTAACATTATTTATGAGCTAGAACGGGTAGTTGACTAAAGATCGGTTTTAGTGTAACATTGTATTCTGCTATGTAACAAAAGGAGGGCTCGATTGCAATTAGCTTTGACTATGAGAGAGGTTCCACACCTAAGAATGGCGACGCTCGAATGCGTCAAACCGGATGCTCCGTGGGTTAAATGCTTGATTTGCCATGCATCTATTAAGACTTGCGAGGCTAAAACCTCACGTAACATTGAAGGGGAGATGCCTAATTATACTTGCCCCGTACATCCTGAAGGAGTCCAGATCTCCACTGGAGATTGGGTTTGTTCCATGCAATGTTGGGATTTTGCTACCGGCCCCACATTACAAGCCACAACCGCTCATTAATGAGCGGTTTTATACTTAACGACTTAATTGACAAATAGTATTACATTGTTTAAGATCATGCCAGTTCTTAGAGGGGAGGTATTAACTATGATGAGTTTCTTCTTGGCAGTTTTGTTAGGGTTTATCAGCGGATATTTTTTAGCAAGTGGACCTTTGATAATTCTCACGATACTTGGAGGATTGATTATTGTCTACTTTTTCTTTCATCCAGGGCAAGAAACAGAGATCTTGATTACAAGGTTTATCCAGCTTGTGGTGGCAGTATTTCTAGCCACTATGTGGCTAACGGCAATAGTCGTTCGGGGTACGGAGTTTAACCCCACCCTTAAAGCGATCAGGGATTTCCTTTTCCGCTGATACAGACCGCCGCCTTTCGGCGGTTTTTGATTTTTATTATTGAATTGGTATACTTTAAACTATGAACATACCTTTAGACGAAGAAACAATCAGAGAAGATGTTAATAACGAAGAGGAGGGTCTGGATGAGGATCGCACGGTGGGTACAAGCGATGAAGGGGATGATGATCCGACTGATACTACTCAGGCTGAAGCCGAAGAACAGGCCGATGAAGGAGAGGAAATATTGAAGAAATTAAGAAAGCCGGAAGAATAAATGGACTACAAAACCCTGATCAACCAAAGGAAGGGAGATTTTGACTCTGCTTTTGAGCGTGTAAAAAATGAAGTCGCTTCCATAAGAACCGGACGAGCTAATTCAGCGATGGTTGAGGACATCCAGGTTGAGTATATGGGTTCAAAATTGAGAATCAAAGAATTAGCAACAATAATGACGCCCGAACCTAGAATGATTATGATACAGCCTTGGGACAAAACGGCCATACCCCTTATTGAAAAAGCGATCAGAGATCACGGTTCAGGCTTATCGCCAGCTTCAGATTCAAATGGCGTCAGGGTGACTATCCCGCCTCTTATGGAGGAGCGCAGAAAAGAAATGATAAAACTGCTCGGTCAGAAGATAGAAGAAGCTAGGATTAAAAGCCGGCAAATACGAGAAGACATATTGAAAAAAGTTCAGGCAGAGGTAAGAGCAAAAACTGCCCGTGAAGATGATCTGCGAAAAGCTAAAGACGATTTGCAGAAAGTAATGGATGATTTTAACAAGAAGCTGGAAGAAGCGGGAAAGAAGAAGGAGCAGGAACTGATGATGTAATTTCCAGCAAAATTTCCATTCCTCCTCATCACCTTCGCTTCTTCAACAATTACCTCGATATTTACTCATTTTCTTGGATAAAAATTGAGCCTCATCGGAAGACCTCACACTCTATTTTGTATCCATAAGAAAATATCATAAATATCTTGTATTTGTGGGAAGAAGCTCAAATGGATTCAGAGAAATGGAAATTTTGCCGCCCCCTTTTATTAAACGAGCGGCGGCCCTTCCAATTTGAGATTAGAGTATGGGCCTTGAGCAACACATGATTACTTTTCTAATTTTTATTGCGGTTTTGGGAGTATTGGTCCTCGTTCACGAATGGGGACATTTTATTGTGGCTCGAAGATCGGGGATGAAGGTTGATGAATTCGGTTTTGGTTTTCCGCCTAAATTATTCGGAATTAAGAGGGGAGAGACTGTTTATTCAATCAATTTGATTCCTTTCGGCGGATTCGTAAAAATACTGGGCGAAGACGGGGATTCTCGGGAAAATCCAAAAAGTTTCGGAGCCAAACCGATCTCTACTCGGCTCAAGGTTGTTCTCGCCGGAGTCGTGATGAACTTTCTTTTTGCGGTTTTGCTATTAATACTGGGCAATTTTTTCGGTTTAAGAATCGGATTATTTGACGAGGAGCTGGCTAATGTTGCCCGCGATAAAAAAGTCCAAATCATCCAAGTCGTTTCACAAAGTCCCGCAGAAAAAGCCGACTTGAAGATATTGGATGAAATTACGGGAATAGGTTTGCCCGGGAAAGAAATAACGTCCATATTCTCGATTGAAGAGATTCAGAAGTTTACCAAAGAACATCGCGGAGAAATAATTGATTTAAGAATAAGGCGTGGCAGCGAGTCAGTATTATTGGGGGTAGCGACGAGAGCCGACCCTCCGGCCGGAGAAGGAAGTATGGGAATAGCCATGGCACTGACCGGCGTTGTCTCTTATCCCTGGTATGAAGCTATCTGGAGAGGCGGTTACGATGCTTATAATCTCACCTGGAACACTATATATGGCTACGGACTCCTCATTAAAACTCTTTTTACTGACGGCAAGCTGATCGGAGAAGTCGCCGGGCCGGTTGGACTCGCCGGTATCACCGGACAAGCCGCGAGAGTGGGCTTCAGCTATCTTATGCAGTTCGTAGCTCTGATATCGATCAACTTGGCGGTTTTAAATGTTACCCCCTTTCCGGCCCTTGACGGAGGACGAGCTTTATTTCTGCTGATAGAAAAATTCAAACGTTCACCGATAGACCGCAAGATAGAGTCGGCCCTAAACGGCGTCGGCTTTGCCCTGCTTTTAACTCTGATGATCTATGTTACAATCAAGGATATAACCAAATTCTTTAGCGTCTAAAGAATTTGGAATTTCTATATGAAGCTATCTCGACTTTTTACTAAAACATTAAGAGAGGCTCCGGCGGATGAGATGGCAGTTAATGCCAAACTTTTGATTCGCGGAGGATTTATCTCCAAGGTTATGGCCGGCGTCTATGAATATCTGCCTTTGGGATGGAGAGTCTTAGATAAAATAAATACCATTATCAGGGAGGAAATGAATGCTGTCGGAGGGCAGGAGTTATATATGTCTGTCTTTCAAAATAAGGATACTTGGGCGGCCACTGGACGCTGGGAGAGCGCAAAAGAAGTTATGTATCAATTCAAGGACGCCACGGGTAAAGATTTAGGCCTTGGATTTACTCATGAAGAACCGCTTACATCTGCCGCCAGACACTTTATCAGCTCTTATAAGGATCTCCCTAAGTCTGTTTATCAGATTCAGACAAAATTCAGAAGAGAAGAAAGGGCAAAATCCGGGTTGTTAAGAGGCAGGGAGTTTCTAATGAAAGATTTATACAGTTTTCATTCGACCCAGGAAGATTTGGATGAATATTATGAGAAAGTAGCTCAGGCCTACCATAATATTTTTACCAGAGCCGGTGTTAAAGCAATCAGAACCCATGCTTCAGGAGGTCTTTTCTCGAAGTATTCAGACGAATTCCAGGTTTTAGCTGATGTAGGCGAAGACATCGTTCATTTCTGCGAAAAATGCGGATTTGCCATTAACCAAGAAATTTACGATCAAGAAGGGGACGGAAAATGCAGTAAATGCGACGGTAAATTGACCGAAAGGAAATCGATCGAAGTCGGCAATATATTCAAGCTGGGCACCAAATTCTCAGAGCCCCTTGGCTTGTTATTTACGGCAGAGGACGGTACTAAAAAACCCGTTATTATGGCTTCCTACGGAATCGGCCCAGGGCGTTTGATGGCAACAGCGGTCGAGGTCTCTAATGATAATCGGGGGATAATCTGGCCGGAAAACATCGCACCTTTTAAAGTACATTTGGTATTACTCGACGGCCTCAATAAAGAGGCGGATCAAGTATATGCAGATTTAACTAAGAATCATGTGGAAGTATTATACGATGACCGCGAAGATAAAAGCGCGGGTGAAAAATTCGCCGATGCCGATTTAATAGGCTGTCCCGTTAGACTTGTCGTTAGCAAAAAAACGCTTGATAAAGAGAGTATAGAGCTGAAGTATCGCAATCAAAAAGACCTCAAGATGGTTAAACTTTCGAAAATAACGGAAGAAATCGGATAAACATTCTGTAAATGAATGTTTGCTCAGAGTTATTAGGAGCTTTAAAAAACGACCCAGGGGTCGTTTTTTAATCCACACCATCTCCACCAAAATCCTTGTTTTTATTGAATTAGTCTGCTAGGTTTAACTCATAATAACCAACAGCTGAGTTTAGAACGCAGCGCGTTTGGCCAAGATCGAGACAAAGATGAGGACCGAACTAAGTCATATAATAATATGGCGAGAGAGGGCCGGAATCTTTAACGAGAATATTGGCTAAACCCTTCAGGGCCCGTACCGCTGTAATCCGCCAGCCGGCGGATGAGCGGAGGGCGCGCAAGTGATAAAATGTTAGATAAACTATTCGGAATCTGGTCTAAGGATATAGGAATTGATCTGGGTACTGCCAATACCCTGGTTTATGTTCGAGGAAAGGGAATAGTTATCAATGAACCCTCCATTGTTGCCATAAACAATAAGACTGGCAAGATTCTTGCCATAGGCAATGAGGCGCGTAAGATGGTCGGCCGAACCCCAGGATATATAAAAGTATCCCGTCCGCTTGTTTCAGGCGTCGTTTCTGATTTTGAAGTTACCGAACAGATGCTGAAGTATTTTATTGATAAAGTTCACCAGGAAAGTTTTTCTCTTGTTCCGCGGCCAAGAGTAGTAGTGGGTGTGCCTTCGGGCGTAACTGAAGTTGAGAAAAGAGCGGTTGAAGACGCTACCTATAATGCAGGGGCCCGGGAAGTCTATCTAATTGAAGAACCGATGGCCGCAGCGATTGGCGCCAGACTGCCGGTGCAAGAAGCAGTTGCAAACGTGATAGTTGATATAGGCGGAGGTACTACCGAGGTGGCTGTTATTTCCATGGGCGGAGTTATCGCTTCAAGATCATTGAGAATTGCCGGCGACAAGTTGAACGATGACATTGTCCGCTATATGAGAGAGGAGAAAAATCTCCTAATCGGGGAGGCCAGCGCTGAGAACATAAAACTTGCCCTCGGCTCAGCTCACTCTCTTGAGGAAGAGCTAGAGGGTAAAGTAAGAGGCAGAGACTTAGTTTCCGGTTTGCCTAAAGAAATAATTATTAATTCGGAAGAAATAAGAGAAGCTTTGAATCGTTCTGCCAGGAGCATAGTCTTGGCCGTTAAAAGCACTATTGAAGAAACCCCCCCGGAACTTATTGCCGATTTAATAAACAGGCATATATTTCTCGCCGGAGGCGGAGCTTTGTTAAGAGGCCTTGATCAGGCAATTGCAGAAGAGACTAGACTGTTTGTTAAGATAGTCGATGATCCGCTAACTGCCGTTGCCCGAGGATGCGGTTTTATATTGGAAAGCGTTGAACAGCTGAAATCCCTGCTTGTTTCAACAGACAGAGAAGGCTATTTATAAATTAAATGAGACTGAGAACATTTCTAAAGCCGATAATTTATTTGGTAGCAGTGGGGCTGCCAGTTTTTTTGATTGCCGTTGGTTTTATTCCCGCGAATACATTTGAACGCTACGGTTTTTTTCAGCAGACAAGAGCTTTTATCTTCTCTGAAACTACCATTTTTAGCTCTTTTATATCTCAATTAAATACCATAAAAAATCTTATTCGAGAGAACTCAGAATTAAGGGATGAGAATGTTGGGATGACGGCTCAACTGGCGCTTTATGCCGAATTCGAATCCCAGAACAAATTTTTGCGGGAGGTCCTGGGCCTAAAAACCATTACTCAGTATGAACCGACAGTAGCCAAGACTTTTAATCTTCAGTTTGATCCGGAAGGCCATCACGTGCTTTTAAATGTCGGCTTATCAAGTGGAATCAAGGAGGGCGATATAGTAATTTCATCTTTCGGCATATTGATAGGCCAGATTATCGAGGTTAATCAGAATTTCTCTAGAGCGGATTTAATTACGAATACCGATTTTAAGGTTACGGCCAAATTATTTGACAGCAAAACAGTGAGTATCGCCCGAGGGGCTTTAGGCGACGGCCTATTTCTTGATTTCATCTCTCAGAATGACAAGGTAGCAGAAGGGGAATTAGTTGTGACTAACGGCAATGATCTTTTTCCTCCCGGCCTAATCATAGGTAAAATAAATAAAATAAGCTCCGATGACGGCAGCCTGTTCAGAAAGATCTCAGTCGCGCCCGAATTCAGGACTATAGACTTAGATGAAGTTTTAATACTGAGCATGTAAACGATGTCTCTATTTTTCTTTTTTATTTTTTTTCTTTTAGTCGAGAATCTATTCCTGCCGGCTCTCATCGGGCCTCAGGAATTTTTAGTAACACCCCTTTTTCTGATAGCCCTGACGGCTTACGGCTCCAATTTTAAAAATAAAATATTTCAGGCATTAATTTTATTGCTACTTGCGGAAATATTCGCCGGAGTTGATATCGGAGATTACCTGGTACCCTTTTTAGCTGCTGTTCTGGTCTATTTTTGGCTAAATAAGCTATTGAGCATAAATTCCAGTCTCAGAGAGAGCTATTCTTTGCTCGGAATTGTTTCCAGTTCTCTTGTGATCCTGGCCCTCCTCTATTTGTACTCTTTATTTTTTATATTCCTAAATTCCTCTTATAGTATTTCAACGACTTTGAGCCAATGGGCGGGACTTTTAAAAACCTCGTCTTTTGCTATGTTTTTATGGTCCCTAGGATTAACTTTTCTATTTAAGTATGTTCTCAAGCAGAAATAAAAATTACAAAGTATCACTTGATAACGAAGATCTGGTGACCCCCGAGGAAACTCTCCTGGATTCGGGAAGTGATTATTCTGATATGGAGAAGCCTATTCCCGGACTGACTTTTCGCAATTTCTTGATATTTTTTGGCGGATTATTCATTATTCTGACCTTGGTCGTCTTTAAGATTGCGATTATCGAGCATGATGCTTTTGCCAAGCTGGCATTTCAGAATAAATCAGCCAACTTTCCCTTACCGCCCCCGAGAGGACTGATTGTTGATAGAAATAATCAGCCCCTGGTAAAGAATGTCCCGGTATTCAATCTGCTGGCCGTTGCCAGGGAACTGAAAGAGAATACGGATAGTCTCGACGGTTACATTGATCAAGTAGCCGCTATTCTTGGTCAGGATAAAAATATACTGGGTCGGTTCATCAGAGACGGGATAAAAACGAGCAGTACCTTCTTTGTGGCTCTTAATTTAACGAAAGATCAGGCTCTCGCTCTTCAATATTCAGAATTTCCAGGATTTTATGTTGTTCCCAACACTAAGAGAGATTATATTGACGGAATCAAAATTTCCCAAGTCGTTGGCTATACCGGTAAAGTCAGCAAGGAGGATCTAACTGATAATTATTATTTCCCGACCGATGTTATAGGCCGCTTAGGAATTGAGTCACAGTACGAGAACTACCTGCGAGGTACTCATGGTAATATATTTTTCTCTAGGGCAGAGGGCGATTACATTACTAAAGCACCTGTGCCGGGGGAAACTGTAAAGCTGAATATTGATCATGATCTTCAGATTAAACTTCATGATGAGATATTTGAGGTTCTCAGGGAATCCGGTCTTGCTAGGGCCGCCGGAATTATACAAGATCCGGCTAATGGCGAGGTGCTTGCTTTAGTTAGCTTTCCAACCTTTGATAATAATATTTTTTCCTCTGAAGTTTCCGCCGCGGCCTATAAGAAACTTTTTGAAAATCAGGCTAAGCCGTTGTTCAACCGGATTATCAGCGGTTTATACAATCCCGGATCAACCATAAAACCTTTGATGGGACTAGCTTCTTTAGAAGAGAATATAATGTCTCCAGCCGATTCAATCAGAGATTGCATAAATCTGGTTGTACCCAATCCTTACGACATAAGTAGTCCGTACGTTTTTAATAATTGGCGTACCGAGTATGGTCTGTTCAATCTAAAAAAATCCATAGCTAATTCTTGCAATATATATTTTTTCACGGTTGGAGGGGGCAATGGCAATATTAAGGGGCTTGGCGTGGAAAAAATCGACCGGTACCTCAAAGCATCTCTGGCTGATTCAGTGTTGGGGATAGATATCGCGGGAGAAACTGGCGGTCTTATACCCACTCCGGAGTGGAAACTTAGAGAAAAAGGCGAGCCTTGGTACCTGGGCGATACCTATAATATTTCAATAGGCCAGGGCGATTTATTGGTAACCCCATTATGGATAAACAGTTATATTTCCGGTATTGCCAACGGGGGGACAATTTATAAGCCCTACATTGCTCGACAAATAGTAGACGAGGGTGGTCGCATGATCGAAGAATTTGAATCGGAACCAATTTCAACGCTACCGTTCTCGAAAAAAAATATCGATATTATGAAAGAAGCCATGAGTGAAACTGTTATCTCGGGGACGGCCCAGATATTAAAAGGGTTACCAGTCAAAGCTGCTGCAAAAACTGGTACTGCCGAGGTAGTGAAAGGAAGATCAATCAACTCATTATTTACTGTCTTTGCTCCCTACGATAATCCTAAAATAGCGATGACTGTATTAGTCGAAGGCTCAGCTTCAAACCAGGGACTGGCAATCAGAGCAGCCTATAATACCCTCAAATGGTATTTTGGCCGATAGCTTGAGGCAGTTTCCCGTCTATCCACGCGCAGTTGTTTTTCTGTTATAATAGTGCTAGACTATCTCATTCTTATTATTATAGTTCTCCTTCGCTAAAGCTTCGGAAGGGCACTTCTTCACTCAAAAGAAGAAATGCCTGCCCCTAGAAGCTCTCGAGGAGTGAATAAGTGGAAGATCAATATTTTACACCGGAAGGTCTTGAGAAGCTCAAGGAAGAATTTAAACATAGAACAGAGGTGCTAAGAGGAGAAATAGCCAAAAGGCTTAAAGAGGCAAAAGAAGAAGGCGACATATCTGAAAATGCCGGTTTTGATGCGGCCAAGGAAGCTCAAGCGGTAAACGAGGGTCGGATAGAAGATATTAAAGTAGCACTCGAAAACGCCAAAGTATTCAAGGGAAGTTCAGGGAAAACAACGGTGGATGTAGGCTCATCAGTTACCGTGGAATCAAAAAATGGCGCTCAAACATTTGTTATTGTCGGAGCTGCTGAGTCGGATCCCGTGAAAGGCTTTATCTCAAATGAATCTCCTCTGGGCAGTGCTTTTATCGGAAGAAAGAAAGGCGATAAAGTGACTGTAAAAACTCCAAAGGGCGAAGTAGATTATAAGATTCTTGAGGTTAAGTAGGTTGCTCCTTTTATCCCCATCTCTTTTTCTCAAGACCTCCTCATATAATCAGTTCTAAGCCTCACTCCTCCTTTTTACGACCGTCTGAAAAAATAGCCGGCCATGCGGCTTAATAGCCGTTCCGGCTATTTTTTGCAGATACCTGCGAGCGGTACCCGAAAAAAGAGCGATCGTTCGGCTTGAACTAATGCATATTCGTCAACGGTCTTTCCTTGACAAATTCCAGCGACAATGGAGCGAACCTTCCCGCTGGAGGAGGGTGAGCGTGTCGAGAAGGGTAATATCCGTGGTGAGATAGAATACGGATAGGGGACTTGAGTGGATTTTTGGCTTATTTCTGATATTATTATTAGGTATGTCTTTAGATGATCTTCGCAAGGCAAGGATAGAAAAACTGGTTGAGATTAAAGAGGCTGGACTTGATCCGTATCCGGCTTCTTCAGAACGAACTCATGAGATAGCTCAGGTTCTTTTGACTTTCGACGCCTTAAGCGCCAAAAAATCTGCGATTACTCTGACCGGGCGAATAGTGGCCAAAAGAGAACATGGTGGCTCGATATTTTTTGATATTAAAGACGGCAGCGGTAAAATCCAAGGCTATATTAAAGAAGATGTTCTGGGCAAGAAACTTTTTGAACAATTCCATAGCCTGATGGATATAGGAGATTTTGTAGAAATTAAAGGAACACTTTTTAAAACAAAAAAAGAAGAAAAAACCCTCGATGTCAGCCAATTCAGAATTTTAACTAAATCCTTGCTTCCGCTTCCGGAAAAATGGCACGGCCTTCAAGATCTTGAGGAACGCCTTCGCCTTCGCTACGTTGATCTGATAATGAGCGAAGAAGAGAGGGCAATTTTTGTTAAAAAATCAAAGTTCTGGTCGGTAATCAGGCAGTTCCTTTCGGAGGAGGGCGGTTTAGAGGTGGAAACACCGGTGTTGGAACAGATCCCCGGAGGAGCTGATGCCGAACCCTTCAAAACGCACCATAATGCCTTAAATATCGACCTCTATCTCCGAATCTCTCTCGAGCTTAATCTCAAGAGACTTATTGTCGGAGGATATGATAAAATTTTTGAGATAGGCAGAATATTTCGCAACGAAGGAATGGACAAAGAGCACCTCCAGGATTATACCCAGATGGAAATGTATTGGGCATATTACGACTACAAAAAACTGATGGGAGTTACAGGGAGAATGTATAAGAAAGTTATAGATGAAGTTTTAGGCCGTTCAGTTCATAAATACCAAGGCCATGAAATTGATTGGGGAAAATCTTGGCCGGAAGTAGATTATTACTCGATATTCGAAGAAAAGACCAGTTTAAATTTATCGAAAGTTTCCGATAAAGAATTGAAGAGATATGCCGAGCACGCCGGTATTGATACGGAGAAACATCTTGGCCGGGGAAGGCTGATAGACGTGATCTTTAAAAAGAAAGTCAGGCCGAATCTTATCCAGCCTTGTTTCTTAATTTTACCGCCGGTTGACATAGAACCGCTAGCAAAAAGGTGGCCAAAAGACCCAGGTAGGGTAGAGCGCTTTCAGGTAGTAGCTGGCGGGACTGAACTGGGCAAAGGCTTCTCCGAACTTAACGATCCGATTGATCAAAAACAGCGTTTTGAAGAACAGGTCAAATTGGGCGAAGCGGGAGACAAGGAGGCTCAAAGAATGGACGAGGATTTTGTTCAGGCTTTAGAATATGGAATGCCGCCGACGGCAGGATTCGGATTATCGGAGCGGTTCTTTTCTTTCCTGATGGATAAGCCGGTCAGAGAAACAGTGTTTTTCCCGTTGATGCGGCCACGGGAATAAAATATATGGCAAATCAAAACGAAAAACCATTTATTAGGCCGGATAAGTTGTGGGAGGCTTTCGGCCTAGGCGGCGGCGAGTCACTAGATGACGACACAAGGGCTATGCAGAGATTGCTTGTGGAAGAGTACAAAAAGCGTGGGATAGCCCTGCTTGATGAAATTAAAAAACATAGAGAAGCAAACCCCGATACTTCTTTGGCTGATGCCATTAAATTTTTGTTTAATAATTTAGAGACTAAATAAACTATGCCACATAGTGAAACAATTACCGAGGCAAGCGAGAATGATCTGGCTTTCGAAACCCTCGTCTTACCGGATACTACGAATACTAAAGACGTGATAAAATAAGATTATGAATTCGCTGTCCACGAGAGCTAACAAACAATAAAAATGCTTGGTATAAAGTTTATCAGACAAAATGTAGAGGAGGTTAAGAAAAGCATCGCCGACAGGGGAATGAATGTTGACGTTGATGAGCTCTTGGGCTTAGACGATAAACGCCGTGTTTTGATACAAAAAATAGGCGAATCGAGAGCAGTGAGAAATAAAACATCTAACACAAAACCTTCTCCGGAAGATATAGCAAGGATGCGAGCTTTAGGGGATGAAATTTCTAAGATGGAGAAAGAACTGAAAGATATGGAGGGCTATTATTCAGAGCTACTTAGAAAAGTGCCTAATATGATCCATCCTGACTCTCCCAGAGGCGGCGAGGAAGCTTTTAGGGTGGTTGCTGAGTTCGGCAAGATTCCCAAATTTGACTTCCAGCCTAAAAACCACGAAGAACTTATGCTTCAGCTTAACTTGATTGATTTTGAGAGGGGAACTAAAGTTGCCGGCAATAAGTTCTTCTTCTCAAAAGGTGATCTGGTAAGGCTAAACCAGGCACTAATCAGTTATGGAATAGAAATCGTAACGAAACACGGATATGAGTTAATGGAGACTCCGGACTTGGCTAAAGACGAAATCTTGCAGGGTATCGGCTTCTCTCCGAGAGGCCCGGAGACCCAGACTTACTCCATAGAAAACAGCGATCTGAGCCTTATTGGCACAGCAGAAGTTACGGTCGGCGGCTATCATGCAGGAGAGATCCTTGACCTAGAAGCCGGTCCCAAAAAATACGTTGCTCTTTCACATTGTTTCCGAACAGAAGCCGGCGCTTACGGAAGAATCGGCAAAGGCACCTATCGAGTTCACCAATTCACAAAACTTGAAATGTTTATCTATTGCAAGCCTGAGGAAAGCGAGAAGATGCATGAAGAAATTTTGAGTATCGAAAAAGAAATTGCTGACGGCTTAGAGTTGCCGTATAGAGTCATCGACATTGCTTCAGGCGATCTGGGTGCTCCGGCTTACAGAAAATATGATATTGAAGCCTGGATGACAATGAAGGGCGATAAGGGCGGGTACGGCGAGATTACAAGTACTTCAAATTGCACCGATTATCAGGCCCAACGTCTTAATATACGCTATCGAAAGAGCAATAACGAGACCGAATTCGCCCACACTTTAAATGGAACTGCCGTTACTTCCAGCCGCGGCCCTATCACTATTTTTGAAAACTTCCAAACAAAAAAAGGTACTATCAAGATCCCCAGAGCCATTCAAAAATACATGAACGGCCTGAAAGAAATCAAATAATGAACGCTGCTTATAATTACAACCGTTACGGCGACAATCTGGCGCACAAGAAACGGCGCCGTTTTTTTATTATATTCTCGATAGTGCTATTAAGTTTACTCGGCCTTGGAGCGGGGTTATTCTATCTGGTGTTTTTTTCGCCAGTATTGAAAATTAACGAGATAACTATTGAAGGTTCGGAGGTGTTAGACAAAAACGACATTCTTCAGACAATATATCCCTTAACCCATGACGGAGGAACTTTTATACTGCCGACACGAAGAAATATATTATTTTTTGACGAAGACAGTGCCGAAGAACAAATACGCGCTGAATTTCCCATAATAAAGCAGATTATTCTCAAAAGAATACTGCCCCATAAAATCCTGGTCCGTATAGAGGAACGAAAGACGATAGGAACGTGGTGTTTTCTCGATTCGTGTTATTATTTCGACGACGAGGGTGTCTTGTGGGGCCAAGCTCTAAAATCATCGGGCCCGCTGTTGCTTATAGTAGATGACTTAAGGGGCAATAAAGACAACATCAAAAAACTTAACCCGGATCTTCTCCGCGGTATCCGTAAAAGCATAGAGGGCGTGGAAAAACTCGCAATCAAGGTAAAGAAAATAGAGATACCGGAAAATTCACTGACCGACTTTAGAATTTATACGATAACCGGTTACTATATATTAATTGATTATAGCGTGGATATAGATAAACAACTTTCTGTCTTGGATATATTCTTAAAAGACAAGGGCAAGAATTTTAATTCTGAATATATTGATCTGCGTATTGAGGGGAGGGTTTATTATAAATAACCTAGTTATTGAATAATTCCGGATGATTAAGAACGGCGTTAATTTAGCCGAATACTCGACTTTCAACACCGGCGGCCAGGCAAGATATTTTGTTGAGGTAAAAAGTTTAGAGGGACTGAAGAAAGCAATCAATTTCGCGCGCAAAGAAGATAAAAAAATATTTATCCTAGGTGGCGGAAGCAACGTCCTTTTACCGGATAGGGGCATTGATGGCCTGGTTATAAAGATGGGCATCAAAGGATTATCCTTCAGCGGCAACCTTATTTCGGCCGGAGCGGGAGAATCATGGGACAAAATAGTAGCCGAATCTGTTAAGCGAGGCTTGGGCGGCATAGAAAATCTATCCTTAATTCCGGGAACTGTCGGAGGAGCAGTTTATCAGAATATAGGAGCTTACGGAGCAGAACTTAAAGACGTATTGGAATCGGTTGAGGTTTTTGATTTAAGGTCGGATAGAACAAAAAATTTGCCCAGCTCCCAGTGCAGATTTAGGTACAGAGACACCTTATTTCAGCACCCCGAAGGAAAAAATTACATAGTTACAGGTGTCCAGCTAAAATTGAGTAAAAAATTTATTCCAAAACTTGATTATATAGAATTAAGAGATTATTTTTATAGAGACAAAGTACTGACTCCCGACACCGTACGAAGAGCCGTTGTTAAAATAAGAAAGTCTAAGTTAGTTTATCCTACACCTAAAATCGGCACGGCTGGATCATTTTTCAAAAACCCCACTATAACCCCGACCGCTTACCGAAAGATATTAACCAGACATCCGGACATTATAGGCAGAAAAACCGATGGCGGATTGATCAAACTTTTTGCCGGACAGCTAGTCGAGCTGGCGGGGTGGAAGGGTAAGAGATTCGGAAATGTTGGCACGTCAGCTAAGCACTCGATGGTCTTAGTCAGTTATAACGGTGCTAAATCTAGAGATCTTCTAAACTTAGCAAAAAAGGTCAGAAACTCTGTTAAGGCAAAATTCGGAGCGGAACTAGAGCCTGAGATTAAAATAATATCGTCCTAGTTATCCACAACTAACGATTGACGCATAAATCGGAAAAGATATAATTGACCTAGTGGTTCTTCGGAACCGCTAAACAAAAGGCCCCTGACACATCGTCACGGGGCCTCTTTACTTAAACGAGGGGATGAAGAAACTACTTATCTTTTTAATTATTATTTCTGCCGGTATCGGCATATTTTACTACCAGGAAACTGCAATTTGTCGAAATCCGCTCAGTTACGATATCGTTAATTTCGACACTCACTTTGGAATTTCTAAAGATAAATTCATCGCTACCGTTCAAGAATCAGAAACAATCTGGGAAAAAGGCGTTGGCCGAGACTTGTTTGCATATAAACCAGGCGGTAAATTGAAGATAAATTTGGTATATGACGACAGGCAAGTCACGACGCAGGAAGCGGTTCAGTCGCAGGAGCAAATAGAAACCTCCAGAGCCGCATATGACTCGTTATCGAGCCAATATAAATCCCTGGAGACTGCCTATAAATCCGACCTGTCAGCATATGATTACCAGGTATCTCGGTTCGAGCAGCAGCTTGATCTGTATAACACAAAAGTAGCGGAGGCTAATAAAAAAGGAGGGGCTACGCCAAAAGAATATGAACAGCTTCAGCAGGAAAAGCGGTACTTGGAAGATTTGAAAACAGAGCTAGAGAGGGATAGAGTAGCCTTAAATACCGAAGCTTCCCGATTAAATTATCTGGGTGATCAGGTGAATCAACTCGCTCGCAGGTTAAATATAACCGTAGATATTCATAATGAAAGATTTGGAGAAGCAAGAGAATTTGATCAAGGGGATTACATAAATAACAAGATCAGTGTCTATCAGTTTGAGGGCATTGCTGATCTCCGCCTAGTATTGGCCCACGAACTTGGCCATGCCCTTGGGATAGGCCATGTCGATAATCCGAAATCCATTATGTACTATCTGATGGAGAAGCAAGATTTAAATAACCCCGCCCTGACTCAAGAAGACAAAAACGCTCTTATCGAGCGCTGTCAGTTCCGAATACCCAAGTTACAGGAGCTATTGAATTAATGACATAATCTGGCAAGATAGAAAAAGGAATGCATTACAAATTATCTATAACCACGACTACTACAACTACCTCTTTATGGAAGGGGCCTTTTGTAGCATGACTCAGTAGAATCAAATCGTACTCCAAAAAGCCTCTTTCAATGAAAGAGGCTTTTTAAGAACAGAAGGGAGCCGACCTTGTATATAAGCCGTTACTATAACGGCTTTTTATTTACGAAGATAAAAAGCCGGCCGAATAAGGGATAAGGACGAGCGACTATCCTTTTGTTACCCTCTCATCATATTCACCGGTCTCCGTATTGATCCGGACAGTATCATCTTGATTAATAAAGAGGGGAACGTTAATCGAGGCACCAGTTTCTATCGTGACCTGTTTTGTCCCGCCCTGAGCAGTATTCCCTTTGACGGCAGGAGGAGCCTCAACAACTTTAAAATCCATCTTAACAGGTAATTCGACAGTTATAACTTTGCCTTCGAACAAAACAGCTTCCAGTATCGTATTGGGTTTCAAAAATTTAATGGTTAGTTCTCCCAGAAGATCCTGGGCTAACTGAAATCTCTGCGAAGTATTACTCTCCTCGCAAAACCAGTACTGATCTCTATGGGCGTATAAGAATTTAACTTTTTGCTTCTCTACATCTGCTTCTTCAAAGACGTCAGATTGAGCGAAATTCCTTTCTAATATCTTGCCGTTTAGCAAGTTGCGCATATTAACCTGAACCGTTGGTCGGCGCTGTTGCATTTTTAAATGATGGGTAGACAAAACTACATAGGGCTGACCCTCGTAGATAAAAAACGTCTTACTTTTTAGTTCATTAACTCCTAAGCTCATGTTATAACTTGCTGGCCGCTCTGCAATCGAGTCAGACTTGATTACGGTAGGACGCTCTAACTAACTGACATATCTTATCAAAATTTAATAATTTTGCAATAAAAATTAGAATGCCGCTTATTATGCTATGTTATGGTGTATCATAACATTACTTGTTACATACGAAGACTTCTAGAAAAAAGGGCAAGGGAGAGATAGACTGTCAGCGCCTTACTTTTTAAACAGAAGCGTTCCGACGAATATTGCGCCAGCGGCAAGAACAATTATCGGTCCGGTTTCGACACCAAAATAACGAGCAGTAAATATGCCCAAGATAACCGACGAGATACCAAACAGCATTGCTAGCTTAGTATACTGAGTCAAGTTTATGGAAGTATTTCTAGCCGCTGCCGCAGGAATAATAACCAGAGAACCCATCAGCAATGTTCCGATAACTTTTAATCCCAGAGCGACGATAACTACCACTAAGAATAGGAATAGGAAGTTAAGCTTATGAATCGGTATTTTCATCGCCTGAGCCATCTCCTTTGAAATTATACCGAGCATGAGTTTCTCTGAGATTCTAGACATGATCAGAAAGATGGCGAAAACAGAGCAGACCGTGATTATCAGGTCGATACTCGTGACTTTAGTTATATCCCCGAATAAAGCCTCCAGAAGCTCAGGTTCAGGCGTAAGAAGCAGACCGAGAGCCAGACTTACGGTAAACATTATGCCGACAAGAGTTTCAGAAGGGAGCTCGGTTCTTTTTTCAAGAAACCATATCAAAACTATTGCCGACAACAAAGTTGTAAAAGCTCCAAAGAAAGGATTAATACTGAATAAAAGAGCTATAGCTATACCAGGTAAAGCGACATGGGATAAGGCATCTCCGACAAGAGACATTCTTCGGAGAACCATAAAAGAGCCCACATAGCCCGCGCCGAGACCGATTAAAGATCCGGTTATAAGTTGTAAGATAAAAGAATCCATCAATTATGCTTATGCTCGTGTTTATAAAATCCGGCTTCACCTCCGTATAGTTTTTGCAAAGCGCTGGGATCGAGAACAGTAGACGGAACTCCATAACAGATCATTTCTTTATTCAGACAAAGAACATTATTAGCATATTTATAAACTATATTCAGATCGTGAGAAATTAAAAATATTGTCATGTTTCTCTCGCCGTGTAATTTCTTAAGTAAATTATAAATAGTTTCCTCTCCGCCGACATCAATCCCCGCAGTCGGCTCATCAAATAAAAGAACATCGGGGTTGTCCAACAAAGCCCAAGCTATTAATACTCGCTGGAGCTGTCCACCCGAAAGCCAGCCTAATCTTTGGCTTAGAACATGCTGTTTGACGTGGCGGAGATAATGCTCGGGATCGTTTTTATGCTCAGAGCCTATCCCGACAGCTTTCAAAGCTTCCACGATGATAGCTTCGTCTTTATTTTTAAATCTCAAGAACTCCCCCGCACTTAAAGGCAACTCCCTGTCTATAGCGATCTTTTGAGGGACGTAGCTTATTTTTAAATCTTTAGCCCACTCCACTCGGCCCGAATAGGGGATTAAGCCCAAGAGTGCCCTAAACAAGACGGATTTGCCGGCCCCATTTGGACCGATGATAGCCATCACATCGCCTCGATTAACCGAAAAATCAAGATCTTTTAAAATCTTGTCTCCATCAAAACTAACCTCCAGATTTTTTACTTTTAGTATCGGATCGGGTATCATCTTGATATTATAGCATTAATTCGTTAAATCTTAAAATAAAAAAACCGCTCAATTTGAGCGGATAAATATTAGTGGCGGAAGAGCCAAGATAAGTTAATACTGGGAATTTTAGTCCAGAGATAGTTCATCCATTGCCCCACAGGAATAGTGCCGACGATGCTAGCCAAAGCTAGCACGGATATCATGAATACGAGAATAAATATAAATAGATAAAACATTGCTAAACCCGCGTCAGGAGCAGGAAAATAGAGAATTCGAATTAACCAAATCATAGACAGCGAAACTTTTAGCAATTTCGGTCAAGCAAAAGAGGTATTTTTAAATTATTCTACTCTATGGTATTGTATGAAAAACCATTAAATTATCCCCATGACCATAAACTACGAAGATTTTGAAAAAATCGACATTAGAGTTGGGAAAATAGTTCAAGTTGAGGATTTTCCCGAAGCCAAAAAGCCGGCATACAAATTAAAGATAGACTTCGGAGCAGATATTGGATTCAAAGTTTCCAGTGTTCAGGCGATAGGGGCACACACAAAAGAGGAGTTGCTCAATATGCTGGTTTGCTGTGTTATGAATTTTCCCGTAAAAAGAATAGGCCCTTTTGAATCAGAGGTTCTGACATTGGGTTTTCAGAATTCCGAAGGTTCCGGATGGGTATTGATAACTCCGTCAAAGCTTAACGTTAAGTTAGGGGATAAGTTAGCCTGACTAGTCAACTAAGCGTAGTTCATCCCCATTTGAGGCCGTCTTTTTTCAAGGGCAACACAATAGTTAAATTAACTGATAATTTAGTTAATCAATAAACTAGGGCCAGAGTCTTCGATGGGGAAACCCTGGTTTATTAGCTAAATTGAGGTTAATTTAACTATTTGTCCGTAGAAATAAAGTAGGTCGAACAATGGGGAGAACGGAGCAAATTTGACATTATATTTATGATATGTTATAATTAGACTACTGTGGAGAACACCTCAATAGACCCAACTAAATACGCGATTATAGGACTACTGGTTATAGGCATCTTTTTGGCTTTGGCCTTCTTGCCCTTAAGTCTAGGCCAAGCCCAGACAAGCAATACCTCAAGCGGAGCGAAGAGATCCTCTTTTAGTGATGCAATCGCCGCTAATACGCTTTGTAGCGCCGGCTTGGGCTGTTCTACCCCACAAGAGACTCAGCAAGCCACTCCTTCAGCCCCGAGCCTTTTGGGGGGACTTTTCGGCGGCTCAAACAGCGGTCCGAATTTCGACTCTATTATCAGCGTAGTCAACGTACCGGGCCAAACAGCGGTTTACCGAATCGTAGAAGGTAAAAAACATTCGATTCCGACAGAAGAAATTTTCTACAGCTACGGATTTGATCTTAATATAGTTCAGGATATCACTCAGAAAGAGCTGGATAAATATCCGCTGGCAAGACTCTTCATAATTGCCGGGGCCGATGAGGACAACCCTACTATTTATTATCTAACCGATCAAAAAACAATCAGGCCGATCCTCAATGATAAGACCTTCTATTCTTACGGGGATAGAAAAGAAGATATAATCGCCATAAATCAAAAAGAATTTAATTATTACCCCAGGAATGAATTCGTTTTTGTTGAGAGGCCGGAATTAAGTCGGGATATATACCAGATCACCGGAGGCATAAAGCGTTATCTAACCCCCGTTGCTGTCAAAAGAATGGATCTTAAGGAAACCGAGATCGCTCCGATTAACCAGATTGAATTCGATGAATACCCTGAAGGCGAGCCGATTATATTCTAACCATACAGCAAACAAACTCAAAAGACGCCCGAACGGCGTCTTTTGAGTTTAGGTTTACTATGCGACCTTTAACAAGAGATTATTACCTTTCGGGACACGTTCGTCCCGTTCCAGCGACGGGACTCACTCGACCGTCGCCGGATTTTGTCAAGGAAAGACCTTTGACAAACCAATCAATCCGGCCTCGCTTCGCCGGAGCTTCGCGAAGCGAGCGACTCCATGGTCCCGATAAGATAATAATCTCTTGCTCAAGACTACAAAAATGAATGTCGCTATCTTAATTTTAGGCCGTCTTTAAGAATAAACGAGGAGCCTATACCCTAGCGAGGAAATTCGCAGGCAAAATTGGTCGGTTTCAGACGTAAGTTGAACCGTGAAAAACAAAAAGAGGCCTTAGCCCCTCTTTTTTATAATTAAGATAAACAGAATTGCGCCGGCAAAATTAAGAAGGATATCCAGAATAGTATCCGGCCAGGAGGTCAGGTAATTATCAACCAAAAGGATATTATTGAGTATTGCCAGTAAAAATGGGGAGTGGCTTAGTATATATTCAAACCATTCCCAGATTAGGCCCCAGATAGCCGTCCAAACAAAAATTCCTTTGGCGGATGCCCTCACTAAAGAGCTATAAAACATAGCCAAAGCGAATCCGCTTATGAGATGTTCGGATTCGGAAATCCAGTAATACTCGAACAGGAAGCCGTTGTCGTACATCCCCCAAATACTTACCACAGTTATCGCAGCCAATATGACCAGTGATCCTAAAAACCAACTCCAGATTATGCGATTCATTAGGGACTTCTGGTTGTTAAATAACTATTTGAGTTCCGAACCGATAAAATCCCGATAACCATTGACGAATGAACGGACATCGGTTTCCCTCTTGCCTTCAAGTTGAATCTGCCTAAGAATCAAATAACACTTTTTAGTCGCTACGGCAACTTCACCGGTGCCAATTTTCTCCACCGTACCCGGTTTTTTTCCGGTACATGCAATATTAGAAGGCTCAGCGACCTTAATATTCAAGACCTTTCCGTCCCATATAGTCCACGGCCCCGGTTCCGGATTTAAGGCCCGGATCTGATTATATATTTCCTCAGCAGGCCTTTCCCAATTAATTCTCCCGTCCTGCCGGTTAACGATTTTTGTAAATGTCGCCCTTGAATGATCCTGTTCCCTTGGTTGTATTTCCCCGCTGATATATTGTGGTAAAACTTCGATCATTAACTCCGCTCCTAATTTTGCCAGCTCTTCTTCAGCTTGAGGGTAATAAGTGGTGGGTAGTAAGTAGTAAGTTTTTGAAGATAAGATTGGCCCGTGATCAATTTGATCATCCATTAGCATTATAGTGACACCTGTTTCTTCGCCTGCCCCGTACCAATCCCGCCCACTTTCTGAATAGCGGTCAGCGGATAAGATTGGTGCG
>Ga0209542_10007111_pt1 | contig 21454 bp, 30 predicted proteins | sample RifCSPhighO2_01_FD_184028 | JGI IMG/M metagenome (GOLD analysis project Ga0209542, IMG submission 184028) | Soil microbial communities from Rifle, Colorado - Rifle CSP2_plank highO2_0.1 (SPAdes) (version 2) | ecosystem: Environmental > Terrestrial > Deep subsurface > Rock core/Sediment ... | reverse complement strand
CTTCGGATTTTCTCGTCGGCGTATCATTTCATTGATATGCCTTCTCCAAAATCCTGCGAACTCATCTCATTTTTTGGCTTCTCAAGAAGATTTGAGTTCGAATCCCACACTCTTAAAGTATTAGTTATCCACAGGGAGTACTTGATTTTGTTATCTGATAAAAGTTAAAATAGCCTAATAGTTTCATATTCTTTTATTAAGAGTTTATCACTCTTTGGTCGACACCAGTTATATAAAAGAATAAGAAGAATGTTAAAAAAATAATAATATAATTATAAATATTCTAGATTCTAATTTCTAGATTCTAGATTCTAAAATATGATATATAATGAATGGTTTTTAGAAGTTATCCAGCCATTTTTACAGGGCTTGGTTGTCTTTGTTGCTGATTTAGTATTAGCAATTATTGTTTTTGTTATTGGTTATTTGATTTCCAATGTGATTGGAAAAGTAATAACTGAGATTTTAAAGTCATTAAAATTCAACAAGCTTTTTGAAAAAGAAGGTTGGAGTCAAGCCCTTCAAAGAGCAAATATCAATGTTCATCCGGCTGAGTTTATTGGAGCAATATTCAAATGGGTATTTGTTATTGTTTCATTACTCTTAGCTGTAGATATTCTGCAATTGGCTCAGTTTGGGATTATTTTGACTCAAGTATTAAATTACTTACCTAATGTTGTTGTGTCTGCCCTAATCTTTGTGTCGGCTGTAATCATATCTGATATTGTAGAAAAAGTTGTGAGAGTCACAGTAGAAAGAATGAAAGTTGGATATGGATATATTGCTTCTTCTATTGTAACTTGGGCAATTTGGATTTTTACAGTTTTCTTGATTTTAGACCAACTTTTACCTCAAAGTTTATTAATCAGCACTCTATATAGCGCTATAATTTACGGAGTAGTTGGTTCTGTTTCATTGGGAGTAGCTATTGCTATTGGTCTTGGGGGAAAAGATACTGCCGCTCAAATTATTTCTGAAATGAAAAGAAAAATAGAGCACAAGTAAATAATATAATTTCCATAAGAGTGTGGGATTCGAACTAAATCGATTGAGCTACAAGATTTTAGTTCAGATGCGAGGATTATTCTAAGGAAGTGATGTCATAGACATCACTGACGAAGAAAAACGATGCAGATGAGCTAAAATCTGGGAAGCCAAAAAATGGCTGATTTCTTCGGATTTTCTCGTCGGCGTATCATTTCATTGATATGCCTTCTCCAAAATCCTGCGAACTCATCTCATTATTTGGCTTCTCAAGAAGATTTGAGTTCGAATCCCACACTCTTAGGAAAAGCGTCTCAATTTTTTTGGGACGCTTTTTGTTTTCTTAAAAAATATGTTATTATATTTTCAATGGTAGAAAAGAAAATTACAATTGATGAATTAGAACAAAAGCTCCACTATCTTGTGGATTGTCTTTGATGTAGATTCTAAGGAAAAGGAGTTAAAAGAATTAGAGGGAGAAACTCAAAAATTAAACTTTTGGAAAGATCAAGAAAGGGCTACGGAAATTGGTAAAAGAATATCAGATTTAAAAGAAGAAATAGAAAATGTGAAATTTTTAGAAAGGGAATTTTCTGATTTGAAAGAATTAAGTGAGATGAGCCAAATTGATGAAAAGCTCTTTGAAGAATTAAAAAAGAAAATAGATAAAGAAGAGTTTAAAATTTTTTTATCTAGTAAATACGATAAAAATAACGCTATTTTAGAAATATTTAGAGGAGCTGGAGGGCAAGATAGTCAAGATTGGGCGACAATGATGTTAAGGATGTATTTAAAATACTTTGACAAAAAAAGATTTAAAGCTCAAATTTTACATCAGTCATTTGGCGAGGCTGGTGGACCCGAGGGAAGAATTGGTACAAAATCAGTAACAATAGAGGTTAAAGGAAATTATGCTTACGGTATGCTAAAGAAGGAAACTGGTGTTCATAGATTAGTGAGAATTTCTCCATTTTCGGCTCAAAAACTAAGACATACTTCTTTTGCCATGGTTAATGTTTTACCAGAAATCGAAGATAAAAATTTAGAAATTGAAATAAAGCCAGAAATGCTAAAAATAGATACATTTAGGGCCTCTGGTCCGGGTGGGCAATATGTTAATAAAACTGAATCAGCTATCAGAATTATCCATATTCCAACTGGCATCGTAGTTAGTTGTCAAACAGAAAGATTACAAGGTAAAAATAAAGATAAGGCGATGAAAATTCTTTTGGCAAAACTTTATAAGTTAAAAGAAGAGAGTCAAAAAAAAGAATTAAAAGAAATAAAAGGAGATGAGATTTCGGCTAGTTGGGGAAATCAGATAAGGTCTTATGTTCTACATCCCTACAAGTTAGCAAAGGATTTAAGGACTCAATATGAAACATCGGACACCGAAGGAGTTTTGGATGGTGATTTGGATGAGTTTATTGAAGCGGAAATAAGAAGCATAAAAACTTAAAAATATAAAAATTGACAGGTAAATGATTAAATTTGAGAATGTTACAAAAATATATCACCCTCATTCAGAAGACGGTCATCCAACTGTTGCCTTGGATGATGTTTCTTTTGAAATCAAAGAAGGTGAGTTTATTTCTGTTGTAGGGAAATCTGGTGCTGGAAAAACTACTTTAACCAGATTGATTTTGGGCATGGAAATGCCCACCTCCGGAGAAGTCTTTTTTAGAGAAAGTAATATTAATAAAATAGATAATTTAGAGTTGCAGACAATTAGGAAAAAGATAGGTGGTATTTATCAGGATTACAAACTTTTACCCAATAAAACTGTTTATGAAAATGTTGCTTATATTATGCAGGTTGAGGAAAAAAATAATGAGGAGATTGAAATTGAAGTTCCTAAAGTTTTAGAAATTATTGGACTTTCTGAAAAACTAAATAATTTTCCTAGAGAGTTATCTGGTGGAGAACAGCAAAGGTTAGCAGTGGCGAGAGCTTTAGTAAATCATCCGGAAGTAATTTTAGCCGATGAACCAACAGGAAATCTTGATCCGTACAATACTTACGAAGTGATTTCACTTTTAGAAAAATTTTGGCAAAATGGTAGGACAGTGATACTTTTGACGCATAACAGAGAAATTGTAAATAAATTAGGCAAAAGAGTTATAACTATGGAAAATGGTAGGATAGTGAGGGATGAGGTTAAGGGAAGATTCATAATTTAATTCAAAATTATAAATTATAAATTCAAAAACAATTTTAAAAGCATTAATTTAAAAAACATGTTTTTAAATTTAAAATTAGATAATTGTTTTTAAATTTTAAATTTTGAATTTGAGCGAAGCGATAATGTTTATAAATTACAAAAGAGTTTTTAATTTTGCTATTGTGGATTTTTATCGTAACAAAGGAATATCAATCGCTGCAATTTTTATTTTAATTGTGACTATTTTGCTTTTCACTGGCTTGTTTTTTGTTCGTGGGGTAAGTAATTTTTTAGTTTTAACAATTCAAGACAAAATTGATATTACTGCCTATTTTAAAAAAGATACCAATGAACAAGACATTTTAGATGTTAAAGATAAAATTTTAAAAATATCTCCAGATATAAAAAATGTTGAATATGTATCAAAAGAAGAAGCTTTAGAAGAATTTTCAGAAAAACATAAAGATAACAGTGTTTTTTCTAAAGCTCTAACTGAGGTAGGAGATAATCCCTTTTTACCATCTTTGAATATTATTACTAATGGTAATCCTGATTTGTATGAGGAAATTCCTAAAATTTTAGAGCAAGAACAATTTAGTGGCATCATAGAAAAAGTTGATTTTTTACAGAAAAAAGACATTATTCAAAAAGTTTTTTCCACAACCTCGAGTATCAATAAATTTGGCTTAGGATTAGGAATAATTTTTGTGTTAGTTGCGATATTGGTTGTTTTTAATACTATAAAATTAGTAATTGATAGATCTAAAGAGGAAATAAAAACAATGATGATTGTTGGAGCATCAAGTTGGTTTATAAAGGCACCATTTATTATTGAAGGGGCAATTTTTGGTTTTATATCTTTTGTGGTTTGTTTTTTTATAACTATTTTATCATCCTACTTATTGTCGTCTAGTTTTGCATTAGTTATGCCAGGGTTCAATATGTTGAATTATTTTATTTCTAATTTTTGGACTATCGTCTTTATGCAATTGTTTTCCGGAGTTGGTCTGGGGGTTGTGTTTAGCGGAGTGGCCGTTAAAAAATACTTAAAATTTAATAATAAATAGTTTATACATTGAAAATTAAAGAAGAAATTTTAAAAAACCTTGAAAAAACTTACTGCCGTTTGAAAAAGTCAAAGCTGAGCGGTGTGGGGGTTTTTGCCGTCAGAGATATTCCTTATGGTGTTAATCCCTTTAGAGAAAAAAGAAAACAATCCTGGATTAAATTTAATATGTTTGAATTAGAAGGATTGGACAATGAGGTTTTGAAAATGATTGGCGACTTTTTTGTTATTGAAAAAGATATGACTGTTTATATTCCTAAAAGTGGATTAAATGGGATAGATATTTCATTTTTTGTTAATAATTCAAAAAAACCTAACTTAAAAGTTATTGGAGATGGAGTTTTAGAAGAAATTAGTTTTATAACTAAAAGAAAAATAAAAAAAGGAGAAGAACTAACTGTTTCATATGCAACATATGATGAAAAATATAGGGAATGAATAATCAAGACGGAAAAAATAATAATCAAATTTTATCTCCTAAAAAAATAAAGGTAGTTGATATTAAAGGTAAGGGAAGGGGAGTAGTAGCAACTCAAGATATTAAAAAGGGAGAAATTATAGAATATTGTCCAATTATATTTATTTCAGATAAAGAAGCTTCTTTTTTTGAAAAAGAAAATACATTTTTAAATTTTTATTGTCTCCTTCAACCAGAAACTAAAAAATCTTGTATCATGTTGAGATATGGATTCTTTTATAATCATAGTAAAAATCCTAATGCAGAAGTAGATTATGATATAATTGAATTGAAAAACTATTTATTTTTTAAAGCGTTAAAAAATATAAAATCAGGAAAAGAAATTACTTTTGACTATCATTTTGACAATGATAAAGAAGAATTTTTAAAATTAGATTAAAAATAATGAACGAACAAAACGGTAAAAATAATAATATTCAAATTATAAATCCTGTAGTTCAAAAAGAATTAAGAAAGTTTTTATTTGTGAGCTGGGAAAGTTTATCTGGAGATTTAGCTTGGCAGATTAAAAAAGAAGGTCACGAGGTAAAGGTTTATATAAAAAATGATGGAGATAAAGATGTTTATGACGGATTTTTAGAAAAAGTTGAAAACTGGAAAGAAAATATTGATTGGGCAGATGTAATTGTTTTTGACGATGTTGGTTTTGGTAAAGAGGCTGATGAATTAAGAAAATCTGGTAAATTAGTTGTTGGTGGAAGTGTTTATACAGATAGATTGGAAGAAGATAGAGAATTTGGTCAATCAGAAATGAAGAAAGTAGGAATGCTTACTCTGCCACACCGGGATTTTATAAGCCACGAGGAAGCCTTAAAATTTATTGAGCAAAATCCCGGCAGATATGTTTATAAACCTTCTGGCTCTGTGCCTTCTGAATCAAAAGGGATTTTATTTTTAGGAAAAGATGAAGATGGAAAAGATTTACACGACATTATAAAATCTAATAAAAAAGTTTTAGAGAAAAAAATAAAACAATTTCAATTACAAAAATTTGCCAGTGGTGTTGAAGTGGCAGTGGGAGCTTTTTTCAACGGTAATGATTTTATATATCCAATTAATGTAAACTTTGAACATAAAAAGTTGTTTCCTGGAGATATTGGTCCATTTACTGGAGAAATGGGAACTTTAATGTATTGGTCTCAAAGCAACACTATGTTTAAAACTACGCTTGAAAAAATTAAAGAGGAATTAAAAAAATCAAAATATGTTGGATATATTGATATTAATTGCATTGCTAATGCCCGTGGAATTTATCCACTAGAATGGACTTGTCGATTTGGTTATCCAACCATTTCAATTCAAATGGAAGGTGTTTTAAATGAATGGGGAGATTTTCTACACAAAATCGCTAAAGGAGAAAATATTGATTTAAAAACTAAAAAAGGATTTCAAATAGGAATTGTTTGTGCCGTTCCTCCATTTCCATTTGATGATAAAGCCGAGATGAAAATTTACAAGGATCTATCAATTATTTTTAAAAAACAGAATTTAGAAGGCATGCATTTAGGAGATATAAAATTAATAGATGAAAATTGGAGAATAGCGGGAGAAACTGGATATGCTATAGTAGTTACTGGCTCTGGAGCTACTGTAGAAGAAACCAGAAAACAAGTTTATGGAAGACTTGAAAATGTTTTACTCCAAAATATGTTTTATCGAACCGACATTGGTTTAAAATGGTACGAAGATTCGGATAAACTGCAAACTTGGGGTTATTTGTATTAATTATATGAACCAGCGCATTGTCTTGATTTTGATTGTATAACAAGATATAATTACCTCGTTGACTTTTTATACGGATGTCCCGTTAAAATTTTTTAAGTAAAGTTGCGGGATCGTCTAACTTGCCCCCACACCAAATTATTCCGGGGTCTGCTAACGGTAGGCAACATGACTCTGGCTCATGGAATCTAGGTTCGAATCCTAGCCCCGGAACATTTTGGTGTGGGGGTGAAGTAGGACAACAGATTTCCCGCCAAAAGGCGGGATAAACTGGATCTGTTTATATTGCTTGCCCCGCCGAAGGCGGGGGTTCGAATCCAAGTCCCGCAGCTATTAATTTTACAGAAAAATATGAAAATAAAATTTTTAGGAGTAGGAGAAGCGTTTGATAACACTTTACCTAATAATTCTCAACTACTTACTTCTAATAAAACTAATTTACTAATAGATTGCGGTTATTCAATTCCTCAACAATGGTTCAAGTTAAACAAAGAAGCTAATTTTTTGGACACAATTTACATTAGCCATAAACACGCAGACCATTATTTTGGTCTGCCTATTTTATTAATGCGAATGTGGGAAGAAGGAAGAACTAAACCAATAATTATAATATGTCAAAAGGAATTGGCTAATTTTTTCAGAGATTTCACAGAATTAGCTTATAAAGATTTTCCTCAAAAATTCAAATACGAAAGAAATTTTATTGGAGTAGAGAGTGGACAAACTATTAAATTTAATGATTTAGAATTATCTTTTGCTCCAACGATTCACTCCATTGAAAATTTAGCTGTAAAAGTTAATGATAACAAAAGCTCATACTGCTACAGCGGAGATGGACAATTTACAAAAGAAACAGAAAAATTATATAAAGATTCTGATTTAGTGATTCAGGAAACCTATCTCTATGATGAGGTAAAAATAGGACACGCTTGTATTACTGACTCTATTGAAATGGCAGAAAAACAAAATATTAAATGTTTAGCTTTGACTCATTTACAAAGAGATTTCAGAAAAAATGAATTACCGAAAATAAACGAAAAAATAAAAAGTGATGAAGTAAAAATCATCATTCCAAAACCTTTTGATGAATATAAATTGTAAGTTAGTAATTCTTACATTGATTTATAAATTTATTGTAGTAGTATAATGTCATTCGCCCTTTAACAATTTAATAAGGAACCAATCGTGAACACAGAACCGCCGAGCCAAGAACATTATCGGGACGAGTATAAGCTCGTGTTTGAGGGATACAAGTTTTTCGTGAGCATCCGCTTTATTACTGCCGCTTTTGCGATGAGCATCCAGTCGGCACTGCTCACAATTTACAACCAAGCTGTAAAAGAAAACCGGCTCAATGGAATAGCCATATTCATTATGGCTCTATTTTTCTTAGGAGCTATTCTTATTGTAGAATGGCGAACGACTTTTCTGTTTCGTAGCTTATTAAGGCGAGGCAATGAACTGGAGTTCCAGTTGGGATTGCCCAATGGCTTCTTTCACAGGATTGCCGAACTTTCGTCACAAAAAGGCTTAAGCTCTTTTGTGACCCATACTTGGGGATTAACCTTGTGTATTTCGGCATAGTCGTGTTGTGGGTAATACTATTCGTTTCAACCCTCATTCGGTAAAAAAGGAGACAAGTTATGTCACAGACACTCCGCACTTCCAGCGTGAAAACTGGAAACGAAGAACAACTCGCTCTCATTGAGCAAAGGGGGAAAATTGATAATTGGATTAAGGGTGTTCTGCTTATTGCCATTTTCTTGTTAATGATTGTCGGGAGCATCGTCCTGCTTTTTTAGCAAGAACAAGTTCCTTATAAAAAAATAAAGCGAAACTAACCACTTCGCTTTTTTATTTCTTGAAAATTCAGAATAAGATGCTATAATGAAGTCATAATAGTGGTTCTAACATTGCCCAAAGCCCACAACCAAGATCGGAAGTATCGAGTGACCAGAGAGTGTCACAAAAATTAGATATTTCCGACATCTCGTCCCATTATATTGTAATTTTTTTAAAATTAAGATACAGTGGACTAGATTATAGATAACTTGTTATCTATAATTTTTTAATTTTATGGATGAATTAAAAAAAGAGAGAGACAAGTATACAACTAAGATATTTTGGCTAGGTCTCCAGATTTCTTTTATTTTTGCAATTCCAGCGGTAATAGGAGTTATTATTGGTAAAAAAATTGACTACATTTTTAATACAAATAATAAAATTACAATTTTTATTTTATTTTTAACATTTATTTTTTCTTGGGTATTAGTTGTTATAAAATATCGTATTTTGAACAGAAAGATAAAAGAAGTAAAAATTCTAGAAAAGACCTCTTGTAAAAACAAATAAATTAATGAATTTTTTACAAATATCAAGACCAATAGATTCTATTTATTCTGATACTATTTTTACTATTTTTGGTTTTAAGATAAACAATTCAACTATTTTTTCTATATTTATACTTTTTTTGTTTGTATACATCTGTTTTTTCATAATTAGAAAATTTAAAATAATGCCTAGTAAAGTTCAAATAATGATTGAAATAATATATGAATTTATTGAAGATTTTATCTTTCAAATTACTTCAAGTAAGCGAGAAACAAAGGCTCTTTTACCTTTTATCGGTTCACTTTTTCTATTTATAATGTTTTCTAATTTACTTGGTAGTGTACCCGGTTTAACAAATTTTACCTATGACGGTAAGGCATTAATGAGAATTCCAACATCTGATTTCAGTGTAACTTTTTCTTTGGCTCTGGCCGCTTTTATTATTATTCAAATAATAAGCATTAAGGACTTTGGAATTATTGGATACCTAGGCAGATTTATAAAAATTAAAGGATTATATATTGGATTTAGAAAGGGAATTAAAGGGGGAATATTTTCAATAGTAGATTTTTTTATTGGTTTTTTGGATATAATAGGAGAATTTGCAAAAATAGTTTCTATTTCTTTAAGATTGTTTGGAAATATGTACGCAGGAATAGTCTTGGCATCTGTTATTAGCGGATTAATGGCTTATGGTTTACCTTCTTTTTTACTGGCAATGGGATTACTAGTTGGAGTGGTACAAGCAATAGTTTTTAGTTCACTTATTACAATATATTATGTATTGGCAGTTAAAGTCAAAAATTAAAAATAATACTTTTTTTATCAATTCATATTTTTAATATTAAAAATATGAGAAAATAAAAAATGAAAAAAATGGAAGTAGAATCAGCAAGATTAATAGCAAAAGGCATAATTGTATTATCAATGTTTGGAACAGCCATAGGAGAGGGATATCTTCTTGGTAAGGGATTGGAAGCTATGGGGAGAAACCCCGAAATTTCAGATTCTCTTTTTACTAAAATGATAATCGGAGTAGCTATGGCAGAATCAACGGCTATTTATGCTTTAGTTGCTTTTTTCGTTATTTAATAGAAAAAACACATACGATTTGTGTTTATATAGCAAGATTATTATGGTAAATATTTACGAAATTTTACAAAAAATTGGTTTTGATTGGCAGGTTGCTTTAGCAAATTTGTTTAATTTTTTGATTATTTTTTTTATTTTTAAAAAATTTGGTTTTCCTTATATTAAAAAAATTATTAATGAAAGACAACGCAAAATTTCTGAAGGATTGGATAAAGCCGAAGAGGCGGATGTTAGATTGAGAGAAATTGACAATATAGGAATAAAAAAACTGAAAGAAGCTGAACAAAAATCTATTGATATGATAAATAAAGCTAAACAAAGCGCTAAAATTATCGAGGAAGAATTAATTAAAAAAGCCGAAGAAAAACAAAAAAATTTGTTAGCTCAAACTCAGTTATATTATGTTAGGCAAAAAGAAGAGTCAGAAAGATTAGTTTTAAAGGAGGCAGAAGAAATAGTTAAAAAATTTATTGTAAAGACTGTTGAGCTGGGTCCAGAATTAATTGATGAAGCGCTTATTAAAAAAGCTGTAACAAGTGTAAAAAAAGAAATATAATATGCCAAAATATAAATCTAAAATTTATGCGAAGGCTTTAGCAGATTTAATTTTGGATCAAAAAAATCAAGACAAAAACAGAAAAATAATTAATAATTTTCTTGAATTTTTAGTTAAGAATGGAGATATTAAAAAAAGTAAAGAAATTATTTCTTTAATAGAGGCAATTTTTTTAAACGAAACTGGTGGTAGAAAAATAACAGTAGAAACTGCTAGAAAAATAGATAATTTTAATTTTGATAAAATTTTTAATATTTCTAAAAATGATTCAATTGAGGAAAAAGTAAATCCAAAATTAATTGCCGGAATTAAAGTTATTGTTAATAATGAGAAACAGTTAGATTTTTCATTAAAAAGAAAATTAGAAAAAATATTTATATAAATTATGAGTCAAGAATTAATAAAAAAATTAAAACAGCAAATTGAGGAATATAAAGATAATCCAGAATGGGAAGAAATTGGGAAGGTTATAGAGGTTGGTGATGGAATTGTGAAAATTTTTGGTCTTTTGAATGTTGAAATTCAAGAGGTTTTGGTAATAGCAACTGATAATGATAAAGCGATGGCTGTAGTTTTAAATTTGGAAGAAGATTATGTTGGAGCGTTAGTTCTGGGGGATTATACCCACATTAAATCTGGCCAAACAGTAAAAAGAACAAAAAAAATTCTTTCAATCCCAGTTGGGGATCAATTATTGGGAAGAGTGGTTGATCCACTAGGTAATGAGTTGGATGGACGAGGTCCTATATTTAATGAAAAAGATAAACCTCAATTTAATTTTTTAGAAAATAATGCACCGAATGTTTTAGCTAGAGAATCTGTCAATGAACCACTTCATACTGGGATTAAAGCGATTGATGCAATGATTCCTATTGGTAGAGGGCAAAGAGAACTAATAATTGGTGATAGACAAACTGGTAAAACTGCCATTGCTTTGGATATGATTATAAATCAGGGTAAAGAAGGTGGTAAACCAGTAGTTTGTATTTATGTGGCTATAGGTCAGAAAGAATCAAAAATTGCTAAAATTGTTGAAACTTTAAAAAACAATAATGCCCTATCTTATACAATTATTGTATCGGCTTCTGCTTCAAGTTCGGCTGCTTTTTGGTATTTAGCTCCATTTGCCGGATGTGCTATTGGTGAATATTTTATGAATATTGGTCAAGATGCCCTAATTATTTATGACGATTTATCAAAAAACGCTTGGGCTTATAGGCAGATTTCACTACTTTTGAGAAGACCGCCGGGGAGAGAGGCTTACCCAGGCGATGTTTTTTACTTGCATTCTAGGTTATTAGAAAGGGCCGCTAAGTTAAATAAAGAAAATGGGGGAGGGTCATTAACCGCAATTCCTATTATTGAAACACAATTAGGGGATGTTACGGCCTATATTCCAACTAATGTTATTTCTATTACTGATGGCCAAATTTATTTGGAATCAGACTTGTTCTATCAAGGAACACGCCCAGCTGTAAATGTGGGATTATCAGTTTCTAGAGTTGGCTCATCGGCTCAAACAAAAGCCATGAAAAAAGTGGCTGGAAAATTGAGGTTAGAGTTAGCTCAATTTAGAGAGTTGCAAACTTTTGTTCAGTTTGCATCGGATGTTGACGAAGCAACTAAAGAAAAAATTCACAAAGGTCAAATTGTTTCAGAAATTTTAAAGCAAAGAGATTTAGTTCCAATGCCATTTGAAAGCCAAGTATTAGTCTTATATGCTGCTTTAAATGGTTATTTTGATAAGTTTAAGCCAAAAGAAATTCAGGATGTTGAAGAGAAATTTTTGGAATATATAAAAAGTCTACATAGAGAATTAATTGAAGAATTAAAAAATAAAAAAGAAATTATAGCAGATATTGAAGAAAAAATAAAAAAAATAGTGAATGATTTTGTTAAAAGTATATAAAAATGGAAAATACTCAAGGTTTAAAAAAAAGATTAAAAAGCGTAGGTAATATTAAAAAAATTACTAAAGTCCCGATGATTAAATTTTAAAATGTTTTTTACTTATATTTTAAAATCTTTGCAAAATGGATATTATTATGTAGGTAGCTGTAGGGATATTGATAAAAGATTTAATTTGCGCAATGCGAGGCAAGTTAATTCAACTAAAAGATATGTGCCTTGGGAATTAGTATATGTAAAAAAATATACAACATTATCTAAAGCAGTAAAAAGAGAGAGACAAATTAAATCTTGGAAGAGTAAAATTGCTATAGATAAATTAATAAAAGATTTTAAAATTTAATCATACGGGATCCCGTATCAAAATTTATAGAGATAAATTTTTATCGGGACGATGGAGTAATTAATTATGGATTCACCACAACATTTAAAAAAGAGACTAAAGAGTGTCAAAAATATTTGTAAAATAACAAAAGCCATGGAACTAGTTTCAGCTACTAAAATGAGAAAAGCTCAAGAAGTTGCTTTAATGTCTAGACCATATGCGTTGGTAGCTTTAGATTTATTAGCTAATTTGTCACTTATTAATGAAGATTTACCAGAACTTTTAAAATCCAGAGAATCAATCAAAAAAGTATTGTTTGTTTTAGTTTCTTCTGATAAGGGCTTAGCGGGATCATTTAATAGTGCGGTATTTAGAAAATTTCAACAGCACTTGGATCGAGATAAGGAAAAGTATAAAAATGAAGAAAAAGTTTTTATGGCGATTGGCGAGAAGGCTAATCAGTATTTAATAGGTAAAGGGCTTACTGTGTCAAAAAAGTTCATTGAGGCAGGAGATTTTGCTAAACCAAATGAGGTTCATCCAATTACTGACTTTATTATTAGTGGTTATCTAGAAAAAAAATGGGATAGAGCTGTAATTATTTCTAATCACTTTTTATCTGCCTTAAAGCAAGAACCGCATGTAAGATTGGCTTTACCAATTAATTTTGATTCAATTTTAGAAATTGTTAAAGAGATTATTCCAAAAACAGGGAAATTTGCTGATTTGATAAAAGAAAATGACCTTAAATTTACAGTTAACAAAAAAAGTGCGGATTACTTAATAGAGCCATCGCCAGAAGTTGTATTAGAAAATTTAGCTAAGCATTTATTTTTTATACAGATGTATCAACTTATCTTAGAAGCTAATGCTGCAGAACATTCAGCTAGGCGAATGGCGATGAAAACAGCCTCAGATAATGCCTCAGACCTATTAGAGAAAATAAACTTGGAATACAATAAAGTTCGTCAGGCGGGAATTACAAACCAAATTATTGAAATAGTATCGGGCGCAGAAGCCTTAAATTAAAAACTTAAAAAATTAAAAATATAAAAAAGTGATTTTATAAATATGAATAAAGGAAAAATAGTACAAATTATTGGCTCAGTTGTGGATGTGGAGTTTCCTGAAGGAAAATTACCAGCAGTTTTTAATTGTTTGGAAGCAGAAGGGCCTAATCACAAAGTTTCAATGGAGGTTGTTCGTCATTTAGATACGGAAAAGGTGAGGGCAATTTCATTACAATCAACTGATGGCTTGAAAAGGGGATTAGAAGTTCACGATACTGGATCTCAAATTTCTGTGCCAGTTGGACAGGAGGTTTTAGGAAATATTTTTAATGTAATGGGAGAAACTTTAAATAAATCAGAGAACAAATTTAAAAAGACATGGCCAATTCACAGACCTTCACCACCATTAATAGATCAAACTACTAAAACAGAGGTTTTTGAAACAGGAATTAAGGTGATTGATTTAATTGCTCCATTTATTAAAGGTGGTAAGATTGGTTTATTTGGGGGAGCCGGGGTTGGTAAAACAGTACTCTTAATGGAATTAATTAGGAATGTGGCTGAAGAAAGTGGAGGGGCTTCTGTTTTTGCTGGAGTTGGGGAGAGAACCAGAGAGGGCAATGATTTATATATGGAAATGAAAGAATCGGGGGTTTTAAATAAAACAGCTTTAGTTTACGGGCAAATGAATGAAGTGCCCGGAGCTAGAGCTAGGGTTGCCTTATCTGCTCTTACTATGGCAGAATATTTTAGAGATGAGGAGAAAAAGAATGTTTTACTTTTTATTGATAATATTTTTAGGTTTTCTCAAGCTGGTTCTGAGGTTTCAGCATTACTTGGAAGAATGCCATCCGCTGTTGGATATCAACCAACCTTGGCTAGTGAAATGGCTGAGCTTCAAGAGAGAATTACTTCAACAAAAAATGGTTCAATTACTTCTGTCCAAGCAATTTATGTTCCAGCTGATGACATTACTGATCCAGCTCCAGCTACAACTTTTTCTCACTTAGACTCAACTATTGTTTTAAGTAGGGCCTTAACAGAAATTGGAATCTATCCAGCCATTGATCCACTTTCATCAAATTCAAGCGCTCTAGACCTTAAAATAGTTGGTGAAAAACATTATGAGGTGGCGCGTGATGTTCAGTTAACACTGCAAAAATATAAAGACTTACAAGATATTATTACTATTTTAGGTATGGAAGAATTGTCTGAAGATGATAAAAAGGTGGTCAATCGCGCCAGAAAAATACAAAGGTTTATGAGTCAACCCTTTAATGTGGCCGAAAATTTTACCGGAATTAAAGGTAAATTTGTAAAATTAGAAGATACAATTCAAGGATTTTCGGAAATTTTAGAAGGGAAGCATGATGATGTCCCAGAGGATAATTTTTATATGAAAGGCAGTATCAACGAAATTTTTAATTCATAATTTCTAATTTATATGAAATTTTTAATTAATTAATTTTTGAAACAAATTTTATAATAAAAAAGGTCACCATAGATATTCTAGGTGACCATTCTATCATTTTCCACACACATAGTGCTTTTTCGTCTGAGACGCTGTAGGGTAGGATTACGATAGATAGAACCAGTCCTACATTTGATTAACATTTCTCACACTTAAGTGGGGTCTGTGCTCTAGGAGTGTTTATACTCTTTGACCAGGTACTTAAATACTATCAAACAAATATATTAATCTTGTCAATAGTTATATGAAATTATCAATATATAGTTTAAAAAAAGTTTTATTTCAAGGTGAGGCAGATTCTTTAAATTGCAAAACAATGATGGGGGAGATTACTGTTTTAAATAAACATCAAGCCTTGATAGGGGTTTTAAAAGCAGGTGTTATGAAAGTTATTGATGCAACAAAAAAAGAACATTTTTTTGAAGTAAAATCAGGTTTTTTGGAGGTTGGTAAAAATAACGAAGTTCGCTGTATTATTGAATAAATTGTGATTTTTCTAAAACAAAAAACGCCCTAAGGCGTTTTTTGTTTAAAATTAATTAAGATGCCCTATCTGTCAAATTTTTTAGGATTGTTTTTCTTCCAACAATCTCTGCAAAAAATTGGTCTATCAGGAGCTGGATTGAAAGGTAGCTCTGTGATTGCTGCTTGACAATCACTGCATTTCCAATTACCTTTTACCATTTCGCGAGGGGCAAAACCTCCTCTATTATTATCTCTATTGAACATTTGTTTGTCGTTAGCTTATAATGAATTTAAAATTTCTTTTTTTACTAACGATCTATATAAAACGACCTTTTAACCCAGTTAATTATTTTGACTGAGTGAACTAAAGTCGTTCTTATTTCTTTAACAAAATATTATCGACTTATTGTCTAAATCAATGATACCTTTTATAAAATCTAATGTCAAATCTATGTATAAAGCCACCCAATTCTGGACTATTTTAGTGGTGTCCGACATATTTTAGTGGTGTCCGACATAACTAAATTTTAGTGGTGTCCGACATAACTAAATTTTAGTGGTGTCCGACATAACTAAACATTTAGTGGTGTCCGACATAACTAAATAACTAAACATTTAGTGGTGTCCGACATAACTAAATACTATAACTAAATACGATACTACAAAATGCAAACATTTGCATTTTGTAGTATTATTTTTACTAAAATACTAATCAATAATCATTATTAACTAGTCCTATACTTTTTAAAGCTTAAACTCTTCACCAAACTTAGGGATATTAACTCCAGCTTGCGTAAGGCGATTGCGTAAGGCTTAGCCTTACGCAATTACAAAACAAATATAATGAATTTGTGAAAAAACGACATACCTCTATGTCCTCAAGGAGTCCAGGATGTATGTGAGGTTATGCACTCTTTGCCATTTTATTATATTTTCATAAAATAATTTAAATCCTTAAACTCTAAATTAATTTATTGATTTTTCATAGTAACAAGGGTAGTATTAATCAAGAGAAATTTATGAAAAAAAAATTTATATTAGTTATTGTTCTGCTATTCATTATTGTATTTTCTAGTATTTTTTTCTTTATTTTTAGTGAAGATAAATACCAAAACAATATAGTTATCAAGGAAGAAATTAAAGGAATTAAAATATTTACGCCCATACCTAATGAAACTATTTCTTCTCCCTTAAAGATAAATGGAATAGTAAACGGTGACGGCTGGATTGGTTTTGAGGTGCAAGTAGGAATAGTTAGGCTTTTTGATAACAATTATAACGAATTAGCAATAGGCATATTAACTGCGGTTGGAGATTGGATGAAAGCTAAAATTGATTTTGAAACAGAATTGGAATTTGAAATACCCGATATATCAGATGGCTATTTAGTTTTTTACAATGAAAATCCAAGCGGTGAACCAGAAAGAAATAAAACATTTATTTTACCAATAAAATTTAAATAGAAAATAGGGAGTGAATTTTCATATATCTAAAAAATCTAAAATAAGTAGAGCCAGACTAGGCTTTTTAGAAACTAGTAATGGGGTTTTAAACACTCCGTGTTTTGTTCCTGTAGCGACACAGGCTACAATAAAAACTTTAACAAGTGAAGAAACAAAACAAACAAATTCCCAAATTTTAATTTGTAATACTTTTCATTTACACTTAAAGCCTCACCTTCGCCAAGGCTTTGGCGAACAAGTCGGCGGGCAAGGCGGGGAAAAAATTATTGAAAAGGCGGGAGGATTGCATAAATTTATGAATTGGAAGAGTCCATTAATGACTGATTCTGGGGGATTTCAAGTTTTTTCATTAGGTTTTGGAAGAGACTTGGGCACGGGTAAAGTTTTAAAATTAAAAAGTGATAAAGAGATAAAAGTAGGCAATCAACCAAAAAATATTAAAATAACACAAGATGGAGTTTATTTTAATTCGCCGATTGATGGCGCAAAATTATTTTTAGGACCAAAAGAATCAATCAAAATACAAGAAAAATTAGGAGCTGATATTATTTTTACTTTTGATGAATGCACTTCTCCTTTATCTGATTATGAATATACAAAAAAATCATTGGAGAAAACCCATAAATGGGCAGAAATTTGTTTAAAATCTAAAAAATCAAAACAGGCCTTATTTGGAATTGTGCAGGGCGGAAAATATAAAGATTTAAGATTGCAATCAGCTAAATTTATAAGTAGTATGGATTTTGATGGTTTTGGTATTGGCGGGGAGTTTGGGGACGATAAAAAAATGATGCCTCAAATGTTAGATTGGGTTATAGGCGAATTACCAGAAAAAAAACCAAGGCACTTATTGGGGATTGGACATTTAGAAGATATTGAAAAAATAATAAAATCAGGTGTTGATTTGTTTGATTGTACAGTACCAACTCATTATGCTAGGAGGGGTATTGCTTTTACTAGTGCAGGAAGAATAAATTTAAATCAGCAAAAGTTTTTAAAAAAACGGGAGCCATTAGACAAAGAATGCGTTTGTAGCGTTTGTTTAAATTATAAAAAAGACTATATCTGTCATTTGCTTAAAGCAAGAGAAATAACTGCCTTAAGGCTACTTACTTTTCATAATCTTTATTACTTCAATAATTTTGTTGAAGAAATAAAGACTAAAATAAGAAACGGGAAAATTTAGTTTATTTTAATTTTTATTTTTGTTATAATTAAAAAATGGAGAAAATAAAAAAAGGTTTAGGTAAAATCAAAGAGGGAAGGGAAAAGCTGGGAAAAGAGGTTAAAGAAAGGACTATTGGTTATATTTTGGCAGCTTTAGGGTTGGTTGCTGGTTTGTCGTGGAATGAGGCGATAAAAAGTTTAATAGACGGAGTTTTTCCTGAATCTAACAGTATTGTGATAAAGTTTGTTTATGCTATTGTGGTAACCGTTTTTATAGTTTTTGTTACTATTTATTTGGTAAAATTTATAGATAAAAAAGAAGTAAAAATTAAAAAGTAATTATAATAACTTTAAAAAACTATGGAAAAAAAATTTTATACATTACCAGATTTGCCATACGCTTTTGATGCCCTAGAACCACATATTGATGCAGAAACTATGGAAATTCACCACAATAAACACCATTTTGCTTATGTTAAAAATTTGAATGAGGCAATAGTCTCGCTACGCGAGATCTCGCAAAGCGAGAAAAAATATCCAGATTTTTTTGGAAAAAGTGCTGAAGAATTACTTGAAAATTTAAATTATATACCAGAAGATATACGAACAGCAGTGAGAAACAACGCTGGCGGCCATGTAAATCACACTATGTTTTGGCAGATTATGTATCCGCAAGGCGGGGGAGAGCCACGGGGAAATTTAGCAGAAGGAATTAATAAATATTTCGGTAGTTTTGCTGAATTTCAGAATAAATTTAATGAAGCAGGCCTAAAAAGGTTTGGCAGTGGTTGGATTTGGTTAGTAAAAAACAAAAGTGGGGAATTAGAAATTATGTCCACCCCTAATCAGGACAATCCTTTATCAGAAGGATATCAATCAATTATGGGAAATGATGTTTGGGAGCATGCTTATTATTTAAAATATAAAAATATGAGAGCTGATTATCTAAGAAATTGGTGGAATATTGTTAATTGGAGAGAAGTAGAAAAAAGATTTGATAATATTAAATAAAAAAATCAATGATAGGTCTAAAAGACGTTAAAAATAATTCTCAGATTTTGGAATTTATAAACCAAACAGAGGAAGCAATGCGAGCCTTGGGTTACACTAATCATGGATTAAGACATTCCAATGTGGTGGCGGATAGGGCTGTTCAAATTGCTAAAGACTTAGGCTTTAACAAAAGAGAGGGGGAGTTATCGGCTATGGCTGGGTTTTGTCATGATATGGGTAATTTCATGACTAGATCTCTTCACCATCACTTGGGAGCAATTTTATTTAGCCAAATTTTTATTGGTAAAATGGACCCCAAAGAGCTTACAATGATTGTTCAGGCGATATCAAATCACGATAAAGACGAAATGAACTTTGTTCATCCAGTTTCTGCTATTTTGGTCTTGTCCGATAAATCAGATGTTGATAGATCTAGAGTGACAGAAAAAGATATTAGTAAAATAAAAATAGACATCCATGATAGGGTAAATTATGCAGCTAGAGAAAGCAAAATTAAAATCAATAAACAAAAGAAGAAAATCACATTGTCTTTAAAAATTGATACCAACTTTTGTCCAGTTATGGAGTACTTTGAAATTTTTACAGAAAGAATGGTTTTTTGCCGGAAAGCATCCAAATTTTTAGGCTATGACTTTGGGTTAGTTATTAATAAGTTTAGGCTATTATAATTCAAACCTCAAATATCAAAATGCAAAATGACAATGCAAAATTTAAAATGGTTAGTTTTATTTGTAACTTGCCCCATACTTTCGTTGGTTTAGTAATGGGATTAATTTCTTTGTCACTAAAATTAGAGACGCATAAAAATCCGTTTGCTATTATCTTAAGGGTTAAAAGTTTATGGCGGGGCATCGGATATTTAAAGGGTTTGAGAGCTACCACTATGGGTAATATAATTTTATTAAGCAAAGAAATTAAAAATAATAATCTAAAACATGAATTAATTCATGTAAAACAATATGAGGAAGAGCCTTTTATGCATCCATTTCTTTATTTGATTGAAATAATCAAAAGAGGATATAAGAATAATAAATATGAACTTGAAGCGTATAATATGGCAAAGAATGATTATATTGAACTTAAAAAATAATTTTGGATTTTGGATTGTCATTTTGAGATTTGCATTTTGATTTTTGAATTAATTTTATGAAAGATTTTTATGTAATTTGCGACAATATTAGAAGTTTAGAAAATATTGGTTCAATTTTTAGAACAGCCGATGCGACTGGTATAAAAAAAGTTTTTTTATGTGGAATTTCGGGGACTCCTCCTAATCACAAGATATCTAAAACAGCGCTTGGGGCTGAAAAAATGGTCCCGTTTGAATATCATAAGCAGACTTGGCGCTTGATTGAGAAATTAAAAAAACAAAAAATTAGTATTGTGGCCTTAGAGCAAGATAAAAAAAGTATTATTTATACAAAATTTAAGCCAAAATTTCCTTTAGCCTTAATAATTGGCAATGAAGTAAAAGGAATCTCTGAAAAAGTTTTAAAAAAGGCCAATAAAATAATTTATTTACCTATGAAAGGGCAAAAAGAGTCTTTAAATGTGGCAGTGGCATTTGGGATAGCAGGATACCACATTGCGAATTTTAAAATCATAAATCATAAATCTTTATATTATGGATATCAATTCTTTAAATGAATTTTTAAATAATTCTACAAATCAGGTAATTTTTTTATTACTAGCTATATGGTCTTTAATTTGGAAGGGATTTGCTCTTTGGAGAGCATCTAGAAACAACCAAAAAAATTGGTTTATTGCTATGCTCATTATGAACACTTTTGGCATTTTAGAAATAATTTACATATTCTACTTTAGTAAAGGGGACAGGATACAAACCAGTATCAAGCTGAGAAGACAAAAAATGAGGTGATTTGTTTCTTTCTGCGACGAAATCGTAGCCTTAGCTACCTTGAAAAGCAGAAAGGAAGAAATCAACCATTTTTTGACTTCCCTTGAGCCTGCCTCGCCATTTTCTTCAACCGCGATACTGGCAAATTTTGATAAGAATAAGAAGCGATGCCTGAAATTGTATCCTCCGCGATATATTTCAGGCGGAGCGACGCAGTTATTATCAAAATTTGCCGTATCCTGAAAGGTTGCTTTCATTTTTGAAAATTACTTCGTTGCAACTTCGTTGGCGTGTTAATTTTAACACGCTTCCTCGTTGCGCCTGGTAATTTTCAAAAATGAAGGCAACGCGGCTTGAATAAAATGGCGAGGCAGGCTCTGGGG
>Ga0209542_10007109_pt1 | contig 21456 bp, 22 predicted proteins | sample RifCSPhighO2_01_FD_184028 | JGI IMG/M metagenome (GOLD analysis project Ga0209542, IMG submission 184028) | Soil microbial communities from Rifle, Colorado - Rifle CSP2_plank highO2_0.1 (SPAdes) (version 2) | ecosystem: Environmental > Terrestrial > Deep subsurface > Rock core/Sediment ... | reverse complement strand
GTTACTATATTATTAGATTTCAAATTTGAATTTGAATCTAAATATAAATAAATTCCATAACCCCCACTACCAAAAGTAGTTATATTATTATTTTGTATTGTTGAATTAGAATTAGATTGTAAATAAACACCATAACTGCCAGTACCGCTAGAAATAGTTATATTATTATTTTGTATTGTTGAATTCGAACTAAAAGATGCTAAATTAATTGCAAAACTACCGCCCCTAGAAATAATAATAATATTATTCTCAACTATTTCATTTTTTGTATTACTAAAATAAACAGCATCAGACGAAAGTGCAACAGAACTTCCTTGTTCAATCCTGCAATTTCTAATGACTGTATTATTATATCCTGTATCAGTCACACCATAACCCACAACACTCTGCGAATAATTAATCAAATATCCAACACAGTCAAGCGTAACATTATTCGCAGTAATATTAAAGCATGAGCCACTTGAACTTACATTATTCTGCAAAACATAAGTTATTCCAGAAATATTCAAAACTCCGCACTCATAAACTTTTTCGCCAAGCAAAAGCGTAAAATTCCCGCTAAAATTCGATTCAAGCCCACTTGATTCATTTGCAAAAATAGTATAATTAACTTGTCCTAGATTAAAGCTTGCATTAGTAGCAAAAGTTATGCTCCATAAATTTCCAATAACTTGTGTTAAATACTGTGATAATAAAATTGGCCCGCCAATAATATTCTGCCAAACTTTTATCCATACCTTGCTAACCGACCCAGTTGCATTAGTTATCGTAGCATTAATTTTAACATTATCTCCTTTATACATAGTTCCTTCTAAAATTCCTGTCTGATTAATAGCAATAACCTGATTTATAATCGGAGCAGAAACTGAAACATATAATCCTCCATCTGTTATTGTCCAATTAAAATTATTTATAATATAGCTTCGATTTGCGCTAGCATTCGAAGAATATTTAATAGTGCCAGCACTAAAAATAGTATTATTTTTTAAAAATCTGCCTGCCCAACCATTTAAAAGTGCATCGTAATTTTCTACAGATAAGTTTGAATTTTGAAACATATAATTTGCATAAGTTAAACTACTAACATTCCAATTTCGTAGATTATAATTAAAGTTAGACGCATTTAGGAACATACCACTCATATCTGTAACTTTACTTGTATCCCAAGAATCTAGGGGTTGATTAAAATTAGTTGCAGAATAAAACATAGAGTTCATATTTGTAACTTTGCTTGTATCCCAAGCACTTAAATTTTGACTAAAATTAACAGCAGATTGAAACATTCTCTGCATAGTTGTAACTTTTGAAACATCCCAGTTATTCAAAGGTTGATTAAAACTTCTAGCAGAAGCAAACATAAAATACATATTCGTAACCTTGCTTGTATTCCAGTTATTCAGAGATTGATTAAAGTTAGTTGCTCCATTAAACATACTTGACATAGTTGTAACTTTGCTTGTCTCCCAGGAGCTTATATTTTGATTAAAGGCAGAAGAAGCAAACATACTGCCCATACTTGTAACACTGCTTGTATTCCAATTGTCTATTGGTTGATTGAAATTGGTAGCTGCTCCAAACATACTGTCCATAGATGTAACCTTGCTAGTATCCCATCCGATAATATTGCCATTAAAATTAGTTGCGCTCTCAAAGATAGCAGTCATAGTCGTAACCTTGCTTGTATTCCAATTATTTAAGGATTGATTAAAACTAGTTGCTGCAGCAAACATATGATTCATATTAGTAACCTTGCTTGTATTCCAAGAACCGATTGGCTGATTAAAAGCATATGCATAATAAAACATATTGACCATTTTTGTAACATTACCCGTATTCCAAGAGCCAATAGGCTGATTAAAATTAGTTGCCTTCATAAACATACTATTCATATCTGTAACCTTACTTGTATCCCAACTCGAAATATTTCCATTAAAGTTAGTTGCATAATAAAACATACTAACCATAGTTGTAACTTTGCTTGTATCCCAATTATTCAAAGAACGATTAAAAGTACTAGCCCAATAAAATAACTGACCCATATTTGTAACATTCCCAGTATTCCATGCGTTTATATCTTGATTAAAAGCACGAGCATTTTGAAATAGACCATACATATTTATAACTTTACCAGTATTCCAGCCCAAAATATTACCATTAAAAGCAGTTTCTTCAAACATAAACGATAAATCAGTCGTCCCAGTCAAATTTAAATTATCCTTAATAGTTCCTGTGCTGTTCAAATTAGCACAACCCCAAAAATAACTGTTACTGTTTCCTAATTTCAAATTTCCCCAATAATAAATATCAATAATCTTTAATTTATCTCCTGCATTATTAAATCTAAAACCAGTAATACCGAGATTAGTTATATTGATTCTATAAACTCCGGGAGCAGAATAAGTATGAGTCGCTACAGAATTATCACTGGTTCCGTCACCCCAATCAACACTATAAGTTCCGGTAATAGGCAAGACTATCATATTTGCTGCACTACTTCCTATTCCTGTTTTAGAAGTATTCCAAGTTGCTGAAAAAGGAGGATTATTTGGATCATAAGTATCATAACCTGTTAAATTAAAAAAATGATTCGGCAAAATAAAATAAAACCCAACTAAAATAATAAATGCAAGAAAAACCAATACAAAAGATTGTAAAATCTTGCTAGATTTTAAATTATTTTTCACACTATTCTTTGCAATCCTTACACCTGCTTTTTTCATATTTAAAATAGTAAAAACAGATATATAAATGTTATTAAATAAAATTTAATTTCTATGTTAAGTAAAATTTAATTCTTTACAGCTATAAACAACCTCTCAACTCAAATAGGCTCCTCTTGCTCAAATTCGCATTTACCTATTATTTTTGTTTACATATCGCGAAAATTTACTAATTTTCGAGACCCTAAAAAGCATTGCTTTTTCTGGAATGCAAATTCTCGGCTCGTCTATTTATTTTAGAATAATATTATCAATAAGGATACGTCAATAACCGAGTAAGCGCGGGTTATTGTAAGCATAGTAAGTAGCATTTTTGTTAAGTTGGATAGTTTACTTAATATTTTTAGTAAGTTTTATATAATTGCTTTTTATTGTTATTTGTATGAAAAAAGTAGGCTGGTTTTTAGTATTTGGATTATTTTTAATTTTATTAGTTAGCGTAATTAGTTTAGCGAGCCTGATTAGAGCAGATGAGCTGCAAGTCACAGAAGAGCATCCATTTTTAGTAAATGATAGTTGGATTCCTGCAAAAGAACTCGTTGTTGGCGATGAGCTTTTGACTATTGATGGAAAGAAAGTTAGGATAACTGAAATTGAAGAAGTTGTTTCTGAAGAGAGTTTTAAGGTTTATAATCTTCATGTTGGGGGCTGGAATGATTTTTTTGCTGGAGGAGTTCTTGTTCATAATAAAGCTATGTGGATTGGAGCTTCGGCTGAGCCAGTATATAAGGAATCTTCACATTCTTTTTTGGAGACCTCTGTTTCTGCTAATCATATTGAATTGGTAAATCCCCCAATAACTCGACTTAAAACACTTCTTGCAGAAAATAAATTTATTAAAGAAGTGCGTGTTGTTGATGCTCAAAATCAGCCTCTAACAAATCTTGAATCTTTAGATACAATCGCTGATGTAAATGCTTGGGATGTTATTGCTAGTACGAAAGGACAAGTGAAAACAATAAATTACTATTATCTCGATGCGCAGTATAATACCCTTAGATCAGCTATGTTTAGCATTTATGGGAAAATAGAAGTTAGTCCAGTGAATACCCGTGAATTTGCTGTATATCTTTTGCGAAGCAGAGATCTTGCTGTAGAATTAGGGCTTCAAAGTTTTGATGCATATGGATTAAGCGTGGTTAACCCAAAAGTTTTCAGTATGCTTACAAAAAGAAATTTTAAAAGTGTTAGTAGGTCACTTGTTTATGCTGAATTTGGACAGAATACTGAGATCAGTTCGGGCACTTTTGGAAATTTTAAAAGAACTTTTGATGTAGATGATCCTGTTTTTGATATTTTAGGTAGAATGTTGACTCTTGGGGAAACTACTTCGGCGCCATTGCCTTAAGAAAAGTTTCTAATACAGACCAGCAAATTCCTAAATTTTTGATTTTAATATTCCCTTTTGAAGTAAGTACATTTATACTATCCGGATTTTCACCATGGGTTCTTTCCCTTTGAGATCTAATTATATAAACTTTTTGAATCTCTGAATAATTCAAGAGTTCTGTAAATTGTTGGCTATCTTCATGAATAATCCTTCTTCCAGTCAGATGATAAAAACTGCCATTTATACATTCTATTTGAACTATGCATTTTTCATCCTCATATGCTGGCAAAGCACATTTATGCTCAATGAGATAATTAAATCCTGAATAATGATTTTCGACAGGAGATTGTAATTTTGCTCTAAGCTCTCTTACAGAAGGATTTTGCTCTAAACTTTTTGTATATCGATTATTACTTGTTTGAAAAATATTTTTTAATAATTTTTCACATCTTGGTTCATCCATTTTGTATTCCTCTGCCAAATAAAACGGCCATGTTTTGTATTTCAGAATATGGTGGAAAATGATTGCAATTTGCCCATCTGATATGCTGCTTTTCCTTAAGACTTGAAATAAATTGAAATGTATTTGATACAGGAACTATATCATCAAATCTTCCATTCAACATAAATAGTTTATTTTTTGGAATATTTTCAGCGTATTTGCATGGCTCTACAAACTCTAATTCGGATCTTAAACCAGATTCATCTAATCCATTATCTTCAAGTAGTTTTGCAAGGTCTGCACAAATTGGACTTTTCATAATTATTTCGGCAATATTTCCTCCACCGCATATAGCCAGGCCTTTTTTGAATCTTTTTTCTAAACCAAGCATAAGCATAGTAGTTATTGCTCCAAGTGAGTAGCCCATTAAACCAATATTTTTATATCCCTGGGCTTCTGAAAAATCTACAAGATCTTTAACGTCAGAAACTATTTGTTCTATTGCTAATCTAATTTTATTCGGGCTCATTGCAGAAGCGATATAACCATTTCCATTAATTCCCCTTTCTCCATGATATGGCAAGTCGGGATGAATAGATGAAATATTCATACTTGTAAATAAATAGCCTAAATCCAGCAAATCTTCTTTTCTCATAGTATATCCATGTAGAACTATAGTAATATTCTCTGGAGAATTTGATTTAAGATAAACTGCCTTTATCTTATCTACATATTTATTTCCTGTTTTAACTTTGCTGTCGAAAGATACTCTTTCTTCACGAAGATATTTTTGGCTGAATATTGGATTTAATCTCATGTAATTTGCTAATTTTAACAACCTTTTAAATCTTTCTATTATCACTACTTTATAGTAACATAAAAATAAATATTATTGGAAATCAAATTAATTCGCAATATCCAATTAACCGCCAGTGATTATTGATGTTTCTTGCGATGCCGATGTTTTCGCTTTTTATTGGGACAATTGGAATTCTTAAATGAACTTCAGCTTCATTGCCTTTTATTGTCTTTACTAAACCGACTGTTATTCCTGTGTGAATACTTAGCATGATTAATTCGCTTGGCTTTAGATTTTCTACTTTAAGATTTTCGCCTACTCCAAAAACTTCTGGGAAAAGCTTGAATTTTATCTTGATTTTATCGATTATTTCAGGAAGTTCTCCGACTTTTGAAACAACACATCCTGAAAGCAAATCAGTTTTTGTAAGAATATTATCGAGTTCTGTTTCAATTGCAAGGCTTCCACCAGGAGTAGCTGTTTTAATTGGATGATTTCCACGATAGATAGAAGTTATTTTTGTTTTAAGTGTTTGATAAACATATTGATTTGCTTTTTTTTCATAGCTTCCTGGTTTTATTTCGATTTCATCGCCGAGTTTTAGAGTTCCTTGTTTTAAAACTCCTGCAATAACTCCGCCATGAAGTTTTTCGACATTTGTTCCTGGCCTATTTATATCAAAACTTCGTGCAATAAGAAATAATGGCTTGCTTTCTGTATCTCGTTTTGGAACAGGTATTTTCATTATTTCTTCTTTTATTCTATCAATATTGATATTTTGTTGTGCTGAAACAGGAATTATTATTGCATGTTCGGCAATTGTTCCTTTTATGAATTCTTTTATTTGCTTGTAATTTTCTTGCGCTTGCTCTTTTGTAACTAGGTCTATTTTATTTTGAATAATTATTATATTTTTTACATTTTTTGCTTGAAGTGCTACAAGATGTTCTCTTGTTTGGGGTTTTATTCCTTCATTTGCTGCAATAACTAAAAGAGCAATATCCATCATTGCTGCTCCTGAAAGCATTGTTGCCATTAGCATTTCGTGTCCTGGGGCATCGACAAAGCTTATGTATTTTTTTTCACCAGTATTTTTATTTTCAAAAATAGCTTCAGAATAACCGAGTTTTATTGTTATTCCTCGCTTAAGCTCTTCAGAATGAGTGTCTGCAAATTTTCCTGTTAATTTATAGAGAAGTGTTGTTTTTCCGTGGTCAATATGGCCTACTGTGCCCACATTTAACATTGGAAGATTCTCTATGTCTATGCCTAAAGAACCAAGGTTCTTTTTGGCTTCAATCTCCTTAGTTTGCTCTGGTTTATTATTGGATTTTTCTTGTTTTTCATTCATAATTATATGAGAATAAAGGGATTTTTAAAGGTAAGGGTTTCTCAAAAATATTTCAAACAATGCGCTGCAGCTTACCTTGCAAAGCTCGGAAGCTGAGCGCGGATGTTGGGCAGGAGATGAAGAGACATAAAAAGGTTGAAATTTTGAGGTTGACAAATCTTCCGAATTTTTGTATTTTATTCTCAAATAAATAAGGAGGTTACATGAACTCTATAAATCTTCCAAATAATAGCCCGGTGAGAGATTTCTTCATAGATGTCACAAAATCCTTTGCAGAACATAGCGGACAGGATGAAATAATACGCGCCCATCTTCCAGAAAATCACGGTGGGCATGGTTTGCATTCTCAAATTAATCTAATCAACAGAGAAAATGAAAATTGTTTTAAGATAAGATTTGAGAAATAGTCTATCTATCAATAGAATGTAGGCATTCTTTTCCAAAAGAGGTCAATTCATACCAATATTGATCTCCCTTTTCATTTTTTCTAATTACTCTCCCGGATTTTGTTTGATGGCTTGGGTCTTTTGTAACTAAGTCCAGCTCAACAAATTTTCCCATAAATTCATTCGCTTGATTATCATTACATTCTAACTTTCTTGCTATCAAGCAAGTTAAGCCTTCAGCATCATCGCACATCAAGAGCACTTCTTGTTCTTGTTTTGTTAATTTTAATGCCATATTACTTAAAGGAGTATTCAGATTATAAATCTTGCCCAACAAGAGCATGCAGGCTACCTCGCAAAGCTCGGAGCCTGATGCTTGACGTTTGAAAAGAGAAACTTCTTGAAAATATTTCTGAGAGTTTAACGATAGGCTAGGAGAAGAATTTTTGAATTAGAGTTTATTCTTATTCTTCCAATAACCATTTCCAAACAGGTATGAATTTAACTAATTTTTCCCCAATTTTTTCCTCAGATTCATAATTCCAGGTTATAATCATAAGATTATTGCATTTTAGCTCTTCGCCTGATTTTAATAAAGATTTCAATCTGTCTTCCTTAAATTCCTGCTTATTATTTATATAAGTTGATTGAATTAACTGAATTATTTTAGCCTTATCTTTTATTACAAAATCTACTTCATTATGCTGCGCATCTTTCCAGTAATAAACTTCTGTATTGTTAATTTGTTTTCTTCTTTGGAGCTCTATCGCAATAACATTCTCTAATATTTTACCTTTATTTTCCGAAAATTTAAATCCTATCAAGTCCACTATTCCTGTATCGCAACAATAAATCTTTTTAGGGGCAATAAACTGCTGTTTAAGCTTGAAATTAAATCGCTCTAATTTAAACATTAAAAAAGCATCTTCAAGATAAGATATCCAATTTGAAATAGTGGATACATGATTAATTCCAACAGATTTAGCTAATCGGCTATAGCCTATCTCCTCGCAGGAATTGGAAATAAGATATTTTGCAAGATCCTTAAATTCTTTTATTTTGTTTATTCCATGTCTCATAATTATGTCTTTAGTTATAATATCCTCATAAGTTCTTAAAAGAATTATCTTTCCAAATTTATAAACTTCAGGCATGCCACCTGAAATGAGATATTCCTGCAGATAATTCATAATTTTGGCTTTTTCTTCTGCAGTATAGGCTTTTGAAAGTTCAAATCCCCTAAATTTTAAAAATTCTTTAAAAGAAAAAGGAAATAATTTAATATCTATATATCTCCCAGTTAGATGCGTGGCTAACTCTCCTGATAAAAGATTTGAGTTGCTTCCTGTTAAAATTATCTTTTTGGTTCGTCTTAACCTGTTTACAAATAACTCCCAGCCAGCTATATTTTGAATTTCATCTAAAATAATATATTTTACTTCCCCATACAGCCCATAAAATGCTTCCATTATTTTGTCAAGCTCTTCTGATTTTAAGCCAGCGAGCCTCTCATCATCAAAGTTGATATAAGCAAATTTTCCATTTCTTTCAACAAGATATGAGAATACGGATTTTCCGCATCTTCTAATTCCAGTTATGACTAATATATTTGGATGAGGCAGGTAGGACTCTGCTTCTTTTAACCTTTCTCTCTCTATGATTTTCTCTTCTTTTTCAATTCGCTCCAATTCCATTCTCTGTTCCTTAATTATTGATTTTAAATCCATGATAGTATAATAGAAAGCTTATTTAAAAAGCTTTCTATTGCATTATTAGACTTTATATTTGTCCTGATATCCTCATATTACGGTCTTTATTTCTAAATTCAAACAATGCACTCCAGTCTACTCGCGTTCCGCTCGAGGCTGAGTGCGAGTGTTGGGCATGAGAAAGAAGAAAAAGAATTGACATGGCTTTCAAAATAGTTTAGATTTCTTGACAGAAAAGAAAGGAGCGCATCATGAGCGATCTTAAATTTGAAAGGATTGCAAAAGACACGGAGTATTTCAAATTGCTTCAAGATTCAAATCAAACAATAGGAGTTAGTCATCACAAAACTGGTTTGGGTAAACTGAAAATCGTTGATAATGGAACAGAATATGGAGTTCTAATATCAGATATTCTCTCGAAGAATCTTTCTGACTGGAGAATAGATAAGAAGTGAATAATTAGTGCCCCGACAGAGATCAAATCCTCGTCAAGAATGGAGCTCAGCATTATCTGTTAGGGCTTTCTTGTTTGTTGGTACCCTCTGCCCAGGCAAGAAGTATAGGTCTCCTTCCTATTAAAATCTTTGCCCAACAAACTGCTGGAGGTTATCTCGCTCCACTCGAAACCTCAGCGGTGACGTTCGAACTATAACAAAGCTTGATTCATTCTTTCAAGAATGCTTGGAACATAAGCAGAAGAATGAATTCCCTGATTTATTCTTCGCATTTGATTTGTATATGCTTTTAATTCTCTTGTTCTTCTTATACTTTTCCTAAAAATATTAATGACGTTTGCGGAATTTTCATAAAAATCTTTAGCATGCTCGCCTTCGTGATGTAATAAACATCCTAAAAAGTCATCAAGGGTAAATTGCGGAACAAAGGCGCCTGGAAACACTAGAATCTTGGATGCTTTTCCTCTAACACCGATTAATGCTAGCGGGTGAGGTAAAGTTGCCATAGCAGATTCTTTGTTATATTTTTTAAAAAAATAACCTTTTGAACAATAAGAAATAGCGTCTATATAAGGATAGTAGCCCCGTAAATCTATTGCTTCAAGGAAGACAGATCTAAAACTTTCAGCTGCTACTGCCAGGTCATAATCCTCTTGGATTACCATGAATAAAAGTAGAAAATTATGCTTATAAATATATCTTTTGTTACTACTATAATAATACAAAAAATATTAGAATTACTCTTTCAAGATTTATAGTTAGGGAATATTTTAAATTCTCTTATATTTTAATCTTAATTTATCCAACAATTCTATTGTCTCTTTTTTATAAATTCCCAACCCCTTCCAATCAACCAATATTTCTTCTATATGTTCTTGAGTTTTATTTAAAGCTTCTTCGATCATAGACTGATTTATTGGCAAATGATATTTTGGAAATATATGGCCAACAGCATAATTTGTTTCAAGCATGATTTTATTTCCAGAAGGCGCATAATGACCTCCGCCTATTAAAAAAGTAGGAATTACTTTGCCTTTTTCCTGTTTTTTCCATTCTTCAAAATTCTGGAAATCTGCTATTGTTTTAGCAATGATTTCTGCTGTTTTTTTATCCTGCCATTGCTCTATGTTTGAACCTAGTTCAATAAAACAGCAGGGCTTGTTTATTAAGGGGCCGTGATGAGTACATTCAAGAGTTATTTTATATTCGGATTGAACTGCAATTGCATTTTCATTGAGTTTTTGGAAGAGAAATTTAAGAGCTAAAGAATTTGTTGGACAAACTTTGCTTGGTTTTCCGCCATAATCTGCATTGCGCCAGTTTCCAGGAGCATGCAAAGAAAGAGTTTTACCGCCTGTTTTGCTTTGGTGTTTTGTTGCGAAAATAATAAATTCTGCATTTTTTAATTGCTCTTCTTGTTCATCAATATTTTCAAGATTTATGGATTCTTTTGAAAATTCAATTATTGGCATTTGCGGAAGAAAATAATTTTTTAGCGCTTCGGCTATGTTCATTCCTGCTTCGTCTTTTTTTGAATAGATTACCACGAAGTTTATCATTATTGTTTCAATAAAGCAATAATTTCTTTAGTATTTAATACTTTAATCTTGTTTTGCATTTTGAAATGTTTATCCTCGGACCAGATTATTCCATTAAAAGCCAATGCTGCTGCGATAAAGGTAATATCTTCTTGGTCAAATTGACCTATAATTTCTTTTGCTTCTTCTCGGTATTCTATGATTTTTTCTGTTTTTATTATTTTTATATATTTTAATAAATAAAGTAATAATATGCTAAATTCTTTGTTAGATAATTTTGCTTTTTTTAATATCTCTTCTTTATGATTTTCTAATTCTCTAAATTCTAATTCTGGAAAAAGCAAATTTAATCCAAAATCTGTAATAAGATATCTTATAAAACCTTCTTTAATTATGGCAGAAATTAAAATATTTGTATCAATTATTATATTCATTAAATCTTATAGCTGCAGCCCTTTTTATCTTTTTGCTTATCTCTTCAACATCTTTTTTTGTAAGCTTGCTCTTTGAAGCTATTTTATTCATGACTTCTAGATCATTTATTCTTTGTTCTATCGCCTTTCTTACCACCTCGCTCCATCTAACTTCGCTTAATTTTTTCATTCTATTATGCAATTCTTCTGATACTGCTAAGGTTATATTTGGCATACTTATTTATGTGAAATCACATATTTAAATGTTTTGGTTTTAAATTCTTAATTTCCTCTCTACTTCTTTCCCATTGATTATATTACTGAAAGAGGCTTGCTTTGGTCTCTAGCTTTTATTTTCTTTATTTTATCCACGGATTTTTTATTTGTTACGTCGCAGCCCAGACCGTAAATCGTGTCTGTTGGATATATGAATATTTTTCCAACTAGTATTCTCTTTTTTAGATTATACTTAATCTCTTGAGTTTTCATTATTCTTGAATTGTATCAAGAAGTTTAAATAGTTTGTTTTTAATGTTTTTATATGGAAACATCTTATAAATTTAATTCAAGACTATCCCGGCAAATCGAAATAATTGATGTTATACTCGCTTTGATTCTTGTAGGCTTTGCAATATACAGCCTTCTTAATTATTCTGCAATTAAATCTCAAGTTTTTGTCGGAATAAATAATTTTGGCATTATGGGTTTATTTTTGATAATTGTTTTTTTAGAGATTATTCCTCAAGCAATTAATCCTGTTTTTGTTACCTGGGCAGGAATTTTATCCGGATACAATATTTCGGCTATAATAGTAATTTCCATTATTGCTTCTCTTGCAGGTTCTATACTGGGCTTTTGGATTGGCGAGAAATATGGTATGAAATATATTTATGCTTTGTTTAATGAAAAAACTTTTTATAAAGTATCAAAATTCTGGCAAAAATATGATAAACTTTTTGTAGCGGTGTCTGCTGTGACCCCAGTGCCTTTTGTTCCTTTAATTTTTGGAGCTTTAGGAATGCGCTGGAAAGATTTTATTATTTTTGGTTTAATTTTCAGAATTTTTAATTATCTTATTTTTGGTTATCTATTTTATTTTGGATTTTGGAGCATTTAATAATTTGCTTTTTTAAAAATTACTAAAAATAGAAAAAATTTAAACTGCAAAACTTTATTAATAGCTGTTTTATTTATATTTGTAATGGAGCCGATTGACATTATTTTTTATATTGTTATTTTAGCAACCACTGTTCCAGTAGGAATGCTGCTGGCTTGGCTGTGCAAGGATGAACTTAGAAAAGACAGGAAATATTTTATTATTTTAGCTTATTTTTTTACTGTGGTTTTGCTTGCAATAGCATTAATCTATTTTAGAATAAGCTTTATTCTTACTTTGATTTATGCAATTTTAATACTGCTTATACTTATTTATTATTCCAAGAACGCTAAAACCCTCTAATTGCTTTTTACTCTTTCTTATTTTTTCTATCTCTGAATAACCACATTATAAGAAACATTAAAGCATATGATGCGAGTGTAGCTACAACAATTTTCCAGATATGAATGCTTGTTTCCATAATATTTATATTAATTTTTTGTATTTAAATCTATTGATTTTGAATTTAATTTGAAGAATAGGATTAATGTTAAATAATTTGTTAAGACTTGTTTGCATAAAAATATAACTTCTATTACTTCACTAGTTCAGCAATCTTTACTTCTAAGAATAATGTAAAACAATTTTTGAAAGTAAGATGCGAGTAATTGCACGAGTATTAATCCATATTCAAGCGAGGGCAATTATGAGCAGAGTAATTGCACGAGTATTAATCCATATTCAAGCGAGGGCAATTATGAGCAGAGTAATGTAAGGAGAATTCAATTTTTTTCAGAAAATCTTTAGCGAGAATATATTTGCTTGGAACTTATTGAAAAAGATGAAGCTCGCTTATATTATTATTCTTATTATTATTTTAATAATTCAACATATCTTTTATATCCCAGATTTATTTAAAAAGTCATTTTGACTGGATTTGCTATGGCATTGAATATTGCTCAATTAGTGGAAGGCGACGAACTTAGTTTAGGAAATAAAAATATTCCTGAAAGAGTGTTTAAAATTAATCTTGCCGAAAAAAGATTTGAAACTTTTTCATTTATTCAATGGGATATTGGGTTTGCCTCGAAAAAGAAAGTTGATGCAATAATACATTCAACTTATGTTCTTGAGGGAAGTGAGCCGGTTTGTGTTTCTTCTATTGTTTGTGCAAATATTCCTGCGAATTTTAAAAAATATTCTTATTTGCTTGATGTTTATAAAAAGTTGGGCGAAAAAATATAGAGGTTACAAGTTTGCATAAATAAGCTTAATAGAATAATGATTTGGTTAGATTGGTTTGTCTACGCTGGAAGTTTTAATTTTATTTTTGTTTGATCTAAGAAATCTTTAGCTAAAATAAACTTGTTTGAAACTTATTCTAAGGGCGGAGCCCATTTTTTTGATTTCTAAATCGTGGTTTAATACCTCGCAGCTTGCTGCGATTTAGAACCAAAAAATCCAATGGATTTTTGGGGCCTAAAAATTCAAAGAATTTTTTTGCAGACTAAAATTGCTGGTCGCGAAGCGAAAAATTTCATGATATAGTAAACGACATTAATTTTTCCCCATTCCTCTGTCGTTTACTAAATAGCAAAGGCGCAAAAAAGTGGGGAAACAAGAGCGTCCTTTGCTATAACTGCGGATGAATGTAACTTAAACAACGCAGTTATCCATAATAAGAAGAGTAGCAAATTTATTTTTAGTTTGAATATGCAAATTTATAAATAAGCTTATCCTAATTATTTTATGCTATATTTAATTGGATTGGGTTTAAATAAGAAAAGCATTTCACTTGAAGGAATTGATGCTATTGGCAAATGCAAAAAAATATATTTGGAAAATTATACTGTTAATTTTCCTTATTTAATTTCTGATTTGGAAAAAACGATTGGAAAAAAAATAGAAGAGCTCGATAGAGCCGGTGTTGAAAGCGATAAGCTTGTTAAAGAAGCTAAAAAAGAAGCTATTGCTTTGCTTGTTTATGGCTCGCCTCTTTTTGCAACAACTCATGAGACTCTTTTGCTCGACTGCAGAAAAGCAAAAGTAAAAACAGAAGTTATTTTTAATGCGAGTGTTTTCGACGCTATTGCTTTAACCGGGCTTCAGCTTTATAAATTTGGAAAAATAACGAGCATGCCTAAATGGCAGAAAAATTTTACTCCTGATAGTTTTATGGATATTGTAAAAGAAAATTTAGGCATTAAAGCCCATTCACTTATTCTTTGCGATATCGGGCTGGGAATAGTTGATGCTTTGCATGAATTAGGAGTTTCTGCTAAAAATAAAAAAATAAAACTCGATAAGATTATTGTTTGTTCGCAGCTTGGAACTAAAGAGTCTAAAATTTATTATGATACTATTGATGCAATTTTAATAAAGGAAAAAAATGAAGATGAAGAAGAAATAGAGCTTCCTTTTTGCATAATTATTCCCAGCGAACTTCATTTTATGGAGAAAGAGGGGCTGGAAAGCTTGAATTTTTAGAAAGACTTATAAAGTCTTATTATTTAATGATAATAACATGATCGCTAGTGATCCTTCGGGGTCGCTAGTTCTTTTTATTATAATGGAAGAGGCTATGGTATTTATTGATGGCGCATATTTATCTTTAATTTCTAAATATTTGGGTCGAAGTAAACCCTTAAATTTTGATATAAAAAAATTCGCTGAAAAATTAATAAAGAAAGAAAATCTTTTTTGTAAAGAAATATATTATTATACTTGTCCTCCTTTTCAAAGTGGTTCTTTTTTTGAAGATGAAGTTAAAAGAAAACAAGGTTATGATAAGTTTGTTAATAAATTAAGGAAGTTAGGGATAAAGGTAAGAGAAGGTAGATGTCAAAAAATAAATAATGAATTTTCACAAAAAGGGGTTGATACTTTAATAACTATTGATATGATTAGAAATGCTCCTTCAATTAAAAATTTTATATTGGTTACTTGCGATACTGATTTTGTTCCGGCAATAATGGATATAAAAGAGAAAGATAAAACCAAGTTTATAATTTATTATTTTAATGATTTTATTAAATTTTCTAAATTTTCTATGTCTGATCATATACTGGAGGTTTGTGATAAAAAAATTTTATTAAAAAAGGAGGATTTTAATAATATTTCTATTGATAATTAAAATGAACAAAAACTTTAACTTCTCCGAAAAAGAGCTGGAAATTCTGAAAAAACTAAAAATCCTTAACACTCCTGCAAAAATTCAGGATTTTATTAATAAAATTCCTGTGAATTTTGAAGAGGACGGAAAAGGCGAGACTTGCATGTCTCCGCTTTCTGTTTTGAAAAATAAAAAATGTCATTGTATTGAAGGCGCTTTTTTTGCTGCAGCCGCTATTTGGATAAATAAAATTGGAGTTGGAAAACCGCTTGTTGTTGATATGATTGGTGAAGAAGGTGATTGGGATCATGTTGTTGCTGTTTTTCAAGATAAAAAAACAAAAATGTGGGGTGCTATTTCAAAAACAAATCATGCTGTGCTTCGTTACAGGGAGCCTGTTTATCGGGATATTCATGAGCTTGTTATGAGTTATTTTCATGAATATACTGACGATAAAGGAAATGGAAGAAAAACGCTGCGGCGTTTTTCTGACGCGATTGATTTAAGCGTTTTTGGAAAAGAATGGCTAACCGATGAGAATAATTTATGGCATATTCATGATTATTTAGATAGCGTAAAGCATACAGAAATTTTAAATAAAAAACAGCTTTGTGAGTTACGAAAAAGCGATGATATTGAAATTAAGACAAGCAATATTGTTGAGTGGAAGCGAAAAGGGTTGAAGTAAACCCCCAGATTTTTTAGAAATCTTTATATTCTTGATATTTCTGTATTTATTATGAAATGAAAGGTTTAAGTGCATAGCTACTTGAACATCTAGAAAATCCAGGATTTTCTGGCTCTTAGTTTTAAGAGGTAAAACTTCAGATGAAAAAAGAGAAAATATTATTTGTATTTTTAATTTTATTCCTAAATTTATTTTTTATTAGTTCTTCTTTTATTTCGTTCGTTTCAGCAGGCGAACTCCGAGTAACGCAGGAGCATCCTTTTTTAGTAAATGATTCTTGGATGTCTGCGAAGAATTTGAATGTTGGTGATGAGCTTTTTACTATTGATGGAAAGAAAGTTAGGATAACTGAAATTGAGGAAGTTGTTTCTGAAGAGAGTTTTTCGGTTTATAATTTAGAAGCTGCGGAATATTCGGATTTTGTTGTTTGTGGTGAGGATGAGTGTGATAATGATAGTTTGGGTGTGGTGGTGCATAATAGCGAGTGGCTAACTAAAGGTTTTCATTGTACAAATTGTAGAGTCTCTCAATCATGTCCCTTTAATAATTGGAATACTGGTGCTTGCGGTGGCGTTAGTTTTGCTAGTAAGATTTATGCAAGACTTGTAACCAAAGCAGAATATAAATTTGTTAAGGCAACAGGAGTTTTGGCGCCCCCAGAACAAGGTCAGCTTATCGATGTAATCGATGCTAAAACAAGGGCAGATATAGGTTCTCTTGAAGGTCTTTCTCACGGAGATTTATCTAAATTACATGCTGCTCTTGGAGGCAATGGGATGAGAAATTATGTTCTATTCTTTAGAACCTCAGCTTTGCCCTCTGCTGAAAATATCCCTTTTAGAAGAAAACTTCCTATTTTTGCAACAGAAACTAAGTTTCAGGGTCCAATAAGAATAGAGCCTTTAAACTAACTGTTTAATCTCTTCAATGCTAGATTTACTTCTCTAGAAAATTGAGTCTTTTTAAATTTCTTTAACCTATTTCTATATTGTTTTGCATTTAACAATCCAATGCCCCCAATCGCTAAAGCAACAAGACAATCATCGCCCGATGCAAGTAATGATTCTAGTCTGTTAGCCAATTCTGGTATTGGTCCATAAATTACGAGCCCTAATCCTGCATAATTATCTTGGTGAAAGACCCCCTCAACAGCTTTTATTAAAGTTCTCCTATCTCTTTTTTCTATTTTTTGTACATAGTCTCTAAAAGGCGCATATTTATCTGCAAAAGAATCTGCCTCTAATTCTGTATATCTTTGTACTTCTTGCTTTATTTGCTCTGAGTTTTTGTATGTCATTTTAATACCTTGATTCACCGAGCAAGGCAATTCTGTTTTTATCTCGATTTAAAAAACCAAATATTCTTAATCCATTTTTTCTATGAACCACTACTTTCACACCCCTTATATCCTCTAACTTCGAATTATATTCGATTAATACCTCTCGTCCAAATGTCGAGCTCATTATAGTTAGAAACTTAGTCATAAGAGCCCCGTCCCTGTCAGTTATGTCTGTAATTCCATTTCTTCCCCCTCTCGTCCTTCCTAAATAACCATATGTAACTATGGCATTTATATCTCGTTGATAATCTCTAGGGTTAGCTAATAACCTTCTAATTATATCTTTATGAAATGTAACTGTAATTCTATCTAAGTTCGTGAGATATTTTTTTGAAGGAATAACCATTTCTGGCTTTCTTCCTTCCGCTTCAGAACTCGCTTTTAGTAAGTCTATAAGGTCCTCATATGATACGGATCCATTTGTTAAAGGTATGTTATTAATCATTTTATATGTTCGAATTTACTTTATTTAAACCTTTGCATTATCACTACTTGAAAGTAATATAAAAAACACAATTAAAATCATTAGAAATAAATCTAATACTCAATAATCTTTCGCTTAACTTTTTAAAAATTTCAATCAAATTATTATTATTATTATTATTATTATTCCGAAGCGTATTTTTCATTAGAGTAATATATTTAAAGCTCTTTTTACATATAAAAACATGAAAAAAGCGGGTAAGTTTGGTATTTTAGTTTTAGCATTATTTTTAAGTTTATTTTTTGGAATATTTTTTGTTGGTTCTATTAGTTTTGCGAGTGCTGCGTGTGGTGATTGCGGAGTAGGCTTAGCAAATAATTGTGACTTTGCTGAATGTACTGGACTTGGGAATTGCATTTTTAATAGTTATGATTTTTTAGGATATGATTTGGGAACTTGCGAAGATATTCCTGTCATCGAGGTTAATGAATGCGGTTCTTTAGATAAATCTAATGTAATTTATTCTATTAATCAAGACTTGGTTTTTAATGAGCCAAAAAATGCTGGGGGATGTTCTGAACTGGATTCTTCTTCATGCACAGACTCTCGAGGTTGCTCATGGAATTTTGGTGGAATATGTGTTTCTGCATGCGAAGAGTATGCTACTGACCGCGAATGCATGGCAAATAGTGGAGGAATATGCACCTTCATTTCTTCTGGTGGTTCACAAACAACTTGCATGTTTAATGGAATGCCTGTTTCTTCTTGTCCTGATGGATATTTCTGTCAAATTGGAATATGCACTTCAACTAATCCTTCTGGCGCTGGAGAACCTACTGGCATCGAAGCTGCACCTACTGGAGGCCCTGCACCACCAATTACTGGTGCAGTTATAGAAACGCCTTCAACTTGCAATAGTTATTCTGATTGCACTTATGGACAAACTTGCTATAATAATATTTGTTCTAATACTTGCACTCCTTCTAATCCAAATCCTCAATGCGGTTCTGGAGAACAATGCCTAAGTTTAGGCGTAGAATGCAGTTGGAGCGTAACTGAGAATCGTTGTGTTTCTCTTTCTTCATGTGCGCAACGCAGTCCTGACCAATGTACTTCTATTCCTGAGTGCAAATTAAAAAGCAATTTTTGCGAAAACTTAATCTGTTCAATACCATCAATTGCTGATAACTGTGAGCAAACAGAAGGCTGTTATTCAAATATGGGAACTTGTATAAATATTGAGCAGGATTTAAATTCATGCTTGTTTGTTCCGCCTTCTACAAAAGGTATAATTATCGAGGGAAATGGACATTCAATAACTGGAAATAACATAAATTCCCTGAATGGATTAAGCATTAAAGGCAATAATGTTAAATTACAAAATATAACTTTAAAATCTCTTGATACTGGATTATATCTTGAAAGTCCAGGAGTAAACATAATCAATGCTAAACTTGAAAATAACAATAAAGATATTAAGATTGTTAATAGTAATATTACTTTTGATTTAAGCGGAGAAGTTTTGAAAATATCAAATAATATCGAAGTTCAAAATTCATATCTAAAATTTGAAAATTCTAATGGAAGTCTTGAATTTGAAAATCCCGTAAGTTTTATAGTAGAAGCAAATTTAAGTTCTTTTCTTCCTTTTGTTTCTATAAGAAAAAATAAATTAATTAATAAAGTTGAAATCCAAAGTCAGGCAATAATTTCTTCTTTAGTTGTTAATGGATCATTAGTAACTGACGCAATAATAACTTTTAATGAGGCTATTCATGCAGGTTTTTACATTAAACATAATGGGCAACTCATTAATGGCGATCTTTTTTATGGAGATTATATTGAATATAATGAGCCTAAAACCGATTGGGGAAGTGAAGAATTCAGGATTTTAAGTAAGCTTCCATACGGCGAAGATCCTAGAACTTATACAACTCCTTTTAGAATGAGAGTTAAATCTCTTAGTGATTGGGAAGTAACTGATATCGGATGTGGAAATGGGATAATTGAGGGTGGTGAATCTTGCGAGTTTGATTATTGTGCAGATTATTTGGTGCCACCAGGTTCAGAGTTAGGTCAATATTGGGTTGCGAATAATGATGGTACTGGATATATAGTTAATAATGCTTTGAATTTGTTTGGGCAATTATCTGCTGATGCTCCTTCGGAGTGTAAGATTAAACTTAGCCTTGGAAAACCAATATTTGATTCACTTAATTGTGATCCTGAAACCTGTTCGTGTGCTGATTGTCATAATTCCAGGAATGCTTATACTTCTATGTTGGGTAATATGTTGGATGGGGGATTGGGTGCTGCGCATGCTGAATTGAAAGGAAATGTAATGGGTTATTTTAGAGAACATCTTGTTTTTAAAGATGAAGAAAATAGTTGGTGCGCTTGGTTGGATACTACTAACCTTGATGAAGGCTCATTTTCAGGTCAAGATGCTGCTCCTAGCTTGTGGGTTGGTAGTGGAGATTCTACGACTAGAGATGTTCAATGTATTAGTGCGCAGAAATTATGTGATTTTGTTGGGGGTTCAATTAAAGATATAGTTGATCCTACTGATACTTTTGAGACTTATTTTGGAGCAACAAGTTCATTTAGTTTTGAAAATTCATTTACACTTGATGATTTGAGTTTAACTTCGACGCCTCAATCTATGAATTTATTTGAAGATATGAAGTCTGAATCTTTTTCAGATACTTTAAAAGAAAATGATATTTTAAGATGCAATTCTAAATTATTAGCAACTTCAACGAGTACTGATACGACTATGACTTTAGAAGGAACTTCAAATTGGTTTATGGATGTTGACAGAGATGGATATAGAACTTATGATCAGGCTATGAAAGATCCTGAAAATCCGCCCCAAACTGGTGAAACTTTTGACTGCGATGATTGGCCTTTTGATGATGTTAATCTTGATACAGATTATCAATGTTTAGTAGATATAAATAGGGCATATGGAGATACTTATACTCCGAGTCCGTTTTTGTTTGGAAAAGCTGTTGAGATGTATTCTAATATTCCTGTCTGGGATTCTTCTAATAATAATTTAAATTCTGAAATGATTTATAAATCTAAAATATGTACGCGGGATAATAATAATAACGGAATAGGAGATTATGCTTCATGTTCTTTTTGTAAGAATCCTGGACAATTCGAAGTTGCAGATGATGTTGATAATAATTGCGGAGGACACTGCCAAGCTGAGCGCGATATGCCTTTATCGAATATTGTAAAATGTAATGTTCAAGGAACTTACACTGGTGATGGAGCATCAAGTACAGATTGTGCTAACTTATATAATCGTTTTGGTGTTCCTGATGATTTTTGCCAGATGGTTGATGATAATGTTAATGTTGGAAATGGACAAGGAAATCTTAATCTTGTTTTTGGAGATCAATTGAATGAAGATTATTGTGGAGGATATTACCGAGTTGTAAAGTGGGGTGAATTAAAATCGTCTTCGGCTACTGATACATTTACAAGAGATGCTATGGATCAGGGAACTAGTCCTGCTTATTTAAATTATAAATTATATTCTTATAAACCAGGAAGTATTGCAAACTTAAATCTTAAATCTTATTTTTATGGAGTAGTAGGATTTGGAAATGGTGAATATAAAACTCAATTATTTGATTATTTTAC
>Ga0209542_10007108_pt1 | contig 21456 bp, 27 predicted proteins | sample RifCSPhighO2_01_FD_184028 | JGI IMG/M metagenome (GOLD analysis project Ga0209542, IMG submission 184028) | Soil microbial communities from Rifle, Colorado - Rifle CSP2_plank highO2_0.1 (SPAdes) (version 2) | ecosystem: Environmental > Terrestrial > Deep subsurface > Rock core/Sediment ... | reverse complement strand
GAAGAAAAGAAATCCTTCAGCCAGCAGATTAAAGAAAAAACTGCTGAAATTCAGGAAAAGATAAAGAAAAGGCAGAAACTGAAAACAGAAGATATTCTCGCTTTTCAGGCTTTGGATGAGAACTGATTCACAGATATACCCATTTATTTAAGCTATTATAGGAAATAACTTTAATTTTCGTAGTTTTACGAAAAGCTTTACTACAGTTATTTCCTAATAAGAAAATCACTTTAGCTTAGATAATCTTACGATTATTAAAGTGATTTTCTATAAATAAACGCTTTCCGTAGTAAATCCGCCTTGGTGATAATCTCTACTAGGGTGCCTTTCTCTTTTACTAAGACCAGAGAGTAATGTTTTAATAAATTTGAAACCACTGAAATGCTGGTGGTCAGGGGAACAATTGGCGGAGCTTCATCCATTATTTCTACCGCCGTACAATTCTTTAGAAAATTTTGAAAAACTATTCAAAATTATCTTAGAGACTTTGAAATGGTCGAGATTTTGCCCATGAACGAGTAACAAAATTGGCAAAATCCCTATTTTTCAAAGTTCTCTATAGATGAAAAAACCAAAAGAGCATTCTTTCACTAACTTTATTAATTCCAAATTTAAATAAACCATGAGGTGGATTTTATGAATAATACTAATTATTTTTTTACATCTGAAAGTGTTACCGAAGGCCATCCAGATAAAATGATGGACCAGGTTTCTGACGCAATCCTTGATGCAATTTTAGAACAGGATCCGTTCGGAAGGGTGGCAGTAGAATGCCTTACTAAGACCGGCTTTGTAGTCGTAGCAGGCGAAGTTACAACGTCAGCAATAATCGACGTACAGAAAATTGTCCGCGAGACAGTAAAGAGTATTGGATACAACAAACCAGAATTAGGTTTTGACGGAGAAACCTGCGGAGTGTTAGTTGCTCTTTCTGAACAATCACCAGACATTGCTCAAGGTGTTGATGAAAATACAGGCTTATACCAAGAACAAGGAGCAGGCGATCAGGGATTAATGTTTGGATATGCTAGCAATGAAACTCCAGAGTATATGCCATTGCCGATCATGCTTGCGCATAAGTTGACCCAGCGATTGGCAAGCGCGAGAAAACGCGGTGAACTCTGGTATCTACGTCCTGATGGAAAATCGCAGGTTACTGTTGAATACCAAGAAGGTATTCCAAGAAGGGTTGACACTGTGGTCCTTTCTACCCAGCATCATCCTGATGTGAGCTGGGAAAATCTTCGCCGAGATGTAATTGAAAAAATAATCAAACCTATCTGCTATGAATGGATCGATGAGAATACAAAATATTTTATCAATCCTACTGGCTCTTTTATCATCGGTGGCCCTGTTGGAGATGCCGGGGTAACTGGTAGGAAAATTATCGTTGATACGTATGGCGGCTATGGCCGTCATGGCGGCGGGGCTTTCTCTGGCAAAGATCCCACCAAAGTAGACCGCTCCGCAGCATATTATGCTCGCTATGTAGCAAAAAATATTGTTGCTGCGGGATTGGCTGATCGTTGTGAACTTCAGGTTTCTTATGCTATTGGTATGGCTGCACCAGTAAGTATCTTCGTGCATACCTTTGGAACCAATAAAATTCCGGAAGAGAAAATAGTAGAAGCCGTGAAGAAGCACTTTGATTTCCGTCCAAAAGCGATTATTGAACAATTACACTTGCGGCGACCGATTTATCGAAAAACTGCTGCATATGGACACTTTGGCCGGAATGATCCGGACTTTGCTTGGGAAAAAACTGACAAAGCTGAGCTGTTGAAAAAGGAAGCGGTGATAGGACTGACTTCAGTTCGTAATGCCTGATGAATCCAATGATTGCTGAGCCACAACAAAATATATAAACGCTCTAAAGCTTCTATCTTAGATGGAGGAGGCTAATGATAAAGTTCTTATGACTTTACGTCATTCACGAAAAGCCTTTCTAGTTGAATATACTTGTGGGCTTTTTCTGCTTGCGCTTCTGCTTATAGGTTTGATAAAACAAATTGACCTGCCAGCAGAAATAACCTACTTGCTTTCTGGACTAGGATTTATCGCTCTGGCTGGAACAGAATTACGGCGATATTTTGGTGATCGATATAAAATCATGCCCACAAAATTGTCAGTCATCAATGGAGTGTTAAGAGTTCGCAAGAAGAATGTCTATTATCAACCTTTAGGATTCATTCCTGATCTTAACGTCAGGCAAGGAGCTATCCAACGGCTTCTCGGTTTTGGAACAGTGCATTTACAAATAGGCCGCAGTATTCTTGAGCTTAAAGATGTTGACAGCCCTCACCAAGTATTAGAAATGTTAGAAAATTTAATCGAAGAAACACGAAGAGCCAATCTAGTGAGTCAAACCATGCGCCAGTAATTTTTTTAAATCTATTTTTGGTTTTTTACTCTTTCCAATTCTCTCAGCCAAAGCAGACCGATTTTAATCATAAGTCTGTTAAACCTATCAGAAAGCTTATATGTTTTTTTGAATAGATCATATTCTATCAATCCCATTCCCCGCATAGGGGTAAGAATCCGATCATAAAACTGCCTCTTATTATAAGACATTCGCGATTCTTGCTGTAATGGCGATTTGCCTTTTTCCTTAATAATCACTTTTCCTTCATGAAGATTGCTGGCAAATAAACCCATCTCGGTCTTTCCTATTTCCCCATCATTTTCTGCCATATATTTGATGAGCATCCTAGCTACGATCTCTTGTTGTTCAGTAGCAAAAATCACTTTGTAGATGTCTTCAGGCAGATTCTGTTGGTCAATGAGAATAACCATAGTCAATTAATAGTATGTTAATATATAAATATTACTTATCAGTATACTGGTTTATTTAAACCAATGGACCAAGGTTTTCTTAATACTTTCGCCTCTTCCTTCTTTTATATCTTCGTCAGTGAATGAAACACAGCGTATCTTTGCTTCCAGCGAAGGCCTTGTTTCTGTTAGATTCTGCAGTAGATCGCTATAATTACCGCCCATCTCAAATCCTCCAAAGCTAATCCTTCCACCGTAATAAGCTCCTGCTTCACAGACAAAAAGGGCGCTGCAGCGGGGAATAAGAAAATCAGTAAGTGGATTTCCTGCTTCAGGAGCTTCAAATCCATCCTCTAAATCAGGATGTTGTTCTTTCCAGTCTTGATATTGTTGGACATATTCTTCACTGACCTCTATCCCGTAACAATCGCCATCAGTAAAATGGATCACATAGAGATTATACTCTGACTCTGGGAAATCACTTTTGGCAATTTTTTTTGCCAGAGAAAGTCCAGCGCGCATATCGGTTCCGCCACCGGCCTGGACAGAATAGAAATTTTCAGCCGTAACTTCTTGGGCCACGGAATCATACTGCACATAGCGGTGGACAACACTGTCGTAATGTTTTTTGATCCAGGCATCAGCCCACCAGCCGACATTCTGTAGAAAATCAATCACATTATACATTGATCCAGAATAATCCAGGAGGTAGATCACCGCCGCCTTTGTAGTGGGCTTGGTTGCTTCCTTCGCTGATCTGTATCTTTTATCACCATGAATTGGAATTATAAGTGGATCATCTGGATTATAATCACCGGTAATAATGCCTCGCAGAAGACCTTGGCGAAAAGTTCTCTTACCATGACGCAGTGCTTCTGGTCCGACTCGCTGTATGCTGGTATATCGGTTATAGGATTTTGCTCCTACTTTCCCTTCAAATTTATCTAAAAGATTCGGTAATTCCAGTTCCTCCCCCAACATCTCCGCTGCTTCTTCTAGAGTTAGCTCAGTAAAATCATGTTCACCTCTACCAGAACCATGTCCTGGTCCAACTCCTTGATCGGGGTCCATCCCTGGTATGGGGTCGCCCACTTCTCCATCGCCTTGAGCTACACCGCCGCTATCATCTAAGCCGAAACGGAACCGGGGAATCTGTAAATTACGAATAGGCACTTGGAGTTTTTTTCCATGCGGCCGTGGTACAATAATTGATTCAGAACTGAAATACTTCTGGAGCCCCTCCTTTTTTAACTTCTTCAATTTTCGGTCGAACTGGGCCTGGTCCTGTTTTATGCTCATTTTTCTCTTAAAATAAGTTCTCTTACTTAAACTTTTCACATACTCGGCGGCATTTCTACTAAGCCAGAACCTTAGAAAAATTTATAAATAGCTTCCTTCCCTAACTGTAATATGGGAAGAATTAAAACCACTATGATCAAGCGGAAAACGAAAGAGCTCTTAAATCTTCACGGTCAAAAGTTTACCACTGATTTCGAGCAGAATAAGACCTTGACTAACCAATATACTCGCGGCGGCAGTAAGAAGATCCGTAATATCATCGCTGGATACATGACTCGGCTTAAGAAACAAGAAGCGTAAATTTTCTCTATCATATTTATCTATCATAATGCTGACTTAGATGTGGGATTTTTTTTACTAACCACTTCTAGCAAAACTCTTATATACTATTTTTCCTTAGTATAGCAAAAAGAGGTAGATCTAATTGCTTCCGGTTAAGGACATCAAACGGCTCCAAGAGATAATCGCTATTTTCGTTGAAGAGGGTTTAGGGTATTATATCAGCAAAACTCCGCTGCAAACGAACTTGCCCTGGCATAAACGCCTTAAACCTACTTTGCCGCTTTCTAACAAACAACGTCAAGCGGTCAGACTGCGCAGGGCTTTTGAACGGTTGGGGCCGACCTTCGTCAAGTTCGGCCAATTACTTTCTCTGCGTCCAGACTTAGTTCCTAAAGAATATTCTGAAGAATTTGAAAAACTTCAGGATCATGTCCCGCCATTTTCCTACAGCCAGGCTAAAAGAATTGTTGAGGAAGACCTTAAGAAACCAATAGAGAAAATTTTCAAATCCTTTGACAAAAAGCCTTTAGCCTCAGCATCGGTTTCCCAAGTGCATAAAGCAATTCTTAAGTCGGGAAAAAAGGTAGTAGTAAAAGTACAACGGCCGAACCTCCGCGAAATTATCGATACGGACTTAGATATTCTCTTTCATCTTGCCCACACCCTGGAGAAACATTTTCCTAAAATTAAAAATTATCACCCGGTTGATGTGGTTAAGGAATTTACTCTCTGGACCAGAAAAGAATTAAATTTTGAAATTGAAGGACATAATGCAACTATCTTGAGAGGGAAATTAAAAAATAATCATCGCCTATTTATTCCCAAGATATATCCGGCTTTTTCTTCTAAACGGGTTTTAACCATGGATTTTGTAGACGGTGTGAAGATAAATGATTATGCTGCTCTGGAGAAATATCATATTAATCGTAAAAGCCTGGTTATGACTTATTTCACTTCTATTTTAGAACAAGCTCTCCTGCATGGGTTGTTTCATGCTGATCCACATCCGGCAAATATTTTTGTGCAAAAAAATGGCAAGCTGGCCTACATTGATTACGGTATCGTCGGAGAATTAAATCCTACTGACCGAAAAAAAGTAATTCGCTTTATCACCTCTGTGAATGATAAGGATCCCAGTAAGAGCATAGATATCATCGTTTCCTTAGCTAAGGATACCAGCAAAGCTGACTTGCCAGCATTCAAGAATGAAACCAGATCAATATTGGAAGAAGTCTACAAAAGTTCCATTAGTGAGAAGAGCATCGGTAAAGCATTGTATGAAATTATTGGAAGAGGAGCCCAACACGGCGTTATTTTTGATTCCAACCATGTCTTAATGGCTAAATCGCTCTTCCAGGCGGAAGGCTTAGCAGCAAGTTTGTATCCGCAGTTTAAAGTTTCTGAAGGATTGGATGAATTTACGGAAAAATATTTACAGGAAACCTATACTCCGACTAGAGTAGCTAAAAAGATAGCCGGAACATTATGGAGCCAAAAAGAATTGTTAGAAGATCTTCCTGAACACTTGGTTAGAATTATGCAGAAACTGGAAGAACCGGAACGGCCTACCCAGATTGATATCTCTCAATTGAAAGAATTAGAACAGGAATTTGAATATGTTAACCGGAAAAGAGTTATCGGCATCATTATTTCTGCTCTTATCATCTCTTCGGCTTTACTTTTCTATCTTGAAGGTAGAACTGTAATCTGGGGTATTCCCGTAAGCTCGGTGATGTTTGTGACTGCTTTACTGCTTTTGTTTTATTTTATTATCACCACTAAAAAGGAGGCTTGAGAAAATGGAAAAAAAAATAAAAATGATCGTAAAAACCGGCTACGGTTTAGGTCTGTTGAGTCTGGGCGAGGCCAGAAAAGTTGCTTCTAAAGTGAAGACAGAATTAAAACTCAACGATGAAGAGAGTCTTAAATTAGCGCGGCAGCTCATGGCTAATTCTGAAAAAGTTAGTCAAGAAGTAAAGGGTACAGTTGAAAAGTATTTTGAATCCGCGCTGACAAAATCCGGCGTGGCCAGCAAAGGAGAAATAAAAACTGTACACAATCTCTTGAAGAAGAGAGCAGCACGGGTAAAAAGCGCCATGAAAGATAATTTGAAACATTTTAGGAAGAAGAGGAAGTAATTATTTTATTTCTTCATATTTATCCTTTTCTTTCAGATCTTGCCGCTCAAACACCCCCTAAACTTTATAAAGAAACTACCTTTTTAGCTTTCTTAATGCCCGCAAAAAAAAAATCAGACAGTGCTGAGACTAAAAAGACTTCAAAGACTGTTAAAAGCAAAAAAGAATCGCCAGTTTCACTTTCTTCTTCTATCCCTAAGACCGTCCAGCCAGAACTCAACATCGCTTTAGTCGGCCATGTTGATCATGGTAAAACAACTCTTACTGAAAGACTCAGTGGAAAATGGACCGACACTCACTCTGAGGAGCTAAAAAGAGGAATCACTATCCGTCTTGGTTATGCTGATTTTTGCATTTATTTCTGTGAAAATTGTCATTATTATACCGCCAAATTGAAATGTCCTAAATGCAATAGCGAACCGCTATTTCAACGAAAAATATCCTTAGTCGATGCTCCTGGGCACGAATCGTTGATGGCTACGATGCTGTCAGGAGCAGCTATTGTTGACGGAGCTTTACTGCTGGTTGCCGCCAATGAAAAATGTCCTCAGCCGCAAACCAAAGAACATTTAATGGCTTTACATATCAGCGGCATAAAAAATATTATCGTGGTCCAAAACAAGATTGATTTGGTTTCCTATGAAGAAGCTCTTGCTAATTACAAAGAGATAAAAGATTTTTTATCCTCGACAGAATACAAGAATGTTCCTATCGTCCCTATCTCTGCACGAGGAAATGTAAATATTGATGTTTTATTGAAAGCAATCCAGGAACAGATCCCTACTCCCAAACGAGATGTAGAGAAAGAACCAGTAATGTTAGTAGCCCGCTCTTTTGATATCAACAAACCAGGAGTGCGACCGGAAAAATTGGTCGGCGGGGTTTTAGGTGGAACAGTCAAACAAGGCCGATTTAAGGTAGGCGACGAAATCGAAGTTTCCCCAGGTTACATGGTCGAAGAAAAAAATAAAAAAATAGCCAAGCCATTACGTACAAGAATAATCAAGATTTTTTCTGGCGGAGAACCGGTAGAAGAAATTCTTCCCGGGGGAAGTATGGCTATCGGGACAACCCTAGACCCTTCTGTTGTAAAATCAGATTCTCTTACCGGTTCAGTAGTTGGTCTGCCCGGCAAGTTGCCAGCAATCCATTATCAAGTCAATTTAGAAACCTTCTTGTTGGAACGCATAGTTGGAGCAAAGGAAGAAGCAGAGGTAAAGCCCTTAGCAAAAGGCGAGGTTTTGATGCTTAATTGTAATTCCGCTGCCACTGTGGGAGTAGTAGTTGATCCATCTAAGAAAAACACCCTCTGCGTGCTCAAAAAACCAATCTGCGCAAAACCGGGGGATAGGATTACGATTTCTCGAAGAGTCGGCGATAGATTTAGGTTGATAGGTTACGGAATTTTAAAGTAGTTCTTTATTCTTTTACGATCTCTTGATAGGAACGCCGATAAAAATCTGAGTTTTCTTTGTTGATCCCCGCGTAGTAGCCATTTAATCTCTTAAACTCTTTCTCTCCTCCAGCCCCGCTGATGCGGAGACACGTTATGAGGCTATCTAAGGCAGTTTCTATCCTCGGCTCTGAAGTGATGTTATTGTCAATGATATCATTGATATCTTCCCTTATGTAGGCCAAACTTTCTCGTGCTGCACATCTGGCTTTGACAAATGCTTTATCAAGCCATTTAAGATTTGTTCTGGCCATTTTGATGATGGTAACTTCCCTAAGGTACTCAATAACAATTATAAACTTTCTTTACTTGTTGAACATCTATGGTCAAGTTAATAACCTATAACATCGAGTACTGTGAAGGCATGGAAGGATTATGGTACCAATATCTGCAGTTCTGGAAAATATTTTTTCCGCCTAAAAATCTTGAAAGAAGGATGGTTACTGCGCTTCATAAGCTAAATCCTGACATATTAGCCTTGATAGAAGTAGATATCGGTTCTTTACGGAGCAGAGGAGAGGACGAGGTCCGTTTTTTAGAAGAAAAACTAGGTCTTACTAATTTTGTAGAAAAAGTGAAATATCCTCTCAAAGGCTGGTTAAAGCTTTTTCATCATATTCCTATCCTAAACAAACAAGCCAATGCATTAGTCTCTAGATTCCCTTTTACAAAAGTGCGATATCACGTTTTTCATGAAGGGACCAAACGCATGGTGATTGAAGCGACCGTAAAATGCCCTAAAGCTGTAACCTTGATTGCCGCTCATCTTGCTTTAGGAAAAAAAGCGCGCTTCAAACAAATAAAAGAACTGATTAATATCGTCAATAGAATAAAAAATCCCGTTATCCTGATGGGAGACTTTAATACTTTTAACGGAGAGAAGGAAATCAAAGAATTATTAAAGAAAACTCATCTGAAAGACCTTATCAGCATGGATAAAAAATCTATTCCACTCACTGAACCGGCCTGGCACCCAACTAGGAGATTAGATTATATTCTTACTTCTCCACAAGTAAAGGTTAAGAAATATTCCGTTTTGAAATTTCATTTTTCTGATCATCTTCCTCTGATGATTGATTTTGAGTTTAGGAAAAATCATAAAAAATGAAAGTTAACCAGGTAGCAACCTATATAAATTCCAAAATAATCATTCTGACATGAATAAAATTGCTCTGGCGGTCTTGTTAGCTGGCTTCGGTGCGCAACTGCTAAAGTTAATTATCTTGTATTTCCGGCATAAATCACTGACCTGGCACGATCTTGTGGTCACCGGAGGCATGCCTTCTTCCCATTCTGCATTTGTGGTGTCGTTAGCGACAATAATTTACCTTGTAGAAAGCATTTCAACTGCGTTTGTCATAAGTTTGGTCTTAGCATTGGTAGTGTTGAGAGACGCTTTTGGAGTTCGCAGAACGGTGGGCATGGAAGGAAAACAGATAGAAAAGTTATTGAAGCTCCATAAGTTGAAGTCAAAATTCCATTATTCTATGGGCCATACTCCTTTAGAAGTGGTGGTTGGATCCTCGATAGGCTTCGGTATAGCTCTATTAGTGTTTTACTGGTTATAGCTTTTCGAGCACGATCTTTAATAAATTACCGAAAGGTTTATAAACTCAAGATTCGAAATATATTTAAATTAATGCTTAAGCCGTTGTTTCTGAGATGGCAGGTGCATAAACCATGATGCGGAAAAATTTAAAGGAATGCCCTGAATGCGCCAGTAAGAATATTTTTCGTGATGTTGAAAAAGGTGAAACTATCTGCCGTGACTGCGGTTTAGTTATCGAAGACCGCATGGTTGATTTCTCTCAGGAATGGCGTAGTTTTGAAGATGATGGCGGCCAAGACAGTAAACGAAGAACTGGCGCACCCTCCAGCGCCACTCAATTTGACCAAGGTTTAGGAACAGAAGTAGGTACCACTGCTGATTTTTACAAATTAGGATCAGATAAAGAAAGAGATCGCTTCTTCCGCCTGCGAAAATGGAACATCCGTATCAGCACCGCTATTGAACGAAACCTGAAAGTCGCTCTAGCCGAATTGAAAAGAGTAAGTTCTTATTTGCGATTACCTAAATCAGTAGAAGAAGAAGCTGCTCGTATCTATCGTTCTGCAGTTCAAAAAGGATTAGTACGGGGAAGGTCTATGGAATCCGTGGTTGCTGGAGCATTATACGCAGCTTGCAGGCGCCATGAAATCCCGCGAACCCTTGATGAAATGGGTGAAGCTTCCGGTATTGAGAAAAAAGAAATTGGCCGAACCTACCGTTTCGTAACCAGAGAATTAGAGATAAGCATCCGCCCTAGCAATCCTGCTGATTACATTCCTCGGTTTGCTTCAGCATTAAAATTAAGTCCGGAAACGCAATCAAAAGCAGTTGAAATATTGGAGCAAGCTCGGGACATTGAACTTACCTCTGGAAGAGGGCCGACCGGCATTGCTGCCGCTGCATTATATGTAGCATCCTTAATTCACGGTGAAAAGCGTACGCAAAGAGAAGTTGCTGATGTTGCCGGCGTAACTGAAGTAACTATCAGAAATCGCTATAAAGAACTAATTAAGAAACTTAAATTGAATAAGCAAGTCGAGAAGACTAAGAAGAAGTAATTTCTCGTTTTTATAAAATGGTTAAAGCAATTGTGTTCGATTTTGATGGAGTGCTGGTGGATAGTTTTAGTGCCTGCTATATCCCGGCCAGTATGAAATATGAAGACCTATCTCCAGAAGAATATAAAAGCTGGTTTCTAGGAAATATCTACGAAAAGAAAACCACAAAAAAAATTAAAAATGAAAATTTTGATTTCTTAACCACTTATTCTACTATTTTGTCTACCATCACCCCGAATCAAGGGGTTATTGATCTTTTGAAAGAATTGAGTAAAACCCATACCTTATTCATCAATTCTTCTTCTCCTCAAAAGTTCATTCATGATTATTTAAAAAAATATGATTTAGATAAATCCTTCGTGGAAATACTTGGTTTTGAAGTTTCGACTTCCAAGGTAGAGAAATTTGAATATCTCTTTAATAAATATAACTTAAAGAGCGACGATTTTGTATTTATAACCGACACTGTAGGAGATATTCTGGAAGCAAACAAAGTGAAAGTTAAAACCATTGCCGTAGAATTTGGATTCCATGGAAGAGAAAAACTTGAGCAAGGAAATCCGTTTAAAATAATCTCAAACTTTCAGGAGTTGACCCCCTTATTAATGGATCTAAATCCTTGAATAATCTATAAACATGAATCTCTCACCAGAAATAAAACAACAATTAGCCGAACAAAAAAAGCAATGTATTTTCTGTAAACTTATTTCCGGAGAAATACCGAATGCGAAGAAAGTTTTTGAAGACGATAAAACCATTGCACTGCTTGACATTTATCCTGCGGTAAAAGGACATACTCTCTTCATGCTGAAAGAACATTATCCTATGCCTGCATACGTATCGCCAGAAGATTTCACCCATAAATTCAGTCTTCTTCCTGGCTTGAGTCAAGCAATAAAAGCCGCGATAGTACGTACCGGCATGAGTGTATTTATGGCTATGGGTGGAGCAGCTGGACAGCAATCGTACCATTTTATGGTTCACCTTCTTCCTAGAGAACCGGAAGATAAGTTCTTCAATTTTCTGCTCAAGAAAAATAGTAAGCCCAGCGAAGAAGATACAAAGCTTATTTCGGATTTAATGCAGAAAGTTTTGCTTCCTTCCAGTAAGGGTGAGATCCCTTCTTTTCTAGCTCCTATAGCTGCAAATTCTACTATCCTTTACCAAGATGAAAAGCTTCTCTGCGTCCTCCCTATAGCAGCAAGTGCGAAAGGACAGGTAAGCATCTACAGTAAAACCGAAGAGAAATATATTGAAAAAATCTCTCAGCAAGATTGCGCTCACCTCTTTTATGTTGCTTCCCAAGTAAGCAAAGTTGTTTTTGAAGCTCTACGAGCACAGGGAACGAATATCCTGCTCTTCTCTGGAGAATCTGATGACAATACTTCTGGGACATTAGCTATCCATATTTTACCACGATGGCAAGATGATAATTTATCCGGATTGTTATGGGAGCCGAAAAAAGCAGCGTATGATTTAGATGACGTTGCTTCTAAGATCAAAGACAAAACCTGGAACATTAAAATTGAGAAAAGATCTCTTAAGGAAATAAAGACAGAATTGCTTCCAGCAAAATCAGATCAAGTAAAACTGGTTAAGATTAATGCAGAGAAGGAATTAATAAACGCTATTGCGCTTATCAGGGGAAAATGAAACTATATCTCCAGCCCGTAATCATATCGTATCTGCTCCAGGAAAGAATTTTTTAGTAGTGCCTTTTGTTAAAAGTTTAGGCGGTGGCGGCGATGAACATAGAAATAGCGGGGGCTTTACCCTAGATTACGATGTTACTTCCGCAAACTATGCTTCGGTCAAAGAGATGATTGTTTCAGAATTAGAGAAATATCTTCAGAGCAATCCCGCATAATTGTTAGCTAATTCAAAATACTTTTTAGCGTCATTGATAGTCTTTTCTTTTTCTGCTGCAGTCAAATTTAAATCTTCAGAAGTGAAACAATTGATTTTTCCTCTGATATAGGCCCTATAGCATTTGTAGAAATCAAGAAGTTTGAGAATATCTTCATCTCGGCTTAATCTTTGATATTCTTTTACAAACACTTCAGCTAATTCTTTTTTTCCATGAAAATCCAGATCCATGGCCATGAAGGCAATTTCGGCGATGACATCGGAACAAGGGAAGCGCTTGTTGAATACAATACCATCAAATATGTAAATTTCTGTTGGCGTTATAAATACATTACCAGAATGAAAATCACCGTGACAGTGCTTGACTTTTCCTTCCACAACACGTTTTGCAAGCAATTCTTTATTTTTAGCGATGAAGCTGTTGATCTTTTGTTGCATGAAAGAGAAATTGTTTTCCGGAATAACGATGTTTTTATATCTTTCCGTCTGCTTGAAATTTTCATCCCAATTAAATTGCACCATCTCTACAGAACCAAAAGAAGAAGTTTCTTCGTCAGTCAAGGCTCTTTGATGAAATTGATAAATTTTAACCGCTAATTCCTTGGTATGTTCCGGAGTGATCTTGTTTTCTTTCAGGAGTTCTGACATAATCAAAGCTGGATCCAACTGCTTCATTTTTACTGCATATTCGATTATTTCTCCTGGGCCATCAATAGAGATATTCCCCTCCCCATCTTTGTTGATTGTAGAAACGCCCAAATACAGATCTGGCGAAATGATTCTATTAAAAGAAACTTCATCCTCACAGGCTTTCTTACGCTGTTCAAGTGTTGAGAAATCTAAAAAGCCAAAATCAACTGGTTTACAAAGTTTATAAGCATATTTTCCAGTAAGAAAGACCTTTGAAATTGCAGTAGTTATTACCTTTACTTTTTCTATTTCGTGAGGGTATACTTCTTTTTTCTGAAGTTCGTGAAATACATTAAAAGGACGATAGCTCCGCACTAAAGTGCGGAGTATCAGCCCTTTTATGTCACAAAGTGCGGGGATTAGAAAGCGTCTCTTTTTCAAGCCTCGCCTTTTAAGGCGAGGTGAGACGCTTTCCCGTACTTTCATGACTTCTAACATGGTCTTATATCGTTAGTACCTATAGTGGTCGGGTTTGTACGGGCCTTCTTTTTGTAAGTTTAAGTATGCTGCTTGTTTGCCAGTCAATTCATCTATTTCTACCCCTATCTTTTTAAGATGCAGGCGTGCAACTTCTTCGTCCAGCAGTTTTGGTAAGACATAAACTCCTACTTCATAGTTCTTAGTCCATAAATCAATCTGTGCAAGAACTTGGTTGGTAAAAGAGTTACTCATCACAAAACTAGGATGTCCAGTTGCGCATCCAAGATTTACTAAGCGCCCTTCAGCCAGCAAATATATCTCTTTACCATTAGGAAAAATATATTTATCGTACTGCGGTTTAATTTGTTCCTTTACAGCACCAGATGCAGAATTTAGCCAAGCCATATCGATTTCATTATCAAAGTGGCCAATATTGCAGACAATAGCTTGATCCTTCATTGCTAAAAAATGCCGGCTGACAATAATCTCGGTGTTGCCGGTAGTGGTAATGAAAATATCTCCTTCTTTAACAGCATTATCCATTTTTTTTACTTCGTACCCTTCCATGGCTGCTTGTAAGGCATTTATGGGATCTATTTCCGTAATTATGACTCGGCAACCGTATCCTCGTAAAGATTGGGCACAACCTTTGCCAACATCCCCATAACCAGCGATAACCGCAACTTTTCCTGCTAACATTACATCTGTCGCTCTTTTAATACCGTCCACTAATGATTCACGGCAACCGTATAAGTTATCGAACTTTGACTTTGTAACTGAATCATTAACATTAATAGCGGGGAACAACAATTTTCCCTCTTTCATCATTTGGTAGAGCCGGTGCACCCCGGTGGTTGTTTCTTCAGAAACTCCTTTAACTTTCTTTGCCGCTTGCTGCCATTTGTTTTTATTTGTGGAGTAGGCTTCTTTAAGGCACATGATTAACTCTCGAAAATCTTCTCCTTCGTAGCTGTAATCTTTTTCTAAAAGAGCAGGATTCTGTTCTATTTCTACTCCTTTATGAATCATGATGGTTGCATCTCCGCCATCATCGACAATTAAGTCTGGTCCGGAGCCATCCGGGAAAGTTAATGACTGCAATGTGCACCACCAGTATTCTTTGAGATTTTCTCCTTTCCAAGCAAAGACAGGAACGCCTGCTTTTGCAATTGCTGCAGCAGCATGATCTTGTGTGGAAAAAATATTACAAGAAGCCCAGCGTACTTTTGCGCCAAGAACACAGAGAGTTTCGATCAAAACAGCGGTCTGGATAGTCATATGTAATGAACCGGAAATCTTGACTCCCGCAAGCGGTTTTTGATCCTCATATTTCTCGCGAAGGCTCATCAACCCCGGCATTTCTTTTTCAGCAACAGTAATCTCTTTTCTCCCCCATTCTGCTAAAGAAATATCCTTTACTCTATAATCAAAGTTTCCATCACTTTTTTTTTCCATTTCGCTTTGCTGAAGAATAGTATCCATAAAAATCCCTCCATTTTTTGGTATATTCCCTTAATTCGACAACGCAACCTATATAAATCTTAAGAAATTATTTTCCTTTTATGGCTCAAGCAGGCGATAGAGTAAAAATCATAACTAAACGAGGCGCTGAGGAAGGTATTCTTATGCCTAGTCCAGATAAAACTATTATTCTCAAATTAGACAGCGGTTATAATGTCGGCTTTGATAAAAAAGAAGTTTCTAAAATAACAGTTTTAACCAAGGCAGCGGCAAAAAAGAAAACGGCTGCAAAAATCACTAAAAATCCTCATCTTCCGACCATCGCTATCCTTCATACGGGAGGAACAATTGCTTCCAAAGTTGATTATCGTACCGGGGCTGTGGCAACCGATTTCAGCCCGGAAGAATTGCTGGCACTTTTTCCTGAACTTCAGGATATCGCAAATGTAGAATCAGAACTTATTGCTCAGATGTGGAGTGATGATCTGCGCTTTGCTCACTTTTCATTAATCGCAAAAGCTATCGAACGCCAGGTTAAGAAAGGAGTGAAAGGGATCATCATTGGCATGGGCACAGACAATCTTGCCGTAGCTTCTGCTGCTCTATCATTCATTGTGGAACAATCGCCAGTTCCCATCCTATTCGTGGGTGCGCAACGTTCTTCAGATCGTGGAAGTAATGACGCTGCTATGAATCTAATTTGCGCAGCTGAATTTATAGCCAAAACTGATTTTGGAGGAGCTGCAATATGCATGCATGAATCAGCGAGCGACAAAAATTGTTTCATTTTACCCGCAGCAAAGACCTACAAACTCCATTCTTCCAGAAGGGATGCTTTCAAAGCGATTAATGATGGTCCTCTTGCCAGAATTGATTATAAAAATCGTGAAATAAAATATCTCCGTAATGATTATTCTAAACGCGCCGGAAAATTGGTGTTAAAACCAAAAATGGAAGAAAAGATCGGATTGTTAAAAATTCATATCAATATGTTCCCAGAGCAATTTTCTTTCTTTAAAGGATACAAGGGCTTGATTATAGAAGGGACTGGGTTAGGGCATACTCCCGGCCAATCTTCAAATAAAGAAAGCGCTATCCATAAAAGAATATATCCAGCTATTAAAAAACTGGTTGACTCTGGATGCGTTGTAGTTATGGCAACTCAATGTTTATTTGGCGGAGTTAATATGAACGTCTATGATAAAGGGCGAGATTTACTGGATCTAGGAGTAATCCCCGGAAAAGATATGCTTGCTAACACTGCCTTAGTAAAATTATCTTGGCTGTTAGGCAATTATTCTCGTGAAGAATCTAAAAAATTAATGACTCAAAATATTCGCGGAGAGATTAATGGGCGATTGGTTTATGAAGAGGATTTCCTCAGTGAGGTGAAGTAGATGAAAAAAAAAATAGTAATTATGTTAGTGATAATAATTTCTGTGTTTTTTATTTCCTGCACTCCTAATGCAGAGCAATGCTCTGTTGATAGTGATTGTGTACCTGCACAATGCTGCCATCCTTTTAGTGCGGTGAATAAAGAATCTGCTCCTGATTGCAGTGAAGCTTTCTGTACCGCAGTTTGTGAGCCTGGAACATTAGATTGCGGACAAGGAGAGATTAAGTGCATAGCGAGCCGATGCACCGCTGTGATCCAATGATCCTAATATAAAATGATCCCCGCCAACGCCAAAGAAGTAATCCGCGACTTCGTCTTCGGAATGGAAGATGGATTAGTCTCTAATCTAGGCCTGGTCTTAGGGGTAGCGGCCGGCGGAGGAGATGCATCCGTTATACTTCTTGCTGGAGCAGCAAGCATGTTTGCTGGCGCTTTTTCTATGTCTGCAGGAAGCTATCTTTCTTCGAAATCGCAGCGAGAGGTATACGAACATGAAATAGAAAGCACTCGCGATGAACTAATGAAAAATCCGCGTAAATGTTATATGGAAATGCATTCTTCCTTGATAAAAGAGGGCCTTACCAAAGAAGAGGTCAATCGGTTGCTTAAAAAATCCTCCCGTTATAAACATCCTGAATTTGTCTGCAACTACATGGTGCAAAAAAAAGTCGGCATCTCTAAAGAAAAACTGGAAATTCCTTTCAAGAATGCCTTTGCGATGTTTTTTTCTTTTCTGTTAGGCTCAGCTTTTCCTTTGTTTCCGTTTCTGATTTCTAAATTTAATTCCATCTCATTATTTCAGGCCGCAATTCTGGCTTCAGCTCTTACCATTGCCGCTTTGTTTGGGGTAGGTTTAGCAAAGACATATTATACTAAACTAAGCAGGGTTAAGTCTGGATTGGAAGTAGTCTTGATTGGATTATGCGCTGGATTAATAGGTTATTTTGTCGGTTGGCTTGTAGGCCATTTATGATGAGACATATGGTATTTAGTTTCTATATGCAGAAAATTAAATAATTTACAGATTATTCGTTTAGTATGTTACCGGGATTTATCATTGAAGAAATTTTGAAGAGGGAGCGGGAAAAAGAAAGGAAAAGGGGGCAGCCAATTCCGTTAGAGCTTCCAGTGGAAAATCCTATGTCGAGAATTCCAGACCATCAGCCAGAAAAAACCAAAGAACCGGCTGAAATCGATATTTTGGATAGAAAAGACGAAATAACTACTAATTATTATTTCTCTATTTCCCGATATTATTCTTAAAAAAATATTTAAGGTCTTCTTCAATTACAGTCTCTATGAAAGAATTATCCTCTTCATTTTTCGCTCAAGATACCGTAAAGACTGCCCAAGATCTGTTAGGTAAAATCATATCTATTAACGGCATGCTCGCTCGCATAGTAGAAACCGAAGCCTATGGTCGAGATCCAGCTTCTCATGCCTATCGCAAAACGGAGCGGAGTGCCTTGATGTACGATACCTATGGACACGTCTATGCCTATCTTATTTACGGGATGTATTGGTGCCTGAATTTTACCTCTCACAAAGATGAAGCCGGCGCAGTCTTGATACGGGCAGTAGAGCCGCTTGTAGGCATAGAAGCAATGAAGAAGAATAGAAAAACAGAGGAGATTCAAAATCTCTGCTCTGGGCCAGGAAAATTATGCCTTGCCTTAGGCATTGATAAAAAATATAATGGCCTTAAATTAGGCAAAGAAATCAAACTATTTGACGACGGCTTTAAAATTGTTAAAATTGCATCCAGTTCTAGAATCGGCATAAAAGATGCGTTAGAGTTACAATGGAGATTCTATATTGAAGGGAATGAGTATATTAGCAGAGTGAAGATTAATAAATAATCAGTCAATTTGCTCAATTGATGCGGGGGTGGGAGAGCGGTCAAATCCGCCACCTTGAGATGCAGCAAATCTGCACAAGAAGGGGTGGTCCCTTAGTGGGTACGCGTGTTCGAATTGCCTGCTACACTAGGCGAACGTTGCAAGAAATGAGGTTAAATCCCTCATTTCTGCACTGAAAACAAATCGTTGCATGAAAAACAAGGTTTTTCAGCACAGAAAATCAATCGTTGTTGATTTTCTTGTGTTTGTTTTCATGTGTCAAGTGGGATATTCTTACGGAAATCCCACGAACAGCCTAAAGTGTAACTGGACGAAAGTCACGTCCCCCGCACTTTTATTCATCAGAGTAAGGAATAAATTTTTCTTGAACTGAATAATAGATACATAAGTTTTGTTTTCCTTTTAATAGGTCTTGCTGATCTCTACTCCATTTTTTCCATCCCTCTTGTAATCTCTCAGTTCTTAGGGTTGCTATCTGAGCTTGTGCCTCTAGCTCAGAGATATATGGTCCATGCTCTACTTCCGAAACTGGTTTTAGATTAACATCGCCGAAATCATTATCTAAAGGGATTATTTGCGCACAATTTTCTGTCACGTAAAATCTCTTTACATAAAGTTGTTCTTCTAAGCTCATGAGAATTGAATAACCTCGTGCTAAATAAACTTTTTGCAGCTATTTTTCCAACCAAAACTATTTAAACTCTGCATCCTTCTCTAAATCATGAATAAAATCTGGGAAGTTACTGCTGAAACTAAAAACCTGCCTACTCTGAACAACCCAGTATTAATAGAAGGCCTTCCCGGCATCGGCAATGTGGGAAAAATTGCCGTAGATTTTCTTGTCGAAGAATTAAAAGCAAAGAGATTATACTCTTTTTTTTCCTACAGATTTCCTCACTCAGTATTTGTCAACGAAAAGAATTTAGTGGAAATGCCCAAGTTAGAATTATATTACAAGCAGTTTGGCAAGGGGAGCAAAAAGAAGGATTTGCTTTTTTTAGTTGGTGATATTCAACCAATTGATGAAGAGAGCTGCTATGCATTTTGTGATGAAGTATTAAAAATTGCCCAGCATTTTAAGTGTAATCATCTTGTCACTACCGGCGGCATTGGCTTACAGCACGTTCCCGATACCCCGAAAGTGTATTGCGCCGGTAATAATCAGATTTTGCTACAAGAATATACTAAAAAAGGAATGTCGGTAGAAAAAGAAATATTCGGCGTAGTAGGGCCGATTATTGGTGTCTCTGGAATCTTATTGGCTTTAGGAAAGAAGAAAGGGATTAAAGGTGTAGCCTTATTGGCGGAAACTTTCGGCAATCCTCTGTATTTAGGTATCAAAGGAGCAAAAGAAATAGTGCAAGTTTTGGAAAAGAAATTTAATTTAGGAGTTAATCTGAAAAAGATTAGCAAGGATATCCTGGAAGTCGAGAATCAATTACTGCAGAAAGCTTCTGATTGGATGTCTGATGAATTTGCTCAGCCACAAGCTGGCGCACATGGCAAAAAGAAAGATGTTCATTATATAGGGTGAGTTACTTGAAGTTAGCAAACCGCCCCATGCGCAGAACAGCCTCGTATTGTTTTTCTTTCTGAGAATTATCTTCTAAGAAACCTTCTTTTTTTGAAATAAGGCCGAGAAATCCTATTGCCTCTCCACAATTAACAGTTTGTCCCTCAATTACTGTAATATTCTCTAAGCCTTCATAAGCTATGTGAAAACCGCGTGGAGCATCCATTTTAATGACGACGTAGCCATTCCCCGGATTTATGCTTTTTACTTCTCCTCTGAATATTGCATTAGCAGGGGTGTTGTTGAAGGCATCAATGAAAATTTCACGGAAATCTTCAACCATAAAATCCTTTAAAGAGATACGATAATCTTGTGGTATTTGAATCAAATTATCATATTCACCAATATTTTCAAGGAGATACGTTCTGATGACATTTCCTGACTGTACTGGATAACAAAAACCTGGTGCAAATTCATCTTTTTCTTCAATAGGTAAATCGGTGTCCCTTACTTTCCCTGAAAGAAGTTCTATCTGGGGGGCTGGGACGGGAAATCCTGTACTTTTGCTATAGCAAGCTTGAAAGCCCATTAATGAAGAAAGTATTAGTATTCCTTTCATAATTATTCTCTTAACCAGCCATACTCTTCTTTGTTTTTGATACCGTAGAGCTTTTGTAGTTTTTCTTTGCCGTTTGGCATCTGTAGTAATCTTTCTCTAAAAGAATCATGCTTCTCAAAAATAGCATTAATAAATTCAGTATGGATCTTCTTCCATCTAGTGGGATTTTCTTTTACAAAAAGCGCCCACCGTTCCACTTGCTGCATATGCTCTTCTCTCATAATCTGAATCTCTTGATGAGTTGTTTTACTGATTGTATCTCTTTCTCATCAACTTGTTCTTTTCTATAAACAATTTAATTTTTTTAAACATAAAGTCGTATCCATTGGAATTTGGGTGAATCCCATCATCTAGCATAGTTTTATAGTTTTGTTTAGACATCAACTCAAATATATCCAAAAAAAGTACGTCATCTTCATTACAGGAGTTTTTAATAATATCGTTGAATAACTTAACTCTCTCGTTCTTGAATGATGTTTCTTCGTAGGGTAACGTTTTTTCTTCATCAACTGGCGGTAGTCCGATAAATGCTAAATTAGCCTTGTAAGATTTTGCCTTTACAATCAATTTTTTAATATTTTTTCTAAATTGCTTATCGGTAGTTCTTGGATTATTCTCTGGCATTCCGTCCCATTTAGAATCATTTGTTCCGATAGCAATTAGAATTAAATATTTGTCGGATGGTCTCTTTATCCTTATTCTTCCCTTTGCCTCGGAATCAAATCTTTTTAGAAGATCAGTAGAAGTGTGACCAGGAACTCCCAAATTATAAACTCCATTGTACTCCTTTACTTCAAAATAATCTTTAAGCCGGTCACACCAACCTTTGTTTGAAGATTCTCCTCTACCAAAAGTAATGCTGTCTCCGAAGCATAAAATTCCACGCATATATTCTTAATCTTTGCTTCATTAATAAATTCTCCCGTGTCTTACGAGATCCCCCTGGAACTGGAATAAATTTTTCTCAATATTCCGTCAGCTTCCTATCCGCATCATAATGGAGTATAGTGCTGTTTCCTTCCCCGGAAACACTCCGTTCCGTATTCACAAATTTTCCTTCTTTTAACTTCATGATTCTGCG
>Ga0209542_10007106_pt1 | contig 21460 bp, 23 predicted proteins | sample RifCSPhighO2_01_FD_184028 | JGI IMG/M metagenome (GOLD analysis project Ga0209542, IMG submission 184028) | Soil microbial communities from Rifle, Colorado - Rifle CSP2_plank highO2_0.1 (SPAdes) (version 2) | ecosystem: Environmental > Terrestrial > Deep subsurface > Rock core/Sediment ... | reverse complement strand
TTTGATATCATACCGGTGGCAGAGATACAAAGAATTGAACACAAGCTCAATACCCGTCCCAGAAAAAGACTTAATTATCTAACCCCCTTAGAAGCCTTTGGTGTTGCGGTTGCAGGTTGAATGTACCTTTCAGGCCCTTGACTTTATATACTAACTATGCTATACTGTAAGGGTAAGTCGGTTAGCACCTTCACACTTCACTTCAACGCAGTTTCAGTTCCCTATTTGGGGAGGAGGATTCGATGGCCAAGAATCAGCATGTCTCGTTTCAGAAGGCGATGGAACTGGTCACCGCGGTGATCAATCTCGCGAAGTCCTTTCAGGGATTCAAGATCCCGCAGAGCATCAAGGACGAACTCAAGTCCGCCATGCAGGCGATGACGGATAAGGGCGACCAGCAGGCGGCTCGAATTCTCCTGAACGTGGAGAAGGGCTTCCATGCCCTTCTCTCGGCCTTCTTCCGCAACTCGCCGAAGTTCTTCACCGCGAGGATTGAGGAACTGCGCGAAGATGGATGTGAGAAGGACATCCTCGCGCGGCTGGAGAAACATCTCCAGGAAATTGTCGCTCTCGGCAAGGTCAGCGAGAGCGTTGACCTGATACAGGGTCAAACCCTGTATGCTGAGATGTTCAGTCTCCTCGGTTGGGCAGAGGAGGAGATGAAGCAGCGTGTTGCCAAGCGACGCGAGGCTCAGCTGGCCGCCGAGGCCCGACAGGCCGAGGAGCAACGCCAGCTTGAAATGCACCGGCGGCAAGAGAAAGCCCTGGCCATCGGCGAGCTGGTGGCAAGCATCTGACGCTTGCCGACACAGCAGTAGGCCCGGACGTCGTGAGACGTTCCGGGCCTTTTTTAATACTAAAAACGCCCTGTTTTATGGCCCTTGACTTTATGTGCCAATATGCTATACTGTATGGGTAATGAGATTTTGGCCAGTTTGGCAGGCGTCAGATGGCCACAGACCGCAACTTCCCAATCAACGAAAGGACACTGAAATGATCAGCAAGTCCGCAAGCCGGCGCAAGCGTCGTGAACACATGAAGAACCCGACCTGGCAGGAACGCATGGTTTACCAGCGCAACGTGGGTCGCGTGCATCAGTTGCCGATGGAGATCGTCCGGCGCGAAGAGGCGCGGGCCGCCGGCAAGCCGGCCCGCCACCCCGTCACGAAGCGTTTTCTCCCGATCAAGGCCCTGAAGGCCCAGTACGACCGGGTCATGACGGCAGTCTTCGGCAACGGTCAGGGCCGACAGTCCGCCACGGCGTAGCCGTGGCGGCAAGAATCCATCGGGCGGCGGACTATGTGCCGCCGCCCGATGAGATGTGGGGCAACATCTGAAGCGGGGTACCCGCAGAGGTACCACATGAGGTGAGCAATGCGTATTTGAAGAAGTCGTCGAGTTAGAAAGGTCTCGGCGCAAGGGGTTAAGCGGAAGCCGTCGCCGCGGGAGATACAGCCCAAACCAACTCCCACAAAACCTTTCAAACAGCGCCGTACTGTCGTGAGACAGAACGGCGCTCTTTTAATTTCAAAAATAACCAAGCGGAGTCGATATGGCTTTTCCGCCGAAGGCAGGCAAAGCTTCGGGAAAAGCCATACCGACAAAGCGCTTGATTGTGTAACACTTTTTGTAGGATAATAGGGTATGAGTAAGAACGGCAAATACCGTCAGGAAGATGAAGATTTAGACGAAGAGGATGAGAAACCGCGCAAGCGCGGGCGGCCGCGCAAGGAAGACAAGGAGCGTGAAGCGCGTTTTGATATTGCCCAGGAAACCAAGAACAGTATCTGGGGCGTTGCCGCGTTTAGTTTGATGCTGGTTAGTTTATTGAGTTTTATTGACAAGGCCGGCCGTGGTGGCGAGGCTTTCAATAATATCTCCCGTACCCTGTTTGGTTACGGCTTTTTCATCATTCCTATTGCCCTGGCGTTTTTAGGTATTTCATTTTTCAAATCCATCCACCGCAAAATATATTCCACGGCCCTATTGGGCACGTGTTTGTTTGTGCTTACTTTCCTGGGCGGCCTTTACATCTACGGCTCCGGCGAAATACCTGCGCGGGTGGTCCATGGTGGCTATTTAGGAGTAATCCTCGGCTATCCATTACTCTCGCTGGTGGGTTTCACCGCCGCCGCTATTATCCTCTTGGCTCTGGCCATCATCGCCCTACTCGTTTCCATGGATATTTCGTTGGCCAGTTTGTTCGTCAAGGATAAAAAAGATTTGGGTCTAGAGGAGAACGTCATTGTCAAAAAAGGCAATGACGTTGTTGGCCACAGGGCCGACTTTAAGCCATCGGTTACACCGGTCAGCAAGGCCCCACCAGTGCCGCTAACCGACAAAGAATTTGTCATCAAAAATCTAAAGCATGGGAAATGGACTCTGCCACCCTTTGATCTATTGCATGAAGACCAAGAGGAAGCGGTTACGGGTGATATCAATGCCAGCGCCACTATTATCAAACGCACCTTGGGTAACTTTGGCATAGACGTGGAGATGGGCGAGGTCTCCATCGGCCCAACAGTAACCCAGTTTACGTTACGGCCGGCGGTAGGGGTAAAACTCTCACGCATCAGCGCGCTCAACCCGGACTTGTCATTGGCTCTAGCCGCCCATCCCATCCGCATTGAAGCGCCAATCCCTGGCAAGGCCCTGGTTGGCATTGAAGTACCCAACAAAAAAGTGGCCATCATTGGTCTGCGCAATATGTTTGATTCGGATGATTTCAAAAAATCAAAATTCTTCCTGCCGCTGGCGCTGGGACGTGATGTTTCCGGTCAGCCGATTTTCGCGGGTCTAGAGAAGATGCCACATTTAATGTTGGCCGGAGCGACCGGGTCGGGCAAATCCATTGCTATCAATGCTATTTTGCTTTCACTGCTGTACAAGCACTCACCTGATATTTTGAAACTCATCCTGGTTGACCCTAAACGAGTTGAACTGACATTGTACAATGATATCCCCCATCTTATTACGCCTGTCATTACCGACAACAAAAAAGTCATTGGCGCTTTGAAGTGGGCCATCAATGAAATGGACCGCCGCTATGACCAACTTTCAAGAACCGCCTCTAAGGATATTTTCTCGTACAATGCCAAAATGACCGACAAGGATGAACCAATGATGCCGTTCATTGTTATTGTTATAGACGAATTGGCCGACTTGATGGCCTCGTATGGTCGCGACGTGGAAGCGGCCATTGTTCGTCTAGCCCAGATGTCACGCGCTGTCGGTATCCATTTAATATTGTCTACCCAACGGCCATCAGTGGAGGTCATCACCGGCCTAATCAAGGCCAACATCACTTCTCGCATCGCCTTGGCAGTGGCCAGCCAGATTGATTCCCGCACTATTTTAGATATGGCCGGCGCCGAGAAGCTATTGGGCAAGGGCGACATGTTATTCCTATCAGGCGATACCGCTAAACCCCGCCGCGTCCAAGGGGCGTTGGTGACGGAGAAAGAAGTCCATGACGTGGTTAGATTTATCCGCGCCGAGACTGAAGCTCTTGGCGAAGAGGTCAAAGGCGAAAACACGCCGCAAGTTGATTTCAATGCTAAAGCCCACACGGGTGGGTCGGGCAGGGATGATGATGCCGATGACGATATGTATGCCGAGGCCAAGCAAGTGGTGATAGAAGCCGGCAAAGCCTCGGCCTCTTTGCTCCAGCGCCGCCTCCGTGTCGGCTACGCCCGAGCGGCTAGATTGCTTGATATCCTGGAAGAAAAAGGCATCATCGGGCCGGGTGATGGTGCTAAGCCCCGTGATGTCTATGTGAAGCCAGACGGCATGGTGGAGAGCAATGTTATACCCGAACTGACCCGCCCAGTAGACCCGATGAGTGATACCACCGGTGTAATTTCCGCCGATACCTCCGAAGCCGAACAAGAAGACTAGCTTGCTTTTATCTACTCGTTTTGTAAGATGGTTTCAGTTAAATTAAACTAATTTTTATGGTCAAGAAAACCACCGGCACGGCGGCAGAAGAGAGAATAAAAGTTCAGGACGGACGCAACAAAAACGTAGAAATGATGGTCAAAGAGTTGCAAGAAAAATATGGCGAGGGGAGTATTATGCGCCTGGGCCAGGTGGGCAAAGTGGATGTGGATGTTATTTCCACTGGCTCTCTATCGCTTGATATCGCGCTGGGCGTGGGTGGCGTACCGCGCGGACGAATTATTGAAGTATATGGGCCGGAATCGTCAGGCAAGACAACTCTATGTTTGCATATCGTTTCAGAAGCCCAGAAGGCCGGCGGCGTAGCCGCCTACGTAGATGCCGAACATGCTTTGGATCCCGAATACGCCAAGAAAATTGGCGTCAAAATAGATCAACTTCTCATTTCCCAACCGGACACGGGCGAGCAGGCCTTAGACATTGTAGAGTCATTAATTAAATCTGGTGGGGTGGATGTAATTGTGGTGGACTCGGTGGCGGCATTAACACCGCGAGCGGAAATTGAAGGTGAGATGGACCAACAGCATATGGGACTACAAGCTCGGCTCATGTCCCACGCTCTGCGCAAAATCACTGCTATTGTCGCCAAGTCCAAAACGACCGTGATTTTCATCAACCAGTTGCGTATGAAAATTGGTATTATGTTTGGTAATCCTGAAACCACCACCGGCGGTATGGCTTTGAAGTTTTATTCTTCCGTGCGTATAGATATCCGCCGCTCGGCCCAGATCCAAGCCGGCGAAAAGATTGTCGGCAACCGAACCAAAGTCAAAATTGTCAAAAATAAAGTCGCCCCCCCGTTTCGTACCTGTGAATTTGATATTTTGTACAACGAAGGCATTTCGCGCCATGCCGATGTCATCCATGCCGGCGTGCGCTACGGTGTTGTCAACAAAGCTGGCTCTTGGTTCGCCTACAATGGCGAAAAAATCGGCCAGGGCATTGAAGGCGCGCGTCAGTATCTCAAAGAAAATCAAAAAATTGAAAAAGAAATAGCCCACAAAGTCCGTAAAGCCGCCGCCCACGAAGAACTCGGGACATCCAGCGTGTCAGTTACGGACGAACAGTCCGAAGAAGAAAAAGCTGAGTAGATTACTTCACGGTTTGATTCCTTGTATATGGCATGAGGGCCATGAAGCGGGAGATTTTGACGGCGTTGGCAATCATCCGCTGGTGCTTGGCGCAAAGGCCATTGCGGCGGGAGGTGCCGATTTTGAATTGTGAGGTTACAAAGTTACGCAAAGATTGCATATTCTTGTAGTCTACGTGGCTGATATTGTCTGAACAAAGTTGGCACTGCATAGTGTTAATTTAAGTTAAATTTAAAACGGTAAATCTGATTCTTTGATAGCCACCTCATCTTCCTCTACGCCTGCGTTCATTGGCTCGTCTTCGCCGATGATGGGGATGTCATCTTCTTTTATCGGGGCCTTTGATACCGCCGGGCCGTTGGCAGGCGAACTATTAGACTGGAAAGAAGATCCACGTGGGTCGTTGGCACTGCGGGGGCCAAGCTGGAGGTTTTCGGCTACGACTTCGGTCGTGTAGCGCTTGTTGCCATCTTTGCCGACCCACTGGCGGGTCTGCATCCGGCCTTCAATCATAACCATGCCGCCCTTTTTGAGATAGTTGTTGGCCACTTCGCCTAGGCGTCCCCAAGCAATGACCGTGTGATATTCAGTGGCTTCTTTGCGGCCGGAGGCATCGCTCCAGACGCGATTGGTGGCCATACTGATGGTGGTCACGTTTTGGCCGCTGGGTGTACTGCGGGCTTCGGGGTCTCTGGTCAATCGGCCTATCAAGAATACTTTGTTGAGATTCATAGTATTAGGTTAGTTTATTGTTTCTAGATTAAAGCTTTTCAATAATATCTTCAAGCTCCTTGTCCAGGGTAGCGTTTTGGATGGGGGATGGGGCGGACTTTGGCAGGGCCGCGCGGGCTTTCTTTTCAATACGGTCTTTGGCCTTTTGTTGGCGTAATATCGCCTGGCTCTTCTCGGCATCGGATGGCAAGCGGAGAATTATTGAACGCAAGATGTCATTGTTTAGGTGAATGTATTCTTGCACTGTCGCGAGGCCTTCAGTGTTCTCGGTGTTGAATTGAATATAGCCGAAATACACCTGGGCATTGTGAGCGATTTCGTATGAGAGCCGGGTGCGTTCTGGCTCGCGAGCAAAACTAATCACCGCATCCATGGCGGTTAGTTTTTCCTTGAGCTCGTTGGCGATGGTGACAATGCGCGATTCCTCCAGATTAGGGTTAATATGAAACGCCAGCTCATAGTTCTTGCGAACGTCTGTCATGTGATATCGCAGGGCGTTCTGGGACGATAGTCCATGAGGTATGGGCTAATGGGTCCGCCAGCTGGCGGATCGGCCAAGTCCGGTTGCGTGTTAATTGACCTGTGTATCCTAGCAAAACCATCTCATTATGTCAATAATCACCTCATCACTTGCTTGTTAAAAATAAAAAATGTTAGGATCTTTCTAGAAGGTAGGTGAGAGATGCAGAATGCGCAGGCAATTCCGTACAAGATGGTCCTGGTCTTCAGAGAACAGGGCAAAATTCTTGTGACTCGAAAAGACAAGGAAGGTCCGTGGTCGCTGCCGATCCAAGACATTGAGCGGAGTACCAATAACACTGGTGCGAAGTTTGTCGAACAGATGGGGCAACACATCTATCCGCTCAATGATGAGCCCTCTGAACGATATGTCTTTTTTCGCTGGTCGGGCCAACCTTCCTCGGAGTTTCTACCGGGCGAGCGCAGATACATTGACATCAAGGCGGCAGCGGACCGGAAGATTCTTGACCCGCTTTCTCGCGAGTTGATCAGGCGTCTTTCCGTCTTGACTCTGAAGCACCCGGTCCCGAAGCAACCAGCAAGACGGTCCTTCTAGCTCGGCAACTGGCCCGGCGCCTCCATGGCGCCGGGCATTATTTTTTTATTTATCCCAGCCAGTACCGAGTTTTGGTGGTACGTTGTCCGGCCAATCGGTGAGCATCACAAAGAGTTCTATGTTTGTAGTGCGTTTTTCGTGCGCCATCAGGGCAAGTGCACATGCGCGATGCATGCCTTCTACGATGATGATATCACCGCTCGGCATACATACTGCGGATATGGTCGTTGGGCTTTCAAAATTATCGGTAATTTTTTGTATCCACCAGTGATTGTGAACGCCGGGATGGGTAAGTAATTCTTTAAGCTTTGGTGGTTGTTCAGATAGAACTGGATAAAACCATTTTGCCCAGCCATGAAACATTCCTCCATACCATTCTGGTATGATCGCAATTGGCTCTTTAACCTGATACAGGTTCCAGCTTAATTTTTTATCGAGCACTGACGCATGAGTTTTTCTGCGCCATTCTTCCCATGAATTAAAACCTTTGGCTTTCCAAAAACTTTTCCAGTGCTCTAAATTCTCTTCTATCTTCCGCCACGTCTCAAAAACTTCTTCCGCAGTGAGTTCTTTGATGAGAGTTAGTCCTTCCATACGGATATTATATCCTAATTTCTACGACATCGCCTTCTTGGATGGTGTAGTCGCGGCCGACTGTTTTGAGGAGGCCTTTGTCGCGGGCGGCGGCGTAGCTGCCAGACGTGAGGAGGGTTTGCCAGTTTATAACATCTGCGCGGATGAAAAGTTTTTCAAAGTCAGTATGGATGGCGTGGGAAGCGCGTGGGATAGGGTCTCCGATGTGGGCCGTCCAGGCGCGGGTCTCGTCTTCGCCGGTGGTGAGAAAAGTTAAAAGACCCAAGGTCTTGTAGCCAGTCTTAATTAATGTGTCCAAGCCGGATTCGGGGAGGTTAAATTCTTTCAAGTATTCTTTTTTCTCATCCGGCCCGACTTCGGTCAAGGTCAGCTCTAATTTATTCGAAAGGACCACATAAGGTCTGTTGCCAATTACTTCAAGAAGTTTATCTTCGGGCTTCCAGCCGGATATAAGTTGCTCCTCCGAACAATTTAAAACAAAAATTACTTTTTTGTCGGTCAGCAGGTCTAGCTCGGGCAAATCTTTCTTTTTTTCCTTGGCTCGCTTTTCTTTTGTCTGCAAGTCGGCCAATTCTAGCTCTGTCTGGATTATTTCAATATCGCCCGCCGGGTCCACGACGTTATGGACATGAGTAATATTCTTGTCGTCAAATACGCGGACGACGTGGGCGATGGCGTCCGCTTCGCGGATGTTGGCCAAGAATTTATTGCCCAGCCCTTCGCCTTGCGAAGCGCCCTTGACAAGGCCGGCGATGTCAATGAACTCTATCGTCGTGTAAACTTTTTTCTTTGATTTGGAAAAATCAGAAAGCAGGTCTACGCGTTCGTCCGGTACCGCGACAACACCCACGTTCGGGTCAATCGTGGTAAACGGATAGTTCTGAATATCTATTTGTTTATTAGTCAGGGCCTTGAATAATGTCGACTTTCCGACATTTGGTAGCCCGACTATACCTATGCTTAACATGGCAATTATTATATACTGAAAACGCGTTAAAACCAAACACATGAAGAAGATTATTATTTTTGATTTTGATGGCGTTATTGTAGATAGTAAAGACCTTTCGTACTCCATAAATAAGGAGATGATGCCTGGTTTGGAATATTCTGAATGGCAGAGTTGGTTTGAGGGGAACTTATATAAAAAAATCAGACCCGAGCATCAAAACAACACATCCCAGATTTATTTTTTGAAAAATATAATGAAGGAATAGTCGAGCTGTTACCAATAGAAGGAATTTCTGAAATTGTGAATGAGTTGGCAAATGAATATACTCTTGTGATTATTTCATCTTCATCAGAAGAATCAATCAGTAGTTTTTTGAGCAAATATAATCTGCGCCATCATTTTTCAGAGATACTTGGAAGAGAGACCCACAGAAATAAAGTAGATAAATTTCACATGATTTTAGATAAATACAGAATCAATCCTCATGAAACTTTGATAATAACTGATACTGCGGGTGACATAAAAGAAGCAAATGATGTTGGGGTACGATCTATCGGTGTTATTTGGGGGGTTCATGATGAAGATAAATTAGCCCAAGTTAATCCTCATTTTGTTGCGAAAGAACCATCAGAATTAATTAGTGGGATAAAAGCCGTACTGAATTAATGAAGAATTTAATAACAAAAATTGAAGAGGTGCATAAAGATAAAAAGGTTATCGTGTTTGATTTGGATGGGACGCTGGCGGAGAGCAAAATGCTGGTAGATGCGGAGATGTCCGGATTATTGACGGAATTACTGAAACAAAGGACAGTTGCGGTAATAGGCGGGCAGAATTTTGATGGATTTAAGACGCATCTGTTGAATCAGCTTCCGATAGGCGCGGCTCGCGATAATTTGTTTATCTTACCTCTGAATGGGGCTTCGTTCTACCAACATCAAGGCGGCCAGTGGCGCCAGGATTACTCCAAAGAATTGCTTGCGGAGGAAAAGGAGCACATCAAGGACGCCCTGGAAGAGGTATTCAAAGAAACGGGTTATGTCGGCCCGGAGTATCTGTATGGCGAGCAGGTGGAGGACCGTGGGAGCCAGGTAACGTTCTCGGCGTTGGGCCAGGAGGCCCCGCTGGAAGAAAAAATTAAATGGTCGCAGGAGCACCACACGGAGATGATAATCCTGGCCGAAAAACTTCAGGGGAAATTACCGGAGATGGAAGTTAAGATTGCCGGCCTGACATCAATGGACGTGACGCCCAAAGGGATAAATAAAAAATTTGGCCTGGAACAATTGGCCAATCGATTAGCAATTCAAACTAACGAGATGCTGTTTGTCGGCGATGCGTTTGAGCCGGACGGCAACGACACACCTGCGTTGGCTTCAGGCGCTCTGTGTTTCAAAGTTGATTCTCCAGCCGATACAAAAGAGTTGTTGAAATATCTACTGGACTAGTAGTTGATCTTCATGGCGGCGCGGACGAGAGACATGGTCTCCTCGGCTTTGTCCAGGACGCGCTTGCGGCCCATCTCTAGAATCTCTTTGACGTAGTGGGGCTTGGCCTCCAGCTCGGCGCGCTTGGCGCGCAGGGGAGCCAGGTATTTGTTCAAATCCGCGGCAAGCTTTTCTTTGAAATTAGCGTAGCTTAAGGTGGCCAGTTCGGATACTGCCTCTTGAGGTTTAATGCCATGGATAAGAGAGTAAATCATAACTAGGTTGGAAATCTCTGGACGCTTGGCCGGGTCAAATGAGACATGCGAGCCGGAGTCGGTCTTGGCCGATTTTATTTTTTCAGCCGTGACTTCGGGATTGTCACGGAGGTAGACAGCATTGTTGAGCGACTTGGACATTTTGGCTCCATCTAAACCGAGAATGCGGGGCGATTCAGAAAGTTTTGCTTCTGGTCTGGGGAAAATATTGACATCATAAATACGGTGGAAGCGCTCTATAATCTCACGGGTGGTTTCAAGCATTGGCAACTGATCCTCGCCTACCGGCACCACATCTGCGCGGACGATAGTAATGTCCGCCGCCTGGCTGACTGGATAGCCCAGGAAGCCATAAGTGACGCTCTCGCCATCACTACCAAACAGATCGCGTTTCTCGGCAATTTCGGCCTTGACAGTGGGATTGCGGCGAAGAGTGTTGACGGTGATTAAGTTTGAAAAGAAAACCGTCAGTTCGGCAATTTGTGGGATTTGGCTTTGGATGAAGATGGTAGTTTTTTTGGGATCAATGCCCGCGGCGATGTTGTCCATGGCCACCTCCAAGACACTCTCGCGGACTTTGTCCGGATTATTGAAATTGTCGGTTAGGGCCTGGACGTCAGCAATCATGATGTAGGATTCAAAATCATCCTGCATGGTCACACGATTAACCAGCGAACCAAAAAGATGCCCGATATGAAGCGGTCCTGTCGGTCGGTCTCCCGTCAGTAATACTTTCTTTTGCATAGGGATAGGATATCTTAATTTTCTTATTTCATCAATTGCTTCGGGCCGATAGCCATTTCCCGAAGCTTCGCATGCCTTCGGCGACAAGGTCCACCAGACAAATAGCTTTCGAAGCCATCAAGCTATTTGTTACCTGGGGCCCGCCATCGGCGGAAATGGCCTATCGGGCGTAATAAATTAGACTTCTATGATGACGGGCAGGACCATCGGGCGGCGTTCGGTCTTTTGGAAAATGAACAGGCCGATTTGGTTGCGAATTTCGTCTTTGAGGTAGGTATCGTTGATATCTTTGCCTTGGGCGGTGTTGTTTTCCACAATGAAGCGGATTTTTTTGCGCAAGGCCATCAGTAAATCTTTGTGGTCTTTTAGGTACACGAAACCGCGAGAAATAATGTCGGGGCTGGACGTAACTTTGCCGGTCTTGCCGTTGACCAGGGCGACGATAACAACGAAACCGTCCTCGGATAATATCTGGCGGTCACGCAAGACGACGTTGCCGATGTCGCCGATGCCGAGACCGTCCACGAAGACATAATCTGACGGGGCTTTTTCTCGGTCCATCCACCAAGCGTCTTTGTCAAAATGGACGATGGAGCCGTTGTCGGCGATGACTACGTTTTCTTCGGGAATACCTTCCTCCTGGGCCATGTTACCGTGATTGACCATCATAGAATACTGGCCGTGAATCGGCATTAGGAATTTGGGTTTAACCAAGCGAATCATCTGGCGTAAATCTTCTTTGTTACCGTGTCCGCCGGCGTGTACGTCCAATAATTGATAATTGGTGACCTTGGCCCCGTTGCGGAGTAGTTGGTCCTTCAAAAACTGGACACTGCGTTCGTTGCCAGGAATAACCGATGAAGAAAAGACAATCGTGTCGTTCTTTTTGATTTGGATACTGCGGTGCTCGCCATTGGCGATGCGCATCAAGACGGCGTTGTCCTCACCCTGGGCGCCGGTAACGACAGCCGTGACCTTTTCACGCGGGTAATCGTCAATTTGATCTGAAGTAATTTGAGTGCCTTGTCTGATTTTAAGGTAGCCAAGCCGTTTGCAAATTTCTACGTTGCTTTTCATGGAATATCCTTCAAAGACGACTTTACGCCCGAACTCTTCAGAAATAGTCACGATTTGTTGAATACGATTGATTAGTGAGGCGAATGTGCCCATGATGAGCATGCCCGTTGCCCCGCCGATAATTTTACGCAAGTTTTCGGTGATGTCTTTTTCCGACAAGGAATGGCCTTCTTTTTCGGCGCCGGTGGAATCCGACATCAAAAGAAGAACGCCCTCGTCGCTTAATTTCTGAAGTTCTTCAATTTGAGCTGGTTTGTCGTTGACCGGAGTTTCGTCAAACTTAAAATCGGAACTATGGATGATCGTGCCAGCGGGTGTTTTGATGGCGATAGCCAAATCATCAGGAATAGAATGGCTGATACGTAATACTTTGACCGTAATCTTGTCGCTGACTTTAATCTCATCCCCGGCTTCTATTTGGTGGATATCCAACGGACGGAGATGTTTGAACTCATCCATCCGTTTCATGAGGATGGCTTTGGTTAGTGGGGCGGCATAGACGTCCGGCTCGCCGATTTTATCTCGGACAAACGGTAAAGCGCCGATATGGTCCAAGTGGCCGTGGGTGAAAAACATGGCTTTGACCATATCCTTTTTATCGGCCAGATATTCCGTATTGGGAATAATGAAATCAATGCCTGGTGTCTCACCGGCTTCGGGAAACCGAACGCCGGCGTCAATCAAGACGATTTCATTGTCGTATTGGACGGCTGACATATTGCGGCCGACTTCACCCAAACCACCGAAGTGGATGATTTTTAAGCCCCCGACCTTGTGGTCATGGGCGGAGTCACCTACGCGGCGGTCCGTCTTTAATACTTTGACCTGGCGGACGACCGGCTTTGACCAGCGGCGCTTTTGCATGCGCTTACCACCGTCTGAACGGTTGGATGGCCGCGGCTGGGTCGGCTGTTGCGGCGGGTTATTATTTGTTACTTCTGACATTCTTCTGTTAGATAATTTATGTGTGGGCGAGAGAGGATTTGAACCTCCACGAGATTGCTCTCACGGCGACCTGAACGCCGCGTGTCTGCCAGTTCCACCACTCGCCCGAAGGGGACCTAGAGAAGGTATTTCATCTGAAATACAGTATCTTCAGTATACTCCCATGCATTGTAAAAGTCAAGCCGTGTAAAACCCTGTTATTTTAGAGATCTAGAAGTATTGATATACCAATTCTCAATATCACTAAAACGATCTGATGGCGTGGAAATTATGGTGTTATTGAAACCACGGATACTTTTGGTTTGGGGATAGAGATAGAGCGGATTGTAGAGGAACACGGCCGGGGCGTCTGCGATGACCAACTTTTGAAAATCATTGTATTTAGCGGACCGCTCGGATGGATTAGCTAATTGGCGAGCGGCTTCCAGAATACCATCAACAGTTTTGTTTTGATAAATGGCGAGATTGAGGCCAGGGTCACGAGTTTGGGAGGAATGCCAGAGCGAGAACGGGTCGGGATCGGGGTTCAGTATCTCGCCAAACAACAGGGCCTCATAACTACGTTCTTTGATGACCTGTTGGAGCTGGGCCGAAGGCAGGGTATTGATTGTTACCATTACGCCGATCTTGGCCCATTGTTCTTTGAGTTTCGCGGCAACGCTTACCAGTTCAGGAAAGGTTGGTGTCGTCAGACGGATGGCCAGGACTTGGTCTCTTTTTTTGAGCGTGCCCGTGGAATCGGCGAGCCAACCATCGGCGGCCAGTATTTGTTTGGCGTGGTCGGCGTCATAAGTATATTTATCAATATCTTGGCCGACATCAAGAACATTTTCAATAAGGGGTGAGTAGATAGCGGTGCCGTTGCCGGCCAAAATGTCATCAATGATAGTTTGCTTGTCGGTGGCGTAATTCAGGGCGATGCGGATATTTTTGTTCGCGAACAGTTTGCCCTGGTCCTCATTGAAAAACACGCCAAAATATCGCGGCAATTTAATTTCTTGGATGTTCAGCCGGTTGCCGAACTTTAATTTTTTCAAGTTATTGGGCGAGACGTATGAAAGATCCTGAATGTCGTTGTTGTTGTATGCTGATATCATCGCATCCTCGTTGTCATAAAATTTTATGGTGATGCTATTAATGTGGGCTCGAGTATCATAGTAGTTCTCATTGACTACCAGTTCATAAGTTTGGATGCGGCCGGTGGTGTCTTTTTGTAATTTCTTAAACACATATGGCCCCGAGCCGATTGGTTTCAGATTGTAATCGGCGGTGGCAAAATTAATCGGTTGTATCTTGGACCAAATGTGCGCCGGCAGGATACCGATGGTCAGACTGTTGAGGAATTGAGCGTAGCGGGTTTTTAATTTCAAAATAAGAGTCGTGTCGTCTATTTTTTGCATGTCTACGCTTTGCCAATTCACTCGCAAGGGACTCAAATAATCGGCGTTCTGGGCGGTTTGGATGGTGTAGATGACATCATCCGTGGTTACGGCTTGGCCATCGGACCAAGTTGCGTTTGCTTTCAAATAGATAGTGTAATTTAATCCATCCGCCGAGATATCATATGATTTAGCCAGGTCTGGCACCAGCTGGCCCGAGCTGTTGTATTTCAAAAGGCCTGAGTAGACGAGGGCCGATATATCGCGGTCAGGGTCATTGGTCTGGGCCAGGAGTGGATTGATGTGCCGGGGCTGGCCGACCAGTCCTTCGCTGAACGAACCACCATCTGCAGGCAAGGCAGTGGTGAAATGGCGATAGATAGTAAACGGCAGAGCCACCACCGACACAATGATGACCGCCAAAAGCGCTCCAATTAAATATCGCTCACGGACGGATAAAACTTTTGGTAAAAGTCGCAGGCGTTGAGCCAGACTGTTCCCGTTTTTTATAGAATTTCGTAGAGGTTCTTTTGGTTCACCAAAGAAATCCTCAAGATGATGGTGGTCGTTGGACATAAATTAGAAAACCGCCTGAAAGCGGTTATTAGCTACGCCAGTCTGACGGCGATGATTGAAGCGATGATAAACAAAGCGGCGATGACGATGGTCGCGTAGTAGATAATCTTTTCCGCTCCGCGCTTGGTGCTGTATTCCATACCACTGCCGCCGAACGTGGACGACAAACCACTGCCTCGCTGTTGCAACAAAATACCGCCGATCAATAATGCGGATAATACAATTTGAATATACGGAATTATTTTTGTAAGGATTGCCATTGTAAAAATTTAATTAAGCCAGTCGGGTGAACATTGAAACAATCAGATTGACGATGCTGACTACAATCATGGTCCAAATTAATGCCATAAAGTCGACAATACTGACCGAGACTAGGAAATAATCCAGGAGCCAGAGCATCAACGCGTTGATAACGATGGTAAACAGGCCAAGCGTGAGCATGATGAGCGGAAATGATATCAGCTTCAATACCGGCCGCACTATCATGTTCAGGAGCGACAGGACGACGGCGGCAATGAGGAACTGCTGCCAGCCCCCGGTCACACTAAATCCCGGTACCCACAACATGGCTACATATAACGCCAAGCCATTGCCCAAGACGCGAATTATAAGCTTTATCATACGCCTTCCGATAATACCATTTTAACTTAAAAAGTTCAATCGCGGAGAGCGAGACGGTGGCGGGAGCGGTAGTGGGCGATGGCGAAGCGGTGGGCTTCGCTATCTATGGCCAGGAGGAGGTTGCGGTCGCGTTCGGTGAGCTTGGTGAGTGGGGTGGCATCTTTTTTGTCTGGCACGATGAGTGCTCGACCGATATGTTTGTCATCTTTGACCAGGCCCACGACGGGGATTTTAATATTGCGCTCTTGCAATACCGAACGGAACGTATTCACCTGGGCTTTGCCTCCGTCTACTACTATTAAGTCGGGGTATGGCCACTCGTCGTGGTTTAATCGGCGGTCTATGATCTCTTGCAGAGCGGCCACGTCACCTTCGCGTTTCGTTTTGATATTAAATTTGCGATAAAAATTTTTGTCGGCTTCGCCGTTAATAAATGTCACCATAGAACCGGTGTTATGCTTGCCTTGGATGTTGGAGATATCATAGCCCTCCACGCGCACAATGGGTTTGCCGTGTTTGAAAATACTGGTCAGGAAGGGTTCGTGTTCTTTGAGCACGGCCGAAGATTTAATAATCCGAGCGTTTTCAAAGATGCGCTCTAGGCGTTCAAGCTTGGTGCGCAATGCGATGGCGGCTCCTAGATCATCTGTGCGGGCTAACGCGTCCATTTTGACGTGCAATTCTTTAATTAACTTCGCCCGCTTGCCATTTAGTATTTCTTTGATAGCTTTGATGTTATCGCGATATTGAAGTGATTTTTTCTGTGGACCTTTGAGACAACATATACCTAAACATTTGTTGATGTGATAATTCAAACAATAATTGTGGTGTTTTTGTTTGCAGGTGCAGTAGGGGAATAACATGCGCAGGAGCCGGAGCGTGGTTTTTAAAGCTGCACCTTCGGTGAAAGGACCAATAGCGTTTTTATCATGCGGTTGGTGAGTAAGTGTAACGCGCGGGAATTCGTCTTTTGAAAATACGACGTAGAAATATTGTTTATCATCGCGCAACATAATATTAAATTGTGGACGTCTTTGTTTGATGAGTTGGGATTCTAAAATTAATGCTTCAATTTCAGAATCGGTAGCGATGTAGTCCAGGCGATGGGACTGCTCGATTATCGTCTGGATGCGGTGGTCTCGGGTATCTAGGTATGACTTCAGTCGCGCTTTCAGCGCGGCTGCCTTGCCGATATAGATATTCTGCCCGGCTTTATTTTTAAACAAATACACCCCCGGCGTGCCCGGTGCGGTTTTAATCCGCTCTTTTAACTTAGGTATCTCCACAAGGCCCTTATTCTACCACATATTGACAATTAGCCCAAAAACGTTTTACTTTATACAGGTATTTATTTAGGATGTTTTTATGCTGAAAGATGCGATACTCGCGACAGTTGTCTATTATGATGTCTTTGATTTTCCACTCACGAGTTTTGAGGCACATCGGTATTTGATTAATCCCAAGAGACTGTCGCACAAGACGGAAGCGATGGGGGATATTTCTTTGACGGAAATATTGAATGAATTAGATAAACTCGTTGAAAGCGGGAAACTTTTTGGAAAATTTGGATTTTATTTTTTGCCGGGCCGGAGCGAGTTGGCAGAATTGAGAATTGAACGAGAAAAGATTGCCGCGCAGAAATGGCGGCGCTTGCGTCGGCTGGCATGGTGGCTACAGATGTCGCCCTGGGTGCGGGGGATATTTGTGAGTGGCTCTATGGCTTTGGGCAACACCACTATTGAGAGTGATTTTGATATACTGGTTATTATGCAAGCCGGCCGGCTGTACGCCGGCCGGCTGTTGTTGTCGGCGCTTACCTCGCTGATGCGTTCGCGCCGTACCCGCTACCAACAAATAGCACCCGACAAGTTTTGTTTTAATCATTTCATCACCACCGACCACCTAACCATTGATCATCCCAGTCTTTATAACGCCCAAACCTACGTCCATTTGGTGCCGCTAATGATTGACAGACAACTGGCCGCATCTTTTTTTGCCGCCAATCTCTGGATTAACAAATACGTGTATAATTTTGCACCCAGATTGGAAACAGTCCATCGGGAAATAAAAATAAGTCGGATTTTGAAGTTTAAAGCTCGGGTCATTGAATGGTTGTTTGACCATACGTTGGGTAATCAATTTGAAAAACTTGCCCGCCGATACCAACAGAGGCGCATCAATGACAATCCTGCTACCCACCAAACCGGCGGGCGAGTAGTGGCGACCGATACGGAATTGGAATTTCATCCGCGCTCATTTGAACGCATCGTCCTGGACCGCTACAACGCTCTCACCCGCCGTTTTAAGTTTTCCGACAATGTGGAACCCGATTCCGGATTGACAGGAAATAAGTAAAGATTAAAATTAAATTAGTTCCAATTCGTTTTTATTTTTCTCGGGAGGAATTATCATGGGATGGTCTGAACGTTCTTTAGACAAGATGGTGGAAACAGCCGTCCGTCTTCGGGAACTCCGAGACAAAGCACGAAGAGAAAAGGATTTCGTTGCTGAAACTCGTCGGCCAACAAGCCCAGAAGATTTTCGCCACGAGCTTGAAAAAGAGCTCGAACAAGCCCTACAAAGAAAGCCCCCGTAGGGCTTTCTCGTCTCTTGCAAAATATTAGCACTCTAGTATAATGAGTGCCAATAAGTTAACTGCTTCAAATATATGATAAAACCATTGTTAGATCATGTCGTGTTGGAAGCGATGAAAGAAGTGGCCAAGAAAAGTAGTATTATTTTACCCGAGACGGTAGAAAAAGAAAAATCCGAGGTGGCTAAGATCATCGCTGTTGGACCAGACGTGAAAAACGTAAAAAAAGGCGATGTTGTTTTTTATCGCAAATATTCCGAGCATAAAATTAAAGACGGGGCCAAAGAATTCATTGTTGTAAAGGGCGAAGATATTCTGGCAATCAAAAACTAATATGGCTAAACAAATTCAATATAAAGAAGAAGCCAGAGAATCACTCAAGCGTGGCGTAGACAAGATTGCTAATGCTGTCAAAGTTACCCTTGGGCCCAAGGGCCGGAACGTCCTGCTGGACAAGGGCTATGGTTCGCCCGTCATCACCAAGGACGGCGTGACCGTGGCCAAAGAAATTGAACTCAAAAATAGATTTGAAAATATCGGTGCGGAGCTGATTAAAGAAGTTGCGTCCAAGACCAACGATATCGCCGGCGATGGCACTACTACCGCCACCGTCTTGGCCCAGGCCATCGTGGCGGAGGGCTTTTCGGCCGTGAATTCGGGCGCTAACCCATTGATTTTGAAAAAAGGTATGGATAGGGCCGTGGATTGGGTGGTGGCGTTTCTGGAAAAACGCAAGCAGATTGTAACTGAAGCTAATTTGAAAGAAGTCGCTTCCATTGCCGCCAATGACAGCGAACTTGGCGCCCTCATCGCCGATGTGTTCAATGAAGTCGGCAAAGACGGTGTGGTAACGGTGGAAGAATCGCAATCCACTGAAATGTCCAAAGAGATTGTGGAAGGTATGCAATTTGATCACGGCTACATCTCTGCCTATATGATGACTAGCACTGAACGCATGGAAGCTGTCTATGAAGACCCATACATATTAATTACCGACCAAAAAATTTCGTCTATCCAAAATTTGTTGCCGTTACTTGAAAAAATTGCCAAAGGTGGCAAGCGAGGATTGGTCATCATCGCCGAGGATGTGGACGGTGACGCGTTAACAACACTGGTATTGAATAAACTTCGTGGAAATTTCTCATCGCTGGCTATCAAATCGCCCGGCTTTGGCGATCGCAAAAAAGAAATGCTTGAAGATATCGCCACCATCACCAGTGGTCAGGTTATCAGCGAAGAAAAAGGCATGAAGTTGGAGTCGGTTGATATTGAACACTTGGGCCGCGCACGGCGTGTGGTCGCGACCAAAGAAAAGACGACCATCATTGGTGGTGCGGGCAAAAAATCAGATATAACCAAACGTGTGGCCCAGCTCAAGAATCAACTCGCCAGCATTAAATCAGAATTTGACCGCGAAAAATTGCAAGAACGCATTGCTAAACTCTCCGGCGGCGTGGCCGTCATCAAAGTTGGCGCCACAACTGAAACGGAACTCAAAGAAAAGAAATTCCGCGTGGAAGACGCGGTCAATGCCACCCGTGCGGCCCTGGAAGAAGGCATCTTACCCGGCGGTGGCTTGGCTTTGTTTGAAGCATCTAAAGAATTATCTTTTAAATATGTCAAAGGCGTGGCCGAAGTCGGCGATGAAGCGCGTGGTGTGATGCTCATCAAAACAATTCTTGAAAAACCGTTACGAGCCATTGCCGAGAACGCGGGTAAGGATTCCAACGAAGTTATCTCGCGAGTATTTGGTGCCCAGGCCGGTATTGGTCTGAACGCCGCCACCGGCGAGTATGTGGACATGATAAAATCAGGCATCATTGACCCGCTCAAGGTTGTTAAGACCGCGCTAATCAATGCCGTCTCGGTGGCTTCAATGATACTCACGACTGAAGCGGTGGTCACTGACTTGGAAACAGAAAAGCCGGCGCCAGGCGCCGGCGGTGGTATGCCCGGCATGGGCAGTATGGATTATTAGTCTGATTACGTCTATAGTACTTATATGAATACAATCACTATTTTATGGATCGTGGTGGCAGTGTTGGTGCTCTGGGTTGTTGGGGCGTTTAACGCGTTGGTTCGCGGTAGGAATCGTGTTCGCGAGGCCTGGTCTGATATTGATGTTCAACTCAAGCGGCGCTACGATTTGATACCGAATTTAGTGGAAACGGTAAAGGGCTATGCGTCTCATGAGCAGGGCGTTTTAGAAAAAGTTATCCAGGCGCGTGCTTCAGCCATGGGTGCCACCGGTCATGAGCAAAAAGGCCAGGCCGAGAATATGCTCTCCGGAGCGTTGAAAAGTTTATTTGCCTTGTCCGAAGCGTATCCAACGCTCAAGGCCAATGAGAACTTTGCTAAACTGCAGGACGAACTTTCTGACACCGAGAACAAAATCCAGGCGGCCAGACGTTTCTACAACACCAACGTCATGGATTATAATACTCATCTTCAGCAGTTTCCGACTAACCTTATCGCCGGCGCGTTTCATTTCACCAAAGAAGAATTCTTCCAGATGAGCGAAGCCGAGCGCGAACCTGTCCAGGTAAAGTTCTAAGTATGGGAGAAATAATAGAGGGAAAGTTTGGAGAAAAGAGGGAGAGTGAATTACCTCAGCGAGTAGGAAGAGTTTTAGATAGAATCTGGAAATTGTCCCTGCAATTTGCCGAGCATGATTTGGAAGGATTCCACGAGCAACAATCGAGAATAACGGATGAGCTTCGCAAGTTGTCTAATGAAAGATTATTAGAGATAGTAGAAAATGCTACACCTCAAGAATTAGATACTAACGCAGACTATTTTTTGGCTTTACATAAAGAACTTGTTTCAATGCGATTTCCGGAAATAAAATGGGAAGCTCCTAAGGATGACTAACCTCTATACCCAGCAAGACAGTAATATCCGAAAAACATGGTTGTTGATGACCGTGTTTTTCGTCATGATCGTCGGGCTGGGTTGGTTGTTTGGCTACGCGTACAACGCGCCGGAAGTTTTGTATATCGCGGTGGCCTTAAGTATCAGCATGAATCTGGTCGCGTACTGGAACTCGGCCTCCATCGCGTTGGCGATGTCGGGCGCTAAGTTGGTGTCGCGCGAAGGAAATGAATATCTGTATCGGATGGTGGAGAATCTCTGCATCACCGCTGGTCTGCCTCTGCCCAAAATATATATTATTGAATCCCCACAGATAAATGCATTTGCCACGGGGCGTAATCCCAAGCACGCGGCCATCGCGGTCACGCGCGGGGCATTAGAAAAACTTCAAAACGAAGAATTAGAGGGTGTGCTGGCCCATGAACTCTCGCATATCGGTAACCGAGATATCCTTGTCTCCACCGTGGCCGTGGTTCTGGCTGGGCTCATCTCAATGCTTGCAAATTGGTTTATGCGCTGGGGTATGTTTGGCGGTCGCCGGGACGGCGACCGAG
>Ga0209542_10007103_pt1 | contig 21468 bp, 20 predicted proteins | sample RifCSPhighO2_01_FD_184028 | JGI IMG/M metagenome (GOLD analysis project Ga0209542, IMG submission 184028) | Soil microbial communities from Rifle, Colorado - Rifle CSP2_plank highO2_0.1 (SPAdes) (version 2) | ecosystem: Environmental > Terrestrial > Deep subsurface > Rock core/Sediment ... | reverse complement strand
AACAGTAAATGTCCCTGCGCGCAAAGAGGCAGTGTCTCCATCAGAAGCGCCAAGAGTTATCGCCACAGTTGATGGACCGGCCGCCCCACTGACCGTAGTGGCATTGCTGACGCCGGCTACAAAAGTTCCTTGTTTGATTGTCAAACCTCCTGCGAAAGTATTAGCGCCAGAAAAAGTCCATTGACCGGTGCCGGTTTTTATCACTATGCCATCACTGATCACACCCGCAATACTGCTCGCGGAATTTGATCCATCAACGGTCAGAGTAAACCCCCCAAGTGCTTTGGCGCCGGTAGTAAGAACAATATTTCCGCTAGCGCTATTGGATTTAATAGTGCTATTGCTACCTAAAGTTATAGCTCCAGTATAAGTAGAAGCGGTGGAAGCAGAACTATTTGTCAAAGCGCCCACCGAAGATGCTCCTGTGTCATTTAAAGTTAAAGCTTCGGCTGTACCAAGACTAAAACCATTCAAATCAAGAGTGCCACCAGCGCTAACAGTCGTGGCTCCACCTGTAGTTCCGAGCGGGGTATTTGTGGCGCCACCGTTGGCTCCAAGTTTTAAAGTTCCGGCGCTAATCGTCGTAACGCCTGAATAAGTATTTGAAGCGGATGGTGTATAAATTCCAGTGCCACTTTTTGTCACTCCTCCTGTGCCACTAATTACTGCAGTGATGTTGATGTTACCTGTGCCACCAATGGTAAATAAGTTACCACCATTGACAACCGTGGCTCCGACCGTGAGTAGACTGCTGGAAGCATTTGTCCAAGTTTGAGCCGCGCCGAGAGTGACCGCATTGTTCACCGTAACCGTGCCGGCCACCTCTGCCTGAACATCTATACCGGACGCGCCGATAGTTAGAGCAGTAGTGCTGATAGTTGTAGCGGCAACCGCGGTCGAACCATCACCAACTATTATTCCTTGAACACTTCTAGTGCCGGCATTAGGTTGGCTCGTATAACTTGTACAATTAAATCTGGCAATATCTGTGGTTGTATCATTGGCCGGCGCCGCTTCTCCAGTCCAGTTGGAACCTGTAGCCCAAGCAGTTGTAGCGGCATTACATTTCCAATCAATCGTAGCCGCAGAGGCAGAGCCTGTATTGCCAAAAAATAAAAAACCGGCAACGAAAAATATCGCAGAAATTTTTATTGAATTAAGGATAAAATTTTTCACAATTTATTGCTTAAATTATAACATTATAAGCATATAAGTGCATATTGTGTGTGGATAAATGGATGGAAATGTTATACTTTTAGTAAAGAGATGGTTATCATAGAAATAAAGAAAAATAGTGAGGAAATCGGGAAAGAACAAATTCGTCGCCATTTTGACGAGAAAACGGGCAAATGGTACTTTTCTATCGTGGATGTGATAGGGATATTGACCGAAAGTTCTGATCCGCGAAATTATTGGAAAGTTCTAAAAAATCGTTTAAATAAAACACATAATGAGTTGGTTACAAAATGTAACCAACTGAAAATGAGAGCAAAAGACGGAAAATACTACTTCACTGATGTCGCAGACTCGGAAATTATGGAAGAGATACTAAAACAGGTCCCGAAAGTTAATTTAAAGAAGTTAGATTCCCCTCTTGAGGGGAATGAATTAGAAGCCAAACTTTTGATTGATGCCTATGAAACAGAAACGGAAATATTTATTGAAGCTATGGTCGCAGGAGTGGAAGAAAATGATATCAATATTCAAGTAACAAAAAATAAAGTTTTCATTAACGGCAGAAGGGACGCCCCCTCTCCTTTACAAGGAGAGGGTCGGGGTAAGGTACATCAAGAACTTCTCTGGGGAAATTTTTCTCGCACCGTGTCCCTCCCCTGTCCTGTTCAAACAGAAAAATTTGAAACAACAGAAGAGAGAGGCTGGCTCAAAATTAAACTTTTTAAAATTTAAGACGCAGATTCTGGCGCTGGAGTTTCAGACTCTGGCTCCGGAATTATTTCTGGGTCAGGCGTTGGTGTTGGATCAGGTGTTGGAATTGGGTCAGGCATAGGTTCTGGTTCGGGGGTTGGGTCTGGAGTTGGAACAGGATCCGGGGTAGGTTCGGGGGTTGGGTCTGGTGTTGGTTCTGGTTCTGGCGGATTAATTACTAATCCCTCCAATACGCTTTCATAAATTTTTGCATCCTTGATAGCGAGAGCGCTCCAGGAAAATCTCAAATCTCGCGACGCATTTTTATTGAGAAGAATTGTGAACCCCGCCTGACTTTTATTCACCACCACTGATTTTACATTATCATTAAACAAAGCTTCTGCTTCTTCATCAGTAATATTATCATCTGTTTCAAATGTCATTGTAGTATTCACCACAGGTTGCGTGATATATGGATGCTCAAAAGTTACCTCTACTCTTCTATCTCCTTCTTTAATTACGGCAAATCCTCCGGTATCTTTATTGAACAATGGCGGAAGTGTGAACTCTGTTTCCCCTGTAAATGTCACAGCTCCATTAAACAAAAGGTTGTCATTCAAGAACGCAAGTCCGGCGATATCAGAATCCGGGCCATTGTAATATCCTTGCTCAATAAAAATCATAACTTTGTCCGCTCCGGAGTTTGGAGCCCATGGCTCAAGAGCTTTACCAATAACAGCTCCGGACATTGTGGCCTTTTCGGCTTTTCCAGAATCAGAAGAAGTGGTTATATAATCCCCGGCCTCAATAGGTTCTGACGCAGCCGAGACTTTTACCAGCACGCGTCCAGAGAGCGCCACTGGCATCGGATTGTCTTCATCTTTGATGTTGTATCCGGTGGAACTAAAATCATTATTGTTGTCGGACACGATACCGACAACATTACTTTGATAAGGCGTAGAGGATTTCACTAATTTTGTTATCTTGCCTTTTACTTTATCCCAGTCAACTCCGCCCCCTCCTTCTGTGGTGTCATAAGTATTTATGAGTTCGGTGCCGATTGCCACGATATCTCCGTATTCAGCTTCATCTTCTACTCCATACATTTCAGCATAGTCAGCGCTTGGACTTCCAACGCAATCTTTTATCTGATCCACACCCGCGCCGTTTGTTTCGTGACAAAGCCCATAGCTGTTTGTGGAAACAGCCAGGTTGACGCTGGTGTCACCGGCGCTGGTAACTTTAAACTTTGATACATTGTTGTTTTGGAAATCAGCAAAGTTGCCGTTGAAAGTTCCGGCGCCTTCGGCAAAATCCATAAGAAGACCAGTCCCAGAAAATGTCGAGGTTTTTTGGTAAAAGTAAGCCATCTGCGGAGCAGTGGAAATGGAAGTTGAATATAGTCTCAAAATATCCCCTTGGGTTGTGCCGGTACTCTCTCCATAGATAGCCGCCGGCAAGGCTACCCCGCCGGCGGTGCCTGCAGTAATAGCTTGAATACCAAAGGTGGCGCCGGTTGCCCTAATACCAGTATTTGTACCCGCTGTATTACTGCCTGCATTGGAAACGATTTCCAGACCGCGAACAGTATTGGCCAGAGATGTATTATCAATCGTTCGAATAATTTGAGCAATTGAGCTATTCGCGACAGAAGTCGGAGCTTCGTTGATGACTAGACGATTGCCCACTTGCGTGCCTCCGCCTGACGGACTGAAAGTCAGATTTTCATGGAGGCCAGCCACGGCTGCAGCTGCGCCACCAGAGGCATCAGAATTTGTAGCTTGGATATATAATTTTGACGCCGATGCTGTTTCTGAAGTTAGACCAACAAGAATTCTTCCACCATCAAAGATGCCGGCATAGTTATTACTTCCACCTGAAGCATTGACATACAACCCGACATTGTTTGATGTGCCACTGTGAGTATTGGAAAGATATGCGCCATAAGTAGTCTGAGCCCCAGTTCCGTTTGCGCCTGAGAGAGAAATATTAAGTCCCTTTTGACCTGTCAAGGCTCCAGTTCCATCTGAAGCAAGAGAGAGAATAGTGCCCGAAGAGAGCGAGTCGGCATTCATTGTAAAATTGGTAGCGGTGGTCGCCCCGATTGTCCAGGTAGTTTCTTCGCCGGCACCAAAGGTCAGATTTTGATCCCCTGTCGGATCACTGATTGCATTCCAAGTACTGCTTCCACCTCCATTCATCTGTATAGCTGCTGAACCATTACCAACATACAAATCTTCCCCGGCTGTATCCCAACAAATTTGTCCTTCACCTATAGCCGCTGAACAAGCAGTGGCGTTTTGTGGAAGAATCAATCCTTCTGTTGCGCCAGAAGCATCTATTGATGATAAATCAAGGAGGTCGGCGTCAGACAACGCAATCGACGCGGCAAGTTCAGTTGCTCCGACTACGCCTGAGTCAATGTCCCAAACTCCGCCAGAAACTGTGATGTCGCCATAATCAGCATCTCCTAATGCGCCAGTATTGTCATCATCGCAATCCCAGGTATCAGTATCTTCTTCCCATTGCAAAATTTGCTCATCTCCACAACCTTGAAGCAAAGTTAATTGTCCTGATTCAAACTCTAAACCAGAAACAGAAGTGGAAGAACCAACTGCATCTTCTCCGACAGTTTTTAGATCAACATCGAGGTCGTCATCGGTTAATGATATTCCGTCCCCCGCCGTCAGATTAGTGTCCGCCGAGATGTCTAGACCAGAAATGGTGGAAGAAGTGTGCGCGTGGGAATCATCTTCCACCGCCCAAGCTCCGACGGAGACGGTCACATCGCCAAAGTCAGTGTCGGAGACGTTGGTGGCCAGAGCCGCCAAATCAATCGTGATAGTGTCCGGCACTTGAGAATCAGTCACCGCTCCCTGGAGTCCTTCGAGATCCAGCACCCCTTCGAGTTCCGACTCCACTCCAGTCGCGTTCAATTCATCCGCGGAGACAGAGTCAGTGCCAAGTTGGGTGGCAGTCACCGAGGCGGAAGAAAGGTCAGCTCCGTCCAAAGTTCCACCAGTGATTTGGATAACTTCCGAAGCGTCTAGGGTCAGAGTCACATCGGTGCCGGCGGGAGCCGCTTCCCAAGCGATGCCTTCGGTGTTGCCGAGACGAATGATGCCGGCATCGGCTGGGTCGGCGTTGTTGGAGATGAAGGTGGGTGAAGTGATGCTGGTAGCGATGGTGACGGCGGCATCGAGGTCAAGATCGTCATCCGTCAAGGTGAGATTGTCCCCCGCCGTCAGATTAGTGTCCGCCGAGATGTCTAGACCAGAAATGGTGGAAGAAGTGTGCGCGTGGGAATCATCTTCCACCGCCCAAGCTCCGACGGAGACGGTCACATCGCCAAAGTCAGTGTCGGAGACGTTGGTGGCCAGAGCGGCAAGAGTAGCGGTGCTGGCGTTGCCAGTCAAAGCTCCCGCAAAAGTTACAGAAGTTAAAGTATCAGTGGTACTATCATAAGTTAAAGCAGTATCGCCTTCTATCGTTCCATCCCCTGTCCAGACGCCTATTTGGTTATCCACTGGTGTCCCTACTTTGGAGACATCGCCGGAGCCGGCGGGAGTAGCAAATGTCGGAGCAGAACTGGCCCCATTTGATTTCAAGAAAGTTCCATCGGCTCCGAGAGCAAGTTCGGTGACATCACCAGAACCATCAGCGTAAAATACTGTCCAAGGAGTTTGGTCGACAAATTCTGTTAGATCAGTATAACCACCGGTTCCTAATGTTTCAATTTTGTCATAGACAGCATTTTTAGTAGGAACTTCTAAACTTGTATCCCAACCAACTCCATACGCTTCGTCAGGAACTAGAACATCTTGCGCAAAAGTAAAGTCAGGAGCAGAGCCAGCGCCGGTGAAAGTAATTCCGCCGTCAGCAGCTAAAGTCGTGTCCATATAAGTCGCCGCGCTTCCGTTGGCGTCGTCGTAAGTTAGGCGTAGAGCATCGGTTGTTCCCAAATTTATTTCTAGTTTTTTGTCGGGTGCCGTCGTCCCGATCCCCACATTCCCCGTATCTCCTTCTACAACTAATTTATCAGTATCAACTGTAAAATCATCCCCCGCGGCAGAACCTATTGAAACATTAAGAACTCCACCCGTATCTACCGTGATAGCTCTGGAACCATACAGAGTCGTCGCTCCTAAATCCAACGATGTTCCGGTGGCTGACCCAATTTCTGGAGTAGTCAAAGTTAAGCCAGCTAGTGTCAAAGGATCACTGGCTCGATTGATAGCCACTTGAGTTGTACCGATGTAAAATGTTTGACCGACATCTGCTTTGGAAGCTGCTAATCCAGAGTATTGAGAGTTGGTGGCGTTGTCGCCAGTGTTGGCGCCGGAAACGGAAGAAGCTCCAGCGCCGAGAGTTAAGGCCGAAGTGTTAGCGACATCACCGATGAGGGTGACTGTTCCAGTGTTGACAGTGAGACCAGTAGTTAAAGTAGCGTTGGTGACCGTGCCAGCGTTGCCAGAGATAGAACCTGTAGCGCTTCCTATGTTAGGAGTGGTAAAAACCGGGGAATCAGAAAAAACTAAAGCGCCGCTTCCTGTTTCATCAGAAATAACTCCAAAAAGTTGAAGAGAAGTAGTGGAAGCAAATTGTGAAAGCGGATTGGTCGTCAAAGCATCTCCACCACTCGTAAGCGTTGCCCAGGAGGGAGCCAAGGTCGTTCCATTGCTTTGTAAAACTTGTCCAGCTAAGCCATTTGCAAGCATGGCAGTTGTTCCAACAGCAGATTGATATGGAATTTCTCCACCAAGTCCACCAGTAAGATTGTTGGCTGTTCTGGAATTTATCGCATAGCCAGCGGAAACAACTCTTTGTCTTGGTTCTAGGGTTTCATAGTCATCATCCGGCACACTAATAGTATTACAAGAGTTACTTACAGACTCAGCAACCTGCACATTTAAATAAATTTCGTCCGTACTGTTGAAATCAAAATCAAGCGCATCACCCTCACCTACAGTAGATGTGTCTCCAATGTCCACATTCAAAATTCCGTTCTTCACATTGACGGTCATTTTTGTCGGATCACTGCTAGACGGCCACAATTTAGTGTCCGAACCTCCTACTGTCGGATCATCGTAAAGCGAAAATTTAAAACAAAAATTTTGCCCGCCTGAACCTCCTAAAAGATCTCCGGATGAATAATCAAGCAGACGCCCTTGATGGTGGAGGAGCGATGGCACTCCCGGAGCGGCAAAAACATTATTAGAAAACGAAAAAACCACCAATATAAAAACTGTGATGCTTTTCTTTGAACTTAAAATTTGCAGAATCCGACCCACCTACTAATTATAAAGCAAAAATGGAATGCCAGCAATGAAATATGGGGATTGTCGAAAGCAAATCTGTGTTACAATATCAGCATGAGTACGAAAGAGAACAAAATAGATTTTTTAGCTATTGGAGACATCGTGATTGATGTCTTTATTAAGCTGAAACAGGCCGAGATAGTCGGCACACCAGATACTCCGAACTATAAGATATGTCTTTCCTTCGGCGAAAAAGTTCCGTATGAAGATGTATTTGTAATACCGGCTGTCGGCAATGCTTCCAATGCCGTCATTTCGGCCGCGCGCTTGGGACTGAAGACCGCATTGGTTAGTAATCTAGGAAATGACCGAGATGGAGAAGACTGTATCTCTACCCTAAAGAAAAATAATGTGAAAACTGATTTCGTAAAAGTTCACAGTGGACTAAAAACTAATTATCACTATGTTCTATGGTATGGGGCGGAACGAACTATTCTGATCAAACATCAAGATTATCCATATGCCCTGCCTGACATCGGAGATCCTAAATGGATCTATTTCAGTTCGGTGAACGAGACTGCCTTCCCTTTCCATTTGAAAATCGCAGACTATTTGGATACTCATCCAGACACCAAATTAGCTTTCCAGCCGGGGAAGTTTGAAATTAAATTAGGCAAAGAAAAATTGGAGAGAATTTACAAGCATTCAAAAATCTTTTTCTGCAATGTTGAGGAAGCGAATAAAATATTGGGTTCTAATATTTTGGATGTAAAAGAATTGCTTAAAAATATGCGCCAAGCGGGGCCGGAAATTGTCGTTATCACCGACGGACCGAAGGGCGCTTATGCTTATGACGGAGAGGATGTGTATTTCATCGAATCTTTCCCGGATCCCAAACCTCCCTATAGCCGCACTGGAGCCGGGGATGCCTTTTCTTCGACTGTCGCCTCGGCAATTATATTAGGCAAGACTTTGCCAGAAGCATTAGCTTGGGGTGGAGTTAACTCTATGGCTGTGGTTCAACAAGTCGGCGCCAATGTCGGACTTCTCGCCCGTGAAAAATTGGAAGAATACCTCCAAAACGCTCCAGATTATAAAGCTAGAAAAATATAGACCTCACCCCTGCCCCTCTCCTTGTGAAGGAGAGGGGAAACTTTTAATTGATTTTCAAGTGATTTTTTATCCTAATCAATACTCCTTCTACATTGTCTCTTACCTCTTTGTTTAAAAATCTTACTGTTTTATAACCAAGTTCTTTAAAATAGACATCTCGAATTTTGTCATACTCTATAGCCTCAAACTGCGTATGTGAAGAACCGTCAATTTCAATAATTAATTTGCACTCTGAGCAATAAAAATCTAAGATGTATCCACCTATACTATGCTGTCTTTTGAATTTATATCCAAGTTTGCTATCTCTAAGTTTTAACCAGAGTATTTTTTCCTCTTTAGTTTCCCTTTGCCTCAATTCTCTTCTTCGATCTTTTAACTTTTCACTATTATGTAAAAGTGGCATTTTTGTATTTTACTCCCTCTCCTTCACAAGGAGAGGGCTAGGGTGAGGTCAAACTATTTCCTTTCCAGAACTTTCTTCACCGCTTTTTTAATAGACTCAACACCCATACCATAATGTTCTATGAGCTCATCTGGAGTGCCGGATTGGCCGAATTTATCCTGTATGCCGATAAACTCCATAGATATCGGATAATTTTGCGCTAACACTTCTGCTACAGCTGAACCCATACCTCCCGCTACCTGGTGTTCTTCGACGGTCACAATTCTTTTAGTTTCCTTGGCCAGAGCAATTATCGCATCCTTATCGATTGGCTTAATGCTAGATAAATTCATCACTTTGGTTTTGACATCTTCAGCTTTTAATTCTTTGGCCGCTAGAAGCGCTCGATGCATTAGGTCTCCTGTCACTATTATCCCTACCTCTGCCATACCCACCTCCGGTAGCCAAAAGATTTCAGCTTTGCCTAAAGTAAAAGGAGTTTCCTCGGTCGTGATAACTGGGGTCTTCTCGCGCGCCAAACGCAAATACGCTGGCTTGGAAGTTTTGGCTAGAGCAAGTGTCGCCTTCTTGGCCTCTATGGCGTCACACGGAGAAACGACATCCATATTCGGCATTACTCGCATCAAGGTAATATCTTCCAACGCTTGATGCGTGCCGCCATCAGCCCCAACCGAAATACCTGCATGCGAACCGACTATTTTCACCGGCCGATCATTATAAGCTATCGTCGTCCGGATCTGTTCCCAATTTCGCCCCGGGCTAAACATCGCATACGACGAACAAAAAGGAATCTTGCCCATGGCCGCCATCCCGGAAGCTACTGTAACTAAATTCTGCTCTGCTACGCCTATTTCTACAAAACGTTCTGGAAATTTTTCAGCAAACATATTCATCTGTGTGGACTCAGTCAAGTCTGCGCAAAGTGCCACTACATTTTTATCCGCCTCCCCGGCCGCTAACAACCCTTGCCCGAAACCTTTACGAATCGGCACTTGCTCACAATCTTCACTGAACATCTTTGGATTAAGTTTTAGTTTTGGGTTAAGCATAACATGTATTTATTATACTATAATTATTAAATTTCAAAGCAGAACTTGGTACTCCGACTACCAAGCTACTACCAAGCTACTGATGCTCACTTTTAATCTTGCCACCAAGAGTACGCAATTCATTTAGGGCTATCTTTGCTTCTTCTTTGTTGGGCGGTTTGCCGTGCCATTTATAATCTCTTTCGAATTCATGAACCCCTTTACCCGGAATCGTGTGGGCAATGATGACCGTCGGCTTTTCGTAGACTGCTTGCGCTTCTTCTACGGCTTGATTCAGCGCCCCAAAATCATGCCCTCCCACTTCGATCACATGCCAATTAAAAGCTCTCCATTTATCAGCAAACGGCTCGAGTGGCATAATGTTTTCCGTAAAGCCATCTATCTGGATATTGTTTCTGTCCACCACTGCGATTAAATTTCGCAGTTTATTTTTTCCTGCAAGCATTATCGCCTCCCAAGTGTTGCCTTCATCATGTTCCCCATCACTCATAAAGCAGTAGATAAACCTTTCTTTACTTGCCCCGTAGGAAGCTTGCTTTCCTTCGGGGTCCTTGCCATCCATTTTATCAGCCAAAGCCATACCCGTCGCCTGTGAAAGCCCTGCGCCCAGCGGTCCGGAGCTGTTTTCCAATATTGGCAAATATTCCCTATGCGGATGCCCTTGGAGCCGAGTGCCAAACTTACGCAAAGTTTTCAATTCTTCAATAGGAAAATATCCCGCGTGCGCCATCGTCGCATACAACACCGGACAAATGTGCCCATTGGAAAGCACCAGCCTATCCCGCTCTTCCCATTCTGGATTTTTAGGATCATGTCTTAAAATGTGAAAATAAAAAAGTGTAAAAATATCCGCCATACCGAGCGGGCCAGCGGTGTGACCACTCCCCGCTTCCAAAAGCATCTCAATAATACTTTTGCGAATATCATTGGCTTTGATCTCTAGTTCTTTTATTTTCTCTTCAGTCAGATGCATTAAATACATTATACCAAACTTTGGAAGCTTTGGAGGGTACCGATAGGATCAGTGCTCTTCCAAATACTAGATCCCACTGCGAGTCTATCTGCTCCGGCTTCCAGTATTTGCTTTGCGTTTTCCAAATTAACACCAATATCCACCGAGATAACCACTCCCGGTAGATTTTTCTTAAGAAATTTTATATTCTCTAATGCTTTTTCGGAAAATTCCTCGCCCTGAAAACCAATCTTATCCGAACCCATGCAATGCAAGAAATCCGCTTTGTGAGACAGTTTAGACACAATCGCCAAATCATCGCTCGGCTTGAAAGCGATGCCAATCTGCACATTGTCTCTAATATACATATCCAACCCCTCCAAGAAATTCTCAAACTCTTTTATATTGCCTCCGATGTCCGGATGAAAAATTAATCTTTTTGACCCCAGCTTCATATATAGATCAAAATTCTCCATCGAATCAGCCACCATCAGATCAAATTCAAAATCAAATTCGCTCCAGAAAGGCATACCTTCTTCTTCGTTCATAATTTTCTGAAAATCAACGTCGTCAAATCCCCCCATGGAGAATGGCCAAGTAACGCTCGGCACGGCCACCCCGTCGCAAATATCAATATGCACACATTTTGCCACAGAGCGCAAAGCAGTGAGCTTGTTTTTTATTTCACTAAAATTATTTTCTAAAATCGCCGGGATTATTTCGCTCATGGTAATTTGTTTCAGCCTAGGGCTGATCCGCCTTTGGCGGAAATACGTCCGACTTCTTCGACTAATTGATCATGAAAAACTCCATTAGAAACAATAAAATAACTTTCAGGAAATTTCCAAGGACTACCGTCTAGTTTGGTTATCTTTCCGCCTGCTTCTTGAACCAACAAAGTTCCGACAGCAAAATCATAAGTGCTTAGACCCAGCTGAACATTCGCTTCTAGGCCACCTCGAGCCACATATGCCAACTCTAAAGCCGTACAGCCCAAGTCCCGCACTGTGCGAACAAGATTTTTAGGGAAAAAGTATAATAATTCTTTATTGAGTGTTTTATCAGCATCTTTTTGACTAGAACACGCCGTAACAATGGCATGTTCTCGATTATCTTTGGAAACATTTATTTTTTTATCATTAAGATATGCTCCCTTGCCTTTTTCAGCGTAAAAAATAGATCGAGTCGCGGGATTATAGACCACTCCCGCGATTACTTCATTCTTGTAGGCGAGGGCGATAGATACGGCAAAAAGCGGAATTCCGTTGGCAAAATTCCTAGTGCCATCGACAGGATCAACATGCCAAACGTAATCACTTTTGTTTTCAGTCATTCCAGTTTCTTCGCCTAAAATGGAGTGTGATGGAAAAGCTTTTGATATTATTTTTTTTATTATCTCTTCGGATTCTCTATCCGCCAAAGTCACGATACTAGTATCTTCTTTAAATTCTTTTAAAATTTCTGTTTCGAAATATTTCTCCAGAATTTTTCCAGCCTCGAGTGCAGCTTTTATCGCAATTTCTAATTCTTTGGATTTATTTTGCATGTGAAATTACGGCTTAATCTTGTCTATCTTGCCGAGTCTGCGAACATGCCGTTCTGAACCGCTATACGGGGTCTTAAGCCAAAGGTCCACCGCGGCCATCATTTGTTCTTCGGTTAAGAATCTGGCACCCAGGGAAAGAATATTGGAATTGTTGTGCTCGCGAGAACGGACGATAATATCCGCTTCGTCATCTACTACACACTTGCCTTCGCCATAATAAACCATTGCCCGGACATTGGGAAACTTGTTAACCGCGATGGCTTCTCCCTGCCCAGTCGCTCCGATGATGATACCTTTAACATTGTCCGGATCTTTGGAGACCTCTTGCGCCACTGGAATTACAAAGTCAGGATAATCATCATGTTCATCATAATCAAAAGCGCCTTTATCCACGACTTCATACCCCGCCCCGGACAAGGACAGTACCAGCTTTTCCTTGAGCACATACCCCGCATGATCTGTTCCAATAAAAATTTTCATATTGATATTATACCATGATCAAAAATAATTTGACAAATTGTTGGATTTTTATAATATTAAGATAATAAAGTCATCGCTCCTTGATATAACTTCATAGGAGAAGGCTTGTAACAGAAAGGAAAATTATGGGTCCTAATGGACTGCCAGAAAGGTGGCCCCCAGGGCGCATACGGATGATAATATCCGGCATACTCGAAATCTCGATACAAGATGATCCTCGAATCCAAAAAGGGGATCTCTGTCCGCTACTTTCGGAGGTTTCGAGAATCATTGGACGGCAAGTGACTTTGCCGACCAAAAGACCCAAACATGGCTGGCAAATGCATGTTTCTCGACTGACGTCGTATATTTACGATAATCAAAGTCAATTCGAACTCATCGCACCGGAGCCGGAAAATCAGAACTTAGAAAACCCTCAACTACAACTACTATGAAGAAGTCAATGTGTATAAAAATCAATCCGTGGCGCGATCAAAAATCAGCCACGGACCTTTGTTTGCATCTAATTTATTTTAGGCCTTTCGCTGAACGGTTCTTGCGAAAACTAACCTGATAATAAATAAAACGAGGTAGAAAATACGGAAATAATAATTGGGGTAAAAAACGCGACTGCTTGCATTTGTATATTCATGGATTTTATTACTAAATCTTAATTTCCAGTTTTCCTCCTAGGGCAGTTGAAAGTTTTTTTAAAAAGGAAATCGTGGGATTATATGCACCGGATTCAAACCGAGCTATGGCAGGCTGTTTGGTGCCGAGCTTCTTAGCTAAATCTTTTTGCGACATTTTATTTTGAAGACGCATTTTTATCATTGCACGAACAATGGCAAACTCAGGCTCTAAATCCTCATAGGCCTTTCTAAATTTAGGATCTTGCATCCATTTATCATGCAGATCCGAAAATTTGGTCATATCTTTTATTGATTTTTTTTGTTCCTTTTTCATAATTTCAAGTATAACACATACGTTATATCAAGCAAGTGGATAACCTAAAGAATTGCGTCATATCTTCTTTTAGCTAAATCCAATTCCCGCTTTGGTATTTTATCGGTCTTTTTCATAAAAGCATTTAGTAAAATGGCATAATTTTGATAAAAACAATAAATTATTCTAATGGGAATATTGCCAGATATGCGTAATTCAAAAAGTCCGCCACCCAAACTTTTACTATAAGGCATTTCTATCTCATTTCCAGCCATTGCTAACATATGTAAAACCTTTGAAACTTTACTCCTGGTAGTTTCTTCTAAATGATCTAAGAATTTATCTATATCATTTGAAAAGTTTATTATTTCCATTCTAAATTAAGCAACTTTATTTCTATTCTTAATTTTTCCGTAAAGCCAGCCGAGAAATGCACCGAAGGCAAAATAAATCAATGAATTTATAATAAAAAGATAGAGAAGGAATACATCAAGGGAGGTAGGGAGAAAAAATTCCAAAAAATCATCATAAAGTAAAGCACCCGGGAAAAGAAAAAACTCGAAAATTGCATTGTTAAAAAATACACCAGTACTGTAAAGGATAAGAGCTACTCCTAAAATCAGAAACCCTCCCCTCAACCAATATCTTTTTTGTTGCATAAAAAAATTCTATCTATAAAAATCTTCTTCTTCGTAATAATATGATTGCTCTATACCTTTCATGAAAACTTCCCGGTCATTAATTTTATCGGTCAGAACGGCGCGCAGGAGCTCGCGGATTTCAAGGTCGTTCACCGGGCTACGCTCCATGGCGTTCAGATAATCCGCCTTGTCAATCTTCGCCCAATCAACACATTTTTTGATATTTTTTTTAAAAATCAAATCTAGCCAAATTCTCATACTTCGACCATTGCCCTCCATAAACGGATGAGTGATATTCATTTCCACATATTTAGCCACAATTTCCTCAAAAGTATTTTGAGGCATTTCTCCGACTTTGCGCAAACTTTCTTCCAGATATAAATGGGAAGCGAATCGGAAACCGCCTTTACTGATATCCTTGACGCGAATCTGCCCTGCAAAATCGTAAAGCCCCTCAAATAAGTATTTGTGAATCTGCTCTAGACCTTTGATTGTACCAATCTCAAAACTTTCAATTTTTTGACTGCCAAAAAGTTTTTTAGCGCGTTCTTTGCTTATTTCGTCAACATTTTTCATGCCGATATTATACCATTTTTCCGGTAATTTTCCTAGTTTTTTAGAAACATTTTATTAATTATTAAAAGCAAGAAATAAAATAGCACAAAGGATTAAAACATTAAAAACAATATTAAACCAAAAAGCGTGTGAATTTTGGTTTTTATTAATGAACCCTATTCTGGTCATCACCCTTCCTTTATACAGATTGTATACAAACCAGGTGGTAGCTATTAAAAATATGGATAAAAAAATTGTTTGTTCTGTCATAAATTTTATTTTATACTCCCTCCCGTCTTAATCACATGCTCGACTAATGTATAAGTATACCCCATTTCGTTGTCATACCAGCCCATGACTTTCACCAAATTCTGCCCAACGACACGAGTAAGTTTAAGGTCAGCGATAGAGCCATAAGGACTGCCGAGAATATCACTTGATACAAGATCTTCTTCGGTCACCGTGAAAATCCCTTTCCATCTTTCATCTTTGGCGGCTTTTTTGAGAATTTCATTCACTTCTTCTTTGGTGGTATCTTTTTTGGAAATAAAAGTGATATCCACAATTGACCCTGCTGGCACCGGCACTCGCATCGATATACCATCAAAAAGACCGGAAAGTTTGGTAAATGCCTTAGTCACTGCTATAGCTGCCCCAGTAGAGCTCGGTACAATGTTTTGCGCCGCCGCGCGACCTTCCCGAAAATCTTTTTTATTTGGTCCATCGACAATGGACTGGCTCGCAGTATATCCATGCACCGTATTCAAAAGCGCTTTTTCGATACCCAAGCTTTCATCCAAAATGGCAATGAGGGGCGAAGCGGCGTTGGTGGTGCAAGAAGCATTGGAAGTTATATCACAAGTGCCAAATTTATCTTCATTGACACCTAACAATATCGTTTCCCCAAGTATGGAAGTCGGACTTCCATTTCCTTCTTTAGCTGGAGCGGAAATAACCACCTTTTTTGCGCCGGCATCCAAATGCGCTTTGGCTTTGTCATAAGTGACAAAAAGTCCGGTGGACTCCACCGCCACATCCACACCCATATCTTTCCAAGGAAGTTTGCTCGGTTCTTTTTCCGCTAGAACTTTTACTTTTTTACCATCTATAATTATCTCCTGCCCTTCGGCTTTGATCTCGTGTTTCCATTCTCGGTAAACTGTGTCGTATTTTAAAAGATAGGCCATGTTCTCTACACTACCTAGGTCATTGACCGCCACTATCTCAATCTCCGGCCGCTCCCAAGCCACTTTCAAAAATGCTCTGCCGATTCTCCCAAACCCATTTATGCCAACTTTGATTTTTTTCATAGTTATTATGATACCATTTTATTTCTATTTTTTCAGCCCTAGGCTGATCCGCCTCTGGTGGAAATTTTCCCGTAAAGCCAACCAAAAAAAGAACCAGTAATAAACCAGGCAATAAAAGTACTAACTAAAACAAGATTGCCAGATATATTGAAAATAGATTCTAGATAAAAACCAGGATAAAAAATTACCGAAGCCAAAGGAGAAACAAAAGAACCATAATCATAAGAAGCAAACATAAAATCATAAACGGCAATAATCAATATAATTGAAATCACAACAACTCCACCTCTCAACCAATATTTTTTATTCATCCCTGAAGTATATCACGAATTCTCCTCTTGGGGAGTACTCTTGGAGAGGTGGATGAATTCCACCTCTCCTTTACAAGGAGAGGGCTGGGGTGAGGTGTATCCACCCCGTCTCGCAAGCGAGCCACCCCTCAAGAGGGAGAATAAAATATGTTATTATATAAATATGTCGGCAAAAGAAGAAAACTTGGAGGCCTTGCCTCCACTTGGAGGCAAGGCCTCCAAGTTCATACATTTACATACCCACTCGCATTACTCCTTACTCGACGGGCTTTCAAAGATTGAGGATTTGGTAGCACTTGCTAAAAAAGCAGGAATGCCGGCGATGGCTATTACAGACCATGGCAATATGTATGGGGCAATAGAATTTTACAAACTTGCTAAAAAGGAAGGCATCAAGCCGATCATTGGTGTAGAAGCATACATGACAGCTGGAAACCGCAAAGATAAAGTCACGGAAGCTGGAGGCACAAAAAGATATTATCACCTGACTCTGCTCGCCAAAAATCTGGAAGGCTATAAAAATTTGATGAAGTTGGTAACCATCGCTAACCTAGAAGGATACTATTACAAACCGAGAATGGATAAAGAAATATTGAGAAAGTATGGAAGCGGAATCATCGCTCTCTCTGGATGCCTCGGTGGAGAACTTTCTCAAACAGTTTTAAAAGGTGATTTAAATAAGACAGACGAATTAGTTTTAGAATATCAGGACATTTTCGGTAAAGAAAATTATTTTATTGAAATTCAATGCCACCCGTCGGTGGAAAATGACAAGCAGGTTCGAGAAGCGCTAATTCAGCTCGGGAAAAAACACGATATTCCGATTGTGGGCACGCAAGATTCGCACTATCCCTGCAGTGACGACCATGATGCGCATCATACCCTGCTCCAGATCAACACCCAGGGCGATGGCAAGGAGGGAGCTAAATTTGAATTCTCGGATGATGATTTTTCTTTTATTGATACCGAGAAAGCTCAGGAGATTTTCAAAGATATCCTTGAAGCCGTCACCAACACCATGAAAATAGCCGAGATGTGTAATCTGGAACTTGAACTCGGCAAATGGGTCTTCCCTGATTTTAAAGTGGAGAGTGGAAAAAGTTATGACGAGGAATTACGCGCCTTAACTTACGAAGGCTTTGACAGATTAAAAATAAAAGAAACACCGGAGATCGAAGAACGAGTAGAGTATGAATTAAAGGTTATCAAAGATAAAGGTTACGCGCCGTACTTTTTGGTAGTGGGCGACCTCCTGCGACACGCCAAAGAAAATGGCATTTTAACGACTATCCGCGGATCGGTCGCCGGCTCCATGGCCACTTACCTTCTCGGCATCACCAATGTTAATCCCATCGAATACAAGTTGCCCTTTGAGAGATTTTTGAATCCATTCCGTCCTTCGCCACCGGATATAGACATGGATTTTGCCGACAACCGACGCGACGAAATGATCGAATATGTCAAACAAAAATACGGCGAGGATAAAGTAGCTCAGATAGGAACCTTTGGCACCATGATGGCCCGCGGCGCAGTCCGCGATGTCGCTCGAGCGTTGGCATACCCATACACCGTTGGTGATAGACTCTCCAAGATGATCCCGATGGGTTCGCAAGGCATGCCGATGACTCTCGACCACGCTATGGAAATCGTCCCCGAGCTTAAAGCCGCTTATAAGGGAGAGAGGGACACCAAGAAAATAATCGACTTGGCAAAAAAACTTGAGGGTTGCGTCCGGCACATCTCGGTGCACGCCGCTGGAGTGGTCATTTCACCGCTCCCCTTGATCGAGTACGTCCCGCTACAATATGACCCCAAGGGAGAGAATAAAATCATTACCCAGTACGATATGTACAACATCGAAGAAGCCGGACTTCTAAAATTTGATTTTCTGGGCATTAGAAATTTATCCATCTTGGCTGACGCTGTCAGTTTGGTAAAAAGATTTTATAATATTGATATAGACATCGAAAATATTCCGCTCGATGACAAAAAAACTTTTGCCCTCCTGGCTTCCGGGCAAACTGAAGGTCTTTTCCAATTAAACGGCTCCGGTATGACCAGGTACCTCAAAGAACTGAAGCCGACTTCGATCCACGACATCAACGCTATGGTGGCTCTGTATCGCCCCGGTCCAATGGAGTCTATCCCCGAATATATCAAACGCAAACACAATTCGAGATTAGTAAAATATTTAGACCCGAGGATGAAAAAATTCTTGGGAGAATCTTACGGGCTTATCGTCTACCAAGACGACCTACTCTTTTGCGCCATAGAACTAGCCGGCTATAATTGGGAAGAGGCTGACAAATTCCGCAAAGCCGTCGGCAAAAAAATACCGAAAGAAATGGCCGCCCAGAGAGAAAAATTTACCAAAGGCATAATCAGTAACGGTCAAACTCCGGAATTCGCTGAAAAACTCTGGCTACTTTTTGAACCTTTCCAGGCCTATGGATTCAACAAAGCTCATGCCGCCTCATACGGCAAAGTCGCCTACCAGACAGCCTATATGAAAGCCAATTACCCGATCGAATACATGGCTGCTATCCTCACCGCCGAATCTGGCGACATAGAAAAAATTTCAGAAATAATCAACGAGTGCAAAAATATGAATATCCCGGTCTTACCCCCGCATATCAATGAAAGTTATGGAGGATTTACTGTGGTGGAAGGAAAGATTAGATTTGGATTCTATACCATTAAGAATTTAGGCACCGATATTGCCGATCATATTATTGCCGAGCGTAAGGCAGTCGGCAAATTCAAATCCATCAGCGACTTTTTGGATAGAATCAAGCATAAAAATTTAAACAAAAAATCTATGGAGGCATTGATCAAATCCGGATGTATGGACGAATGGACTGACCGTGGAGTCTTGCTAGCCAATTTGGAAGATATGCTCGCTTATCACCGCGAGACATCCATGCAAAATGCCAATCAGGTCTCGCTTTTTGGCGGTCTAAAAACCACCGCGCCATCTTTCAAATTAAAACCAGCGGGAGAAGCCACCCAGTCCGAAAAACTGCTTTGGGAAAAAGAGTTATTGGGACTATACATCTCCGGGCATCCGCTCGACCGCATTCGCGAAAAGTTGGAGGGCAGAGAAGTTAATATTAAAAAAATAAAAGAATCTATCGGCAACGGCATCCCCGTCACCATCGCCGGCATTATCGAAACCGCCCGCCAAGTCGTCACCAAAAACAATGAACGCATGGTCTTTCTAAAAATCGCCGATCTGACCGGTTCGATCGAAGCCGTGTGCTTCCCTTCCATTTTTAAAGAATCCATTGATATCTTGATCCCCGAAAAATGCATCGCTCTTTCCGGCAAAGTCTCTTTGCGCAACGGCGAAAAGAGCATTATAATAGAGGCAGTAAAAGAAGTCTAGATTTTTATTAGTAATTTTGTTTAAAAAATATGAGAGAAAATACCTTAAAATCTTCGCTAGAACAACCAGAATTAGATTTAGAAACAAGGAAAAAAGAACCGATCAAAATTCATAGAACTAAAGAAGCCATATTGGCTGAGATTAAAAAATTGGATGAAAAACGAGAAGAAAAAGAAGCAGAAGACAAAATGTTATATCCGTGGGGCAAGAAACATTAATTATACATCTTCCCCTTCGTCAGTGGCCCTACAATCCCATCCGGAACTAAATTGTTGGTTTGTTGGAATAAGATAACCGCTCCTCTAGTCTTTGGACCAAAAATGCCGTCAATTATTAAACCAATATTTAACTTGGCATTCAAAAACTTTTGCAATTCTTTGACTGTGTCACCAGTGCTACCTTTTCTTAAATTAGTTAAACCAAGATTATAGAAATTACTATTCCCATTACCTCCTGGGTTAGTTAAAGGTGGAGTGATGTTGTTTAGTGGAGGTGGAGGAAGAAAAGTAGATCTACGAGATCCACTGCTTCCACTTGGTGTTGGATCAGTACAGATGGTGGCAGAAGGAGTGATAGTGACTGTTGTTACTCCTGTAATGGAGAGAGAAGATGTAGTGCTGTTGCAAGTGTTTGTCACTCCTGTAGTTGTATCTGTTTGTAACTCATTTCTAGTTGGAGAGGTAATGGCAATGGAAGAACCTGAGCCCAGAACAACAGAGAGATTATCTGCGTTTACTGTCATTGACTCTATGACGGCTGAAGAGCCAGAGATGTTTAGAGTGTAGCTACCGACAGAGATGACTGTGTCGGTGGTGAGGGTGGCATCGTTAAAAGTGGCCAGAGCGAGAGATGGTAAAAGTATTAAAATTAGTAGAAGTTTTTTCATAGGATTTATCCCGTTAGAGGTAGGAAGTCTTTAGACTTCCGTAAGCTCTAATCGGGATTATGGGTAAACGAGGATTTGTAAGTTCACAGGGACTTCATCTGATAAATTAAACGCAGGCTCGCCGATAGACATATATCTTGTGAAAAGATTTACAAAGTCAGAGCTTCCATCTCGGAAAGCAAACGCAAAATAATTGTCAGCGTTTGCCGAGCTGATAACTAAAGTTTTGCCTTCTGGAAACGCGCCGGTCAAAGTTCCGTAATAATATCCAACACCATCCCGTAACCACACCACCGTCCCACCCAACGTATTCTCCAACACCGTCGCCACGGGTGCATCTGTGCCGGATTGCGTCAAGAGGGCGCGATAGACTTTAACGCCTGCTGTCCCATCAACCTTTGTATCAAGAGCATCTTGAAGATCAGTTTGATCTGAAAGAGTACCGGTAATGCCACCCCATGCGACACCTCCTGCTGGCGTTGTCCAAGACAATGCTCCAGAACCATCAGTGGTTAATACTTGATCAGCTGTTCCATCGTCAGTAGGTAAAGTAAGAGTATAAGTTCCTGCAGCAGAGGCGGGTTGAAATGTTACAGTGCCAGAAGTGCTACCGTTGAATAAAAGAGAGCCACCAGTTTCTATGTTGAGACCAATGGTGGTGGAAGCAGAGACAGAGGCAACGACGACTAGCGTACCTATGATAATTATTAAAAACGTGTTGAGAAAGTTTTGTTTTGTCATACTTAAAAAGTTAATTAGTAATTAATAACTTCTTAAGTCTACCCCCCC
>Ga0209542_10007101_pt1 | contig 21472 bp, 24 predicted proteins | sample RifCSPhighO2_01_FD_184028 | JGI IMG/M metagenome (GOLD analysis project Ga0209542, IMG submission 184028) | Soil microbial communities from Rifle, Colorado - Rifle CSP2_plank highO2_0.1 (SPAdes) (version 2) | ecosystem: Environmental > Terrestrial > Deep subsurface > Rock core/Sediment ... | reverse complement strand
AGCGGATCGGATGTTGCAGCTATGGCAGATGCGCTTGGAAGAATGGTTTCTCTAAACTTAAGGCTTTCAGGAGGCTTATCTCCAAAGGAGCGCATAAGACAAGTTGTTGCTCAACTGGTTGGAATTGGCGGAGCAAGAAGTGTGGGATTTGGAAAAGATAAAGTCAGATCTCTTCCGGACGCAGTGGCAAAGATACTGGCTATGCATTTTGGTTTTGCAATAAATGGGAGGGTTGAGGACAAAAAGGAAATGTTAAAGCCTGGCAGCAATGGTAGTATTGGTAACGGCGCTTCAAAAAATGGAGAGAGTCAGGTTCAGATTAAACTTGCCGACAATACCGATGTTGTAAAGATGCAGCAGCTTGGCATTATGGGAGAGGATCGTGGTGTATTTGCCGAGTCTGCGACCAGCCTTTACGATATTTGCCCGGAATGCGGGGGCGGTAGTTTGGCATATGAGGAAGGCTGCAGAAAATGCTACTCTTGTGGGTACGCTGAGTGTTAAATCCTAAATCCGAAGCACGAAATTCGAAACAAATTCAAATGACCAAAACTGAAATGACAAAAACTGTTTGGAACATTCGAAAATTTGAATTTTGAACATTGTTTCGGATTTCGAATTTTGATATTCGAATTTGACGTATGTTATGCCAATATATACCAGAACCGGTGATAAAGGACAAACCTCTCTTTTTAATGGCCAAAGAGTTTCAAAAGCTGACTTAAGAGTCGAGGCGTATGGGACAGTGGACGAATTAAACTCCGTGATCGGAGTTGTAATTGCGGAAATCAGAAATCCTCGCCTCGCGGCGAAGCGGGCGAAATCAGAAATCAGAAACGAATTGGTAGAAATTCAGAATGATTTGTTTGAAATTGGATCGGTACTGGCGAGTTCAGAAGTTAGAAGTGAGAGGTTAGAAGTTAAGAGATTAAAAAAGAGGGTTAAAGAGTTTGAAGAGTTGATTGACACGATGACAAAACAGATGCCGGTTTTAAAAAACTTTATTTTGCCGGGAGGAGGAAAGACAGGCGCATTGCTTCAAATGGCTAGGACTGTTTGCAGACGAGCGGAGAGAAGAGTTGTTGATTTATTAAAGTCGGAAAAAGTTGACAATAGTATTATTATGTATTTAAATAGACTTTCAGATTTACTATTTACAATGAGCAGATTTGTAAATTACAAAGAAAAACAAAAAGAAGTTATTTGGGTTAAAAGGTAAAAATCCCACCTTCGCTAAAGCTATGGTGGGCAAAGTCGGGTGAAGTCGGTGTAATTCCGACGCTGTGCCGCAACTGTATAGCCAGATCCCCGTAATTCCGATTGAATCGGAACTTCCGAGCAGAAGCAATTTTTATTGACTTACTCCTCGGAAACGAGGAGTTTTTTTATGGCTGTTTTAGAAAGAGAGCCAATCTTAACTGCTAGAACGTACGAACCTAATTTTGATAGGCGTGATTATTCAAAAAACGGTATTGAGAATAAAGATCAACTTGATAGATATACTACTCGTCAAGTTGAGACTCTTTTGGGAGAAAGACTAAATGTTTTGTTAAGCAAGAATAGGTATGAAATAAAAAACAATGTCGTTTATGGAGAAAATATGAATGAACCGTTTCTTAATGTTATGAAAAGAGGTAGAGATTACAGAAGAAAAATAGGGGGAGATCAAAGAATAGACAGCAAAAGAGAACAAGCGGAAATTGATGGATTTTCTATGATGCAAAGTATACTTTGTAATCCAAATACACTCGTAAATACAATCATGATTTCTATTTCCCCCCCAGGCGACGAGGGTTCTTTATACAGGCACAATTTTTACGATGTTTTCACTCTAAAAAAAGAAGAAGGAGAGAGATTTATTGAAGCAAGGCGTTACAGCAGTGCGCTCACTAAAAACGAATATAGAGAAAAACTGGAATCTTTTTATCCAAAGATTTATGGAAAAGATGTTTCTCTTGCAGATGATTATTTTCTTAGCCATCCGGTTATAGTTAGTAATGGCTCCTTGAGCAATCCCGATAGTGTGCATGCTTATTTTCACAAGAACCATGAATATATGGAAGAAAGAGATTTTGAGCAAGTACTGAAGGTCTGCTCGCCATTTAGAAAAAGATATATAAGAGCTTTATCTGAAAATCCGAGAGACGTAGATACTCATAGTTTAATTTTGGACGCGATACTTAATAAAGCGGACGAGGAAGCAGATAATATTCGTCATTCTGGGGACTCAGAGCGAAGCGTGGAGGACTCCAGAATCCCCAACGGAGATAAGAGATTCTGGACAAGCCAGAATGACATTTTTGTTCGAACTTACGATTCTTTGTCTTTGGATAGAGAAATTGAGTTTTTAGGAAACCAGCCTGTTCGTCAGGTTGCAACTGGATGTGGATCTTCAAGCGGGTTTTCAAAAAATAATTCTGGAGCAAGAAGTAATGGTAGCGTTTTTTCTGGGGCGTTCAGTATTGCTGATTTTGGAACAAGTCAAGAATGGTTTACGTGCCCAAAGTGCGGTTATGCAGCAGATGGGCCGATTGGAAATAAGTGCCCAGGCTGTAATCTTACGAAAGAAGACTATGCAGAAGAATCCGGCGAGCCAGTGTGTGATTAAAACAGCCTACCTTCTTAATGCTTCTTTTACCTTTTCTGCCAAGAATATTTTCATTAAGGATTGATAAGGGACATCCTTAAAGTTGGCAAGCTCTTTAATTCTTGCCAAAAGATATCGTGGCAATCTTAGCGAAATTGTTTCTGTAGAGGGTTTAAGATTAGTTAAATCCAACTCGACTAGCTTACTAGTATCAAAATACTCTGTAGTGTCGTGAGTTGCCCAAAAGTTTCTTTCCTCATCTTCGTTTTTAAACTTTGGTATTGGTTTTAATTTGTTTTTCATACTCCCTCCTTTCTTTTTTACTTTGATTGCGTGCTGAAATAACTCTAATCTTTTCTTTTCTTAAAGTAAAAACTATTACCAAACTTCTTTTAGAATCTGTTTTTCCATACGCTACAAACCTTTGCTCCTCTTCTGAATGTTTTATATCTTCAAATATCTTTAATGGCTTGTTTCCAAAAACCTCCTCTGCTTCTTTATCTGTAACGTTATGTTTAGTAAGATTTTTATTGATATTACCTTTATCCCATTCAAATGCAATAGGCTTAGCTAATATCTTCACAAATTAAGTATATTCTAGACATATACAAATGTCAACTAGAGAAATTTGTTCCACTTCGCTAGGGCTTCCACCTTCGCTAAAGCTTCGGCGGACAAGTCGCGGGATCAGTCTGCCTGCCCCGTCAAAATCGCTCCGTGAGCCGCGCTACGAATAAGTAGGTAAGGCGAACCGGTAAGATTCTACGGGGAGAATTGAAAGGTGGAGAGGATTTGGTCAAAATTAATTTATAATTGTGGTTGGAATAACTTTATTAAATAGCTCTAAACCATTTTTGTTATACTGACTGAGGGTAAATTGGTATATAGATTGTTCCTTAATTACATATGCTTTGATTTGGGTAGCTGGTTCTCCTTGAAAAGATTCACTCGGTTCATTTTTGAAAATTACATACTCTTCGCCACTGGCGACCTTCCCTGATGTTATTTTTGTAATCCTATCTCGTTGATCAGTATATGATTCGTTGATCTGTAAACTATTTATTTTGTCGAACCATTGTCGATTTGTATATCCTGTATATAATTGAGTTGGGTATCTATGAGTTTCGATAATATTATATATTTTAGTTTTATCGATTTCTCCTGGCGTAAAGGGAAACTCAGAGAGTCCATATGCTCCTTTCCATGCGTTAGGTGTTTTAATCGTAAATCCTTCAAGCGTAACAGTCTTCCAGCTTGCAGTTTCGACCGTAGTTAAGGTTGGGGAAGGTTGGTTTGAGGGTTGGTTTTGTTTTGTGGCTAAGACAAAATAGCCGACGATTGCAATTGTGATGCCGAAGGAGATGATGGAGAAGCCGATTGAGAATGTTTTTAGCCATGAGGAATTTGTTTTATCCATGAATGAGATTATATCATGAGTAGAGATTGCTTCGCTACGCTCGCAATGACAGGTAATGACACTGTTTTGTTTTCGTGGTATCATTATGGTGTTATGGATGATAAAAATAAAACACAGGGGCAAACTCAAGGCCAACAGCCCCAGCAATCTCAAGTAGGAGATACTCAAGGGCAAGTTCAAACCCAACAACAGCCTCAAGCGGCAGGGGTTGGTTCTTTGGTAAAAGAACATGGGCCGGTAGCAACTGATGTAAGGCTATCAATTCCGGAGCCGGAAATTCATCCTGAGCTAGAACAGATAGACGTTAAATCTGTTCCTGAATTTCCGGAAGTAAAACCCGAACACAAGGCAGTTGGAATTGAGCCGGCGAAAGAGTCAGTGCCCGCACAGACAGCACCTAGCGGCCTTGTTCAGACACCAATGACCGAAGAAGAAGCAAGGCTAACATTAAAACATGCAAAACCTACAGAGTCTAGCTTTGGATTAGCAACACTTATATTAAAGTTTTTCAAAACATTACACCATAATTTACTAACAAGCAAGGGTTGAATCTTAAAGAATACAGTTAATTCTCAATTTGAAATTTGAAATTTTCAATCAAATCTAAATTTTAAATTTGAAAATTAAAGCATTGAAAATTAAAAATTAAAAATTACAAATTATACAATAATTTAGAATTATGCCTACTCAATCTTTAGACAATTTAACATCAGTTTTATTTACTGCTTTATTAAGCATTTTTGCCATAGTATTTTTTATTGCCTTATTAGGTTTATCTTTGTATATCTTACTTATCTGGTATCGGAATAGAGGCAGGGAAAAGGAGTCTTTGGAGTCAACGCTTCTTCAAATCGCAGTTCCTCGGGATAACGAAATAAAAATCGACGCGGCAGAGCAGTTATTTTCAAGTTTTGCGTCAATCGGGGGAGGGAGTATGTTGAAGCTTGGAAATCATATCTCTTTTGAGATAGTAGGAACACCTTCGGATATCAGGTTTTATGTGCATACTCCTAATAAATTAAGAGATTTAGTTGAAAAACAGATTAATGGGGCGTATCCTGACGCAGAAATTCAAGCTGTTGAAGAAGGAGCCAAAAGACAAGAGGGAATGGCAATTGGCAATGATTATAATATTTTTTCAAAAGAGGGGAAAATTGCCTTTGCGTCTCTAAAGCTTAAGAAAGACAATTATTTACCCATTAAGGTTTACAAAGATTTGCCAACCGATCCATTGTCTTCTATTACATCTGTTTTGGCTAAGATGACAAAAGGGGAGGGAGTAGCAATCCAGATAATGGTAACTCCAAGCGATTCCAAATGGAAGAAAATCGGCAGGGGATATGTTTCAAAAACCAAGAAAACCGAGGCAAATCCCGAAACCGCAAAGTATGCTTCTGATCCAAAAGAGCTTGAGGCAATTGAGAACAAGCTTGCAAAATCGGGATTTAACTTTGTAGTAAGGATCGTTGTTTCAAGTGCCACGACCGATAGCGCAAAGGCTCATCTTGAAAATATTGTTAATGCGTTTAGCCAATTCGATGGACTAAATACATTTACCAAGAACAAGCATTATTTTAAAGGCATGTTTATGACGGATTTTATCTATAGATATTTGCCAATGCTAGGTTCTAAATCGGTATTGACAAGCGAAGAATTAGCAACGATTTTCCATTTTCCAAACAAAGCTATTACAACACCCAATATTTTTTGGATTCATGCCAAAAGAGCTCCTGCTCCGGCGCAAATCCCAACCTCTGGCCTTTATTTAGGGAAAAGTACATTCAGAGGGCTTTCTAAACCTGTTTACATGGAGTTAGACGACAGAAGAAGGCATATGTACATTATTGGTAAAACCGGTACCGGAAAATCAGAATTTTTAAAAGACATGATTATGCAAGATATAAGAAATGGGGAGGGAATAGCTGTTATTGACCCGCATGGAGATTTGATTGACGATATTTTAACGCTTATTCCATCCAAAAGAGCGGAAGACGTTATTTTATTTGATCCTTCCGATACCAAAAGACCAATGGGTTTAAATATGCTGGATGCAGAGACCGAAGAAGAAAAGCATTATGTTGTCACATCAATTATAGGACTTATGTACAAGCTGTTTGATCCAAATAAAACCGGTATTATTGGACCAAGATTTGAACATGCGATAAGAAATGCAATGTTAACAGTAATGTACGAGAAAGGCAGTACATTTATAGAGGTTGTGCGCGCGTTAACAGATGCTTCTTTTGTCCAGGAGCTTTTACCCAAAGTTGCGGATCCGATTATCAGGCGATACTGGACTGATCAGATTGCCCAGACATCTGATTTCCATAAGTCAGAGGTTTTGGATTATATTGTTTCTAAATTTGGAAGATTTGTCACGAATAAAATGATTAGAAATATCATTGGGCAATCTCAAAGCTCATTTAATTTCAGAGAGGTTATGGATAACAGGAAAATTCTTCTTATTAATTTATCGAAAGGAAAAATAGGGGAAGAAAACTCCAGCTTCTTAGGGCTTATTATAGTACCAAGGATTCTTATCGCTGCAATGTCAAGACAGGATTTATCTATAGAAAACAGACGCGATTTTTTCTTATACGTTGATGAGTTCCAGAATTTTGCAACACCGGATTTTGCCCAGATATTGTCAGAGGCGCGAAAGTACAGATTAAATTTGACAGTTGCCAATCAGTTTGTCGGGCAAATGGAAGAAGAGGTAAAGAATGCGATTTTTGGAAATGTAGGATCTCTAATAGCATTTAGAGTTGGGGTAACAGATGCAAATTATCTGCAGCATGAATTTCAGCCGGTATTTTCGGAAGCAGATCTTATAAATGTTGAGCGGTACAATGCGTATGTAAAAACTCTGGTAAACGGTGAGCCTGCAACGCCATTTTCTATGGATTTAACAAGGGATATGAGCAAAGAAAAAGCGCTAAAAAACCCCCGCGTTTCAGAGCTTATAAAAGAACTCTCAAGGCTCAAGTACGGGAAAGACATGGTGGCAGTTGAGGCGGAGATTTCACAGAGAGCGAGACTGTAAGAGATATTAAGATACTTAGATACTAAGATATTAAGCGAATGAAAATTAATAAATTTACTGATCTTGAAGTATGGAAAGAAGCCCACAAACTTACGTTATTAATCTATAGGATCACTCAAAATTTTCCTCGGGAAGAAATGTATGGACTAACATCGCAGATAAGACGAGCGGCAATTTCGATTGAGTCTTGTATCGCAGAGGGATTTTGCCGGTATCATTATAAGGAAAGACTTAATTTTTATTATGATGCACGAGGTTCTATCGGGGAGGTTCAGAGTCAATCTATTACAGGAAAAGATCTGCAATTTATGAATGAAGAAGATTTTAAAAAAGTTTTTGATCAAGCTGAAAAAGTTGGTGTAATTTTGGGCGGTTTGATTAGAAGCACCGAAAACTTGTCAAGAAAGTAATTTTTTGGTAAAGTACGTGCACCTAGTATCTAAATATCATAATATCTTAGTCTCTTTTCAAGAGACGCGCCCGTAGCTCAGCGGAAGAGCGGTTGTCTTATAAACAACAGGTGCTTGGATCGTCCCCAAGCGGGCGCACCTGAATTATTTATGGGTCACAAACAGAGAAAATTGTGTATAAAATGCTATAATAAAAAAATATGGAGAGTAGAGATCCCAAAGAGCCAATAATTGATCCAGAAGTTACAAGAAAATTAAAAATTTTTCATGCCATAGAAAACTTAAAAAATCTTCCCGAGGAAAAAGTTATTGGGATTTTAATTCAAGTAGGAGATTTGATATTAGATTATAAGGAGAAAGAGAAGGTTATAGGGGAGGAGCGGGATAATAAGAAAATACTTACACATCTTACTGATATGTTAAGTGGAGAGAATGCTAGGAAATTTAGAGAAGCGAGCGAAGAGGCATTGAGAAACGGGGGCATAGAAAGATGGCCAGAAATAGACAGTGAGGGTGCGGAAAGAGTTGAAGTAAAGCCAGAAATATCTAAAAAAGAAAAATTACCAAGAACTAATGAGGAAAAATATGCATATATACTATATCGAAAGGGAGGTCTTGGGCCAGAAGAAGCTTTCTTATTTGCAACTAAAGGGTTTATCTTCGATAATCCAAACTCTCCATATATTCCTGTCGATACTGCTGTCCAAATATCAAATTTAGTAAATAGTATGATTGGAGATACAGATAAAACTGAAGATGAAAATGAGCCCTCTTTCTCCGATGATTTCTCCGATGAAGACGGCCTTAAGATCTTTCTGGACACCCCTTTTGCAGTTGAAGACATTAGTCCAGCAACACAAATACTTATAGACGAGAAAGTTTCCTCAGAATCTTTAGGGTCAATAGGTGAGCATAAGGGTTTTAGCGGTCTTCCTCAGATTGCAAGAACAGAAATTCTAAAGGATTATATGACGAAAGGCAAAAAAATGCTTGGGGAGGAAATACAGGAAAGATTTCAAGAAATAAAAGAAATGATGAAAGAACATGGGAATTTAGATTTTTGAGGATAAGATAGGCGCAGATGGTTCGTTCCATCCGGGCCCACAAGCAGTCGGGTCAAAATTAATTAAGAGGCAATTCGCCGAAAACTTCATCCGCATTAGGTTGCCATGATTTATTATTCATTATTACAATGAACTTTTATTGTTAGCTCTGTTCCTTGGATATCTTCGCTTAACGCAGATTTTCCTGAAACTGTGTAGGCTTTGCCGCTTTTACCAAAAATACCTCGTATTCCTCTAGGTTGAATAACAATAGCATTAGGAGAATCTACCCTAATGCTTTCTTGATCTTTAGATTCTTTTTGTGTCATTACAAAGGAGCCATTATTGGAGACCTGAATAGTCCATCCATTAACCTCAATCTTTTGTCCATCTTTCAGAAATACGGAGTAAGATTCTGTTTGGTTTTCCTTGTTACACTTTGTTAAATCTTCCATTGATTTTGGGTCGTTACAGGCAATGATTCCTAAAAATATTGCGGATGAGGCTGTAGAAACAAGACGTTCTTTTAAAGAGCCCATGCTTTAGAGCTCCGATAATACTGCGGTTTCTTTGGCGCGGTCTTTGACGTATTCAAGGTATCGCTCGGTTGTCGAGAGTCTTTTATGTCCCAGCATTTTGGATATTAAAACCAAAGATACACCGTGTTTTAGATGATGGGCAACAAATGTATGACGAAGATCATTTACTTTAGCGTTTTTAATCTCGCACATTCGCAGGTATCGTTCAATCGCGGTTCTTATATTTCTTATTAAAAATGGTTTGCCTGATTTTGTAATAAATAAATGGTTGTTTTGTGTTTTTGGTCTGACCTCTTTATATCTATTTATGGCTTCTTGAGCGCGTTTGTTTAAAGGGATAGTTCTTTCTTCATGTTTCTCAACCGGACTGATGTGGATTTTGTCTTTTTCTATATCTTCAAGCTTTAAAGCTGCTAATTCTCCAATTCTTATTCCCGTTTGGAGTAAAAGTTCGATTACAGCAAACATTCTTGCGTCATTCCTGGCAGCATCTCTTAAGGCCCTATATTCAGTTGGAGCTAAAATACGGGGAGGCGCAAGTTGGTATTGAGGATGGGATACCAGAAGGGAGGGGTCGTCTGTAACGTATTCGCTGACTTTTAAAAATCTATAAAACGTGCGTGTTGAGTTGAGTTTTCGAGAAATTGACTTTGGAGTATATCCGTCTTTTTGCATTTTTGCCAAAAAAGCTTCTAAGTCTTCTTTTGTGACTTCATGTACATGGTTTTTCTTAAGCTCTTCCAAAAAAGCCACAAGCTGCTCTATGTCCTTTCCATATGCTACAATGGTGGACGAAGAGTGTTTGTTGTCTTTGAGATAGTTTTTAAACTGATCGTGGGCAGTACGAAGACCTGTTGGATTCATATTATGATGTCCTATAATATCAGTAAATTACATGTAAGTCAAGAGCAAGAATTTGTTATATGAAGAAAGTGCTTTTTTTTATAATTTTAGCCGTCTCAATTATGGTTATAAATAATCTAATTCATTCAATTTACACACTTTGGCAAAAGCATGATTTGGTAACGTTAGCCCAAAAAGAATTAGAGCGTCAAAAGCAAGAAAACCAAAAACTTAAGTCTCAGCTCTCGTACGTTCAAAGTCAGGAATTTATCGAAGAGCAAGCGCGAAACAAGCTGTTTTTAATAAAACCGGGCGAGCAGGAAGTTTTGATCTCTGAGGATTTGATTAAAGGAGCCAGCACTCCTTCGGCGCGGACAAAAAAAGACGATCCGAATTGGAGGAAATGGTGGAGTTTATTTTTCTAATACGCTAAATTCTTCCTCAACTTCCGGGTAGTCAAATAATTGGTATGCGTTGCCGCCTCTGACAAATATTTCCATAAACTTGTCTTTATGTCCGGATGATCCAGGAGCAAATGCCAGTTCGCCTTCTTTTACATGAAACACACCGTCTGTATAGGTTGCCAAGTGTTTTTGGTTGTAAATCTGTATAGTAATTGTTTGACCCGGTTTAAATTTAACCTGCGAGATTCTTATTGTTGTTTTTATATTGCCATAGCCATCGATTGAAGCAATAAGATTTTTTGGAACGCCGGGAATTGAGTCAAGGTTGCCAATTTTTCCAATAGGCCCTTTCTCTTTAGCTACAATTTCTGCGACTGATTTTGGATAAAAATCCCGAGATCTAAACTGAGAACCATGGTTTTGGACATTTATGTAATGGAACTTTTTTATGAAGGGTTTGACAAAAGAGAATACGTATTTCGCGTTAACAGCTATAATTTCGAATCCATTCGTGAGCTTTGCATACATTAATTTTTCTCCTCCATTGTTTTTCTGGGCATTTTTATCTTCTTTTCTTGGAGCTGTGTTTGAGAAAATATAAGTATTTTTAACATTTGCAGTTAGTGCAATTTGATAAATCCAAAATCCGGTATTAAGAGTACTAAATGGGGGAGTTGATTGCGGGATGATGGTGGCATTTGGGATTAAGACTTTTAGCTGGAGCGTAACCTCTGTAAATGCCGGGTCCCCAATGCCGTAGTCTGCAATAATTACAATGTTAGGATTGGTCATGCAACAACTTATAATAGCATGTTCTTAGTTATATTTGCAAGTATTGTATGTTGAGTATTGTATGTTGAGTACCAGGGTACAAGCATGAAGATGATTGTACCAGGGGTGGGGATCGGACCCACGACCTACAGTTTATGATACTGTTGCTACTACCACTGAGCTACCCTGGCGCGAGATTATTTTATCATTTGACCAAATACAAAGCAAACGCTATAATGTAAGGATGCGCGGGGTAGTGTAAGGCGCACGTGAGGCTCAAAATGGGCCGTTCTAATGGTAACATGAGAATAGAACTCAGCTATATCGGTGAAACCCTTCGACAAGCTCAGGGCAACACCGAGGGAACCACGTTCAACTATAGCATGAACGGGGACACCGTAGAGACTACACGCTGAGCTCCCGAAATATCGGGATGATGATATAGTCCGACACTCTAAGTAATTGGAGAAACAGACAGCATAATCTCACAGTTTGGTTTCGATACCAACCCCGCAACAATTCGACGCGCCCTTCATTTCATTTCGGGCTTGCTCATTGCAAGCACTAAATATAGAAGCGGCGAATTGTCCTGAGCGAAGTCGAAGGACACATAATTTCTGTTCAGTGCAAGCATTCTACATGTACTACGTTTACATTCTTCTTTGTTCAGACGGGAGTTTATATACTGGGATTTCAAACAATCCAGATACGAGGTTTGCAGACCATAAAAGTGGTAAGGGTGGAAAATATACTAGGTCGCATAAGCCAATAAGAAGAATTTATTTAGAGGAACTTGCCTCGAAGTCACAAGCATTAAAAAGAGAAACTCAAATTAAGGGGTGGAGCAGACAAAAGAAAATAGATATTTTAAGATTGAAGATTTAGAGTTTTTCCAACCCTCAACACATGTTTTTGGTATAATCACCCCATGACAGAAAATCCACAATTCGGACGCAGAGAAATTAGGGCTGAAGATATAGAAGAACAACAGGGGAGAATCGGAGAGATGGCAGCTAGTATTTCAGATCAACTCCGACAAGACTTTCCAGCAGATGTTATGGGTGGGCTCTTGTTTGGGGTGCCTTCGAAAATAGAAACTACTCCAGACGGCATACAGCAAGAAAGACCGTGGACAATGGGTGATATCTTGGAACGAATGGGTGAAATGAGGATTGAGGAAGAAAAAGACGTAAGAGAGCAAATGACAGGTGATATCATGATGGCCATGAAAATACAGACAGACTTTTTTGATGCAAATGAACATCCTTTAAAGTCAAAGTCTTTGGATATAGCGGAATTCACAATCACCCTACTTAAAAATGTTCTTGATTCTGATGAAAATATAGCAGATCCATACCCAGTTATTGTGGGAGAAGCGTATTCGCAGGCGGAGCTGTTGGAAGCTGTTCGAAGAACTGTGTTAAAACCAACTCAGATACTTCTTGAAGGACGGGGAAGAAGTGGAATTAGCGTTTCGGGATATAGAGATCATGAGTTTTGGGAAGAAAGAAGAAATTTAATAACAGAAGAAATGAGTGAAGCAGATGACCTTGAAGAATACAATCGTCTTGAGAGAGAAAGAATAAAGAAAGGACTTGAAAATCGTGCCGAAGAAGAGTGGAGCTATCTTATCGGGCAAGAAGAGCATTTTCTATTAAATTATTTAAGACAATCTTTAAGAAGGAGGACCATACGATTGCAAGAAGGAATATCCTTTGCAGAAGTATTCACAAGTGGTGGAGAACGAGTATTCCCCGATGCATACATAGGGCTAGAAAGAAGAAAACTTGATTCCTTACAAGAGTTTGCTAAAGAATTTGGAGATATTGGGAGTTTTACCGATGTTCGTCCTTGGATCAAAAAGAGGTTTGGTGAAGATGCTACTTTTCAGACACTTTTAGATTTGATAGATCCAAAAGAGCAAGCAGATAAAGACACTACATAAGAGCTTTTTTGGTAGAATAGGGTTTATGAATAATAGTTTATCCTTTGTTTTTAAAGGTTATGATGCTGATCTAGAAAAAGGACAAGTTTTGTTTCATTATCAGATTAGGGGAGACAAAAATATAGATTTTACGGAAAAGATTTATTTTCCTCCTGTTACCACTCAAATTCCACCAGCTCTTCTTAAATCGATCTTAAATAACCTCATGCTTATTTTGGGAATTAGCTATTGGAAGACCTATTGTCCTAAAGAAATTGTTATTGAGTCCAACTTTTTAACTAAAGAGATGGCGAATTTTTGGAATATTGTGTACATCAAAGGTTTGGGAGAGTTTTTTTATAAAAATAAGATTGATTTTAGGGGTTTGGTTAAGTTTCCATATGTAGTAAATGTTCAAGAAAAGGCAATCACATTTGCGAGGAAAGGGAGAGCGCTTTTGGGTTTGGGCGGAGGGAAAGATTCTATTGTTACAGCAGAACTTTTAAAATCTCAAAATAAAGATTTTGACCTTTTTACAGTCGGGACATCAATTATTCAAGAAGGAGTGGCAAAGATTATTGGCAAAAAACCAATTCTTATCAAAAGGGAGCTTGACCCAAAACTATTCGAACTTAATAAAAAAACAGGTGTTTATAATGGCCATATTCCAGTTTCTGTTATTTATGCAATGTTAGGAATAATGGCTGGCGCATTTTACGACTACAAATCTTTTGTTGTTGGGAATGAGAAAAGCGCGAATTATGGAAATGTTGAGTATTTGGGAGAGATGATTAATCATCAATGGAGTAAATCGGAGAAGTTTGAAGCCCTTCTTAATGATTATGTTAGAAAATTTATTACACCTGACATATCATATTCTTCGCCCCTAAGAAATATGAGTGAACTTGAAGTTGTAAGAGAATTTGTAAAGTATCCAAAGTATTTTAAAGTTTTCTCTTCGTGCAATGCTAATTTTAAGATTCTTCGCTCCGCTCAGAATGACATTCAGGGTAAGTGGTGCGGTAAATGTCCAAAATGCCTTTTTGTTTTTATCTGTCTTAGTGCATTTTTGTCAAAAGAAAAGGTTCTAGATATTTTTGGAAAAAATCTCTTTGAAGACAAATCGCTTTTAAAAACATTTAAAGAGCTGTTGGGTTTGGAAAATTTTAAGCCTTTTGAATGCGTCGGAACTCCGGAGGAAATGAAATTTGCTTTGGAGAGAATAAATAACAGAGGAGAATTTAATGAAAGCCTCCTTATGGAGTTTTATGTTAAAAATTAGGCTCATCCTCATTTAATTATAATCAGCGATCGCGTGCAAAAGTTAAATGATTACTGTGCCTATTGCAATTTAGAATTTAGGATAGTAAGATAAAAGAGTAAATTATGGACAATATTCCAGAACGAGAACAACTAAAGCCAGAAAGAGTTATTAGACTTATCGAAGAGTTCCAACCATTTGACCCAAAATTTACCGATAAATACTTACAGCCATACCCGGAGTCAAGGTCAAGGCATAGGGATTTGGGATATAGATCCCAAATTAAATTAAACATTGGAGAAGTAGGCATTCCTATTATTTACGATGCAAACCCCTCACGGTATGAACAACGTGAAATAGGAAAGTCTATTGCTCCATTTGAGCCAACATTAGGATATGAAATTGACTCTGAAGATCTGAAAATTGAAAGTAGAATATCAAAAATGGAAAGACTAGATAAAGTGTTACGGTAGAATATGGATTTTGCGAAAGCCCCAAATTATCTAGATGTAAGCATTAATTGCTATCTGCTAAATAAATTGGGCTTAAATATAAAACATGGATCTACCGACTATCGATTTTCTCAAGAAATGTTAGATTTATTAAGGAGGTTGCGAAACCTAGTATCGTTTCCAGAGTCTCGGTTTGAGGCAAGACCCGACGAAACAATGCTAAATAAAGGCGAAATCCATTTTGTCGATTATTATCCTACTGATTCAGGACCTCTTCCCACAACAGAAAATAATTCTGATGTGCGTGAAGGTTTCTCTCTTTATTTACCCTCCGATCCAGAAAAACTTGCTCAAATTCGGGCACGGTTTGTGCTTGCGCCGGAAGAACAGGAGTAGTAGTGAGTCAAACTTAATCCTCAAAAACTTACTTCTGATTTTTGCATAACCCTTTTGATTTTGGTACAATTAACGCATATGAATACAGCGGCAATATATGTTAAAACTCAGCCGGAAGTAAAAGAAAAGGCTCAAAAGATCGCAAAGATTAAAAGGCTTAGGCAGTTTGTTAAAACGAAGAGGGCACCGCTTAATGTAGAAGAGAAGCCAAGTAAATATCTAATAGAGTCAATTAAAAAATCAGAAGAGCAATTAAGTAAAGGGCAAACATCTCCTGCTTTTGACAACGCAAAAGATGCAATTGCTTGGCTTGAGAAGCAAGGAGTATGATCGTAAAGTACTCTCGATCGTTTATTGCTAAGTTAAAAAAAGAAGATGTACGAATCCGTAAAAGCTTCAAACAACGCATAGACATTTTTTTAAAAAATCCCCACGAGTTTCAACTTAACAATCATGCACTACGAGATGACTGGGAAGGGTACAGAAGTATAGATATTACAGCAGACTGGCGGGCGATTTATCGGGAAGTAAAATTTGCAGACAATGAACCGTATGCTTACTTTACAGCGCTTGGAACCCATAACCAGTTGTACGGGTAAAATATGAAACTAACAGAGCTTAAAAATAAAAAGATATTAATAGTTGGTAGGGGGATTGAGGGAAAAGCAGCATATAAATATTTGCGCAAACATTTTAAAAATGCTGTTATTGATATTGTTGACCAAAAAGATGGGGAAAATTATTTAGATAAGCAAAAGAATTATGATATTGTAGTAAAGTCTCCGGGAGTAAAAAAAGAGTTAATAAAAATTCCTTATACTACCTCAACCAACATATTTATGTCTAATCAAAAAGGAAAAGTGATTGGAATTACCGGAACAAAAGGAAAAAGCACAACCTCTACATTGATATACGAAATGCTCAAAATTGACGGAAAAGATGCTTATCTGGGCGGAAATATTGGACAGCCTTCTTTGGCATTTTTGGATAATTTAAATGATCGATCTTGGACGGTGTTGGAATTGTCTAGCTTTCAATTACAAGACGTAAAATCGAGTCCTCATATTGCCGTAATGCTTATGATAGGAGAGGAGCATTTGGATTATCACAAAACATTTGAAGAATATGTAGGCGCGAAAAGAAATATTTTGCGTTTTCAGAACCCTTCGGATTTTGCTGTCGTAAATCGGGATTATCCAATAAGTCATGAGTCGGATGTCTTTACAAACGGAAAAGTTTTTAGTATAAGCAGAGAAAGAAAATGTGAGAATGGATGTTATGTAGGGGATAACATTGTCTGGATGGACAAGGATGGCAAAAAGGAAAAAATAATAGATGTCGATAGGATTAAACTTTTGGGGCGCCATAATTTGGAAAATGTTTGTGCGGCAGTTTGCGCGGCAAGTCTTGCCGGAGTTTCGAAAAAAAATATAATTAAAGTTCTTTCTGAGTTTTCCGGTTTGGAACATAGGCTTGAATTTGTAAAAGATGTAAATGGAATAAGATTTTACAATGATTCATTAGCTACAATCCCGCAAGCAACAATAGAGGCTTTGGATGCGTTACCTGAGACAGAAACTCTTATCGCAGGTGGACATGATCGGGGACTGGATTACGTTCCGCTTGCGCAGTATTTAATTAACGGTCAAATTAAAACATTAATATTATTTCCAACAACAGGGAAAAGAATTTGGGAGGAAATTTGCAAAGTTGTTTCAGAAAGCACACGGCCGGAAAAGTTTGATGTGAAGACCATGGAGCAGGCAGTTAGAATTGCCTACGCTGAGACACAGCCTGGAAAGATATGCTTACTCTCTCCCGCTTCTGCGAGTTTTGGAATATTCAAAGACTACAAGGATAGGGGAGAACAGTTTAAAAGAGAAGTAGATAAACTAAATTTCTAATTTCTAAATAAATCTCAATGACCAAATTACAAAACCCAAAAACTTTTTCGTTTGAAGTAATCGCGAAAGATAAAAAGTCACAGGCTAGGGTGGGGAGGATTATGACTGCTCATGGAGTTATTGAAACTCCTGCTTTTGTTGCTGTTGGGACAAGAGCAACTGTTAGGGGATTGACCCCTTCTGATTTAAAAGAAATAGGGGTTCAGATTTTGTTTGGCAATACTTATCATTTGCATCTTCGGCCGGGAGAAGAAGTTGTTAAAAAGTTCGGAGGGTTAGGGAAATTTATGGGATGGAATGGCCCAACAATTACCGATAGCGGAGGATTTCAGGTATTTTCTTTAGGACAAGCCTCCTTGTCATCCCGAACTAGTTTCGGGATCTCGCTTCCGCTCGAGATGCTGAAACAAGTTCAGCATGACAGTAATGAACAAATGCGTCTAGTTAAAATTAAGGATGATGGAGTTACTTTCCGTTCTCATCTTGATGGGTCTCTTCATGAATTTACGCCTGAAAAATCTATTGAAATACAGCAAAAATTAGGAGCGGATATAATTTTGGTTTTGGATGAATGCGCTCCGCATCCCTCAACGCACAAATATACAAAAGAAGCAATGGAAAGAACCCACAGGTGGGCTCTTAGAAGTTTGGAAGAGTTTAGAAGACTGTTTAATTTGTCATCGCGAGCGAAGCGCGGCGATCTCCCTAATGAGATTGCTTCGTCGTTTACTCCTCGCAATGACAATAACAAGCAAGCTATTTACGGCATTATTCAAGGCGGAGTTTATAAAGATTTACGTAGAGAATCAGCCAAGTTTATATCAGCTTTGCCTTTTGAAGGAATAGCAATTGGCGGAGTGTCGGTTGGGGAAAGTAAAAAGCAAATGAGAGATGCTTTGGATTGGGTTGTGCCATTTCTGCCGGAAGAAAAGCCTCTGCATCTTTTGGGAATAGGACAAATAGATGATATTTTCGACTCTATAGAAAAAGGAATGGATACTTTTGACTGTGTTATTCCAACAAGAATGGGGCGCTACGGAATGGTTTTTGTCTCGCCTCCGGAGGGAAATAGGAAAAACAAATTTATGATTGATATTAAAAAATCCATTTTTGCGAAAGACAAAAGACCAGTGACCAAAGACTGTAATTGTTCTGTTTGTAAAACATTTACAAGAGGTTATGTTCACCACTTATTCCGCGTCCAGGAACTCTTAGCCTATAGACTGGCAAGTTACCACAATTTGTATTTCATAAACAATCTTTTCGCAAAAATAAGAAAATCGATTTTGGAGGGGAGATTTGAGAGGACGAAGAAAGAGTGGTTGTAGCGGTCTAAATATGATAAAATTAACCAACATTTTATTTTAGATGTAGCAATGGGAGAATTTCAATCAACAGGAAAAGATCTTGAGAGAATAAGATTAGCAGAAGAAGAGGCAAGAACAACACTTCTGACTTTCACCGATTCTAATTACAAGGCGATTAGGGCATTAATAAGCCATAACAAGATTATTGACGCAGGAGGAGATATTGATATTGTGCAGCTAGGCAGACTTGAGAATTTCATACAGACAGAATCAAATGGACAATTATGGGGCATTAGCGGAGTTCTTTGTGAAATAGGAGAAAGCGGGGAAGAATTTGCCAAGGGACATACTGGAGAGCTTTTCGTAAAAGAGCTTGGTCAAGATGCAAAGGCTGTTAAAGGATGCTATTTTTCAGTTAGTTTGGAAAAACAAAATTTTGAATGCGTTGTTTTGGATGGAGGAGGATCAAGAAAATATTTTGATGAAAAAGATAAAACAGGGAAAAGACAGTATGTAGAAAGATTTGCCAACAGAAGAAGAGATCATTCTGTTTTTGCGGGAAGAGCAAAAGCCTCCGGGGAATTGCCTTTAGGATTTACCGCATTCTTAGCGGATACGGGAGAAAAACTAGTCGTAGAAGAGCTGGTTGGATATAGAATTTAGATATTTTGGGTATGCGGAAAAGAATAACCAGCCTGAAATATTGACAGAGTATGATATAATAAATGTTGACAATTTAAATAAGCTTTGAGCCGGAGTTTTGGAACCGGGGAGCTTTAGCAAAATCCGCCAGCTGGCGGAATAATGCACTGAGGCGAAACAGAAAAAAGTCTGCAACGTGTGTCATTCTGCAATGCAGAACGGAGCACGTCATGAATAAGGTTTCTTATAATGACGTCCCGATTTAATCGGGATTTTTTATAAGGTACAAAGCAAGGTGGCACCGTCCTGAGCGAAGCCGAAGGACCCTTGTAAGTCTCTTAGTTTATTAACTAGGAAATTTACAAGGGTTTTTTTGTTGCAGTTTAAGAAAGGAATTAAAATTATGAAGGAAGAACGATTAGGCTATTTTGCGCCAGACATATCTTTAGGCGCTAGAAGAGTTAGCGAACAAACAATAAGCAAAGAATACAGTAGGAAATTAGTTGGTAGATTAAAAGGTACATTTGATGCTTCGCAGCTTACATTTGTAGGTGGAGCATTTGATGGAAAAGTCGGTAAATCGCATCATTTTATGCCTCATCTTCCACCATTTCCTCTAGATTACGATGTGTCACTCGAAGAAGTTGCAGCATTTAATGTCGTACTGCCAAAAGTAACAGAAGCATTGGTTTCGACGAAAGGAAAAGGATCATCGGAAGGAAACTATGTAAGGGAAATTGGAGGCAATGATCACAATAATCTTATAACAATTGCAGTTGATTTAGCCTCTAAGGGGGCATACGAATCAGGGACAGTTATCAGAGTAGTATTTGGAGCAACTGATAGAATGCCAGTTAGAGCATTAAGTTATTTGCTTCCTGCGCTATCTCTTATGGATGGCATGGAGCAAGATGGAATTAAACCGCCTCAGCTTCAAATCATATTCGCGAATCATATTTCTTCAACTCTTAACAAAATGAATCATGCACATGCTGCGGAGGAGTCTAGGAGATTTACAGGCGTTGCTCAAGAGTATATTCAAGAATTTTTTCCTAAGCTTTCAGGATCAACAATTTTTTTAGAAGATACTCCTTTAGAAAAAAATTCTCTTTTACGAGATAGGTTACTGCATGTGACTCGTTCGTTAAAAGAAATGGTACCATTTGAGACAAGAGAAGCATTAATTAATAAAGGAAATAATGGTGCTCGTCGTATTAATGCTTTTTACGGAGCAGCACATATATTGGTACATGATATCGATATTCCAGTGTTCGTTCCAATAGTCTCTGAGCAAGCTTCAACAGTTAGGCCTCGTAGCATTATTAGTATTGGAGGATATCAAGAACAGTTCTTTTATGGATTGCGACATGAGGTAAAACCGCATCTTGGAAGAGATTATAACGAAGTTAAAACATTGCAATACTTTACACGACATCGTGTTCCGCCATATTATATGGCTCGAGATGGCGATATTGCACTTGATGTAATGCTCTCGCGACAAAGAGATAGAAATTCTGTAATTGGAAAAGCTGCACAATATGATCTTGATTATCTGGCACAGATTAGCTCCAGACGAGGAGATTTAGAAACGTTTTTTGACAAACAAAGGAAGGGAATATGAACAGGAAAATAATCGGAATACTGGGAGGAATGGGGCCAGAAGCCTCAAATTATCTTTATAAAACATTGATTGATTTGTCGATAAAGTATTTTAACGCAAAAAACAATGATGATTTTCCGGAAGTTATAATCCATTCAATTCCAGTACCTGATTTCATTTCTTCTGATCGGAAAAGAGGAGAAGCATTGAAAATGCTTTTAGAACGAGTTCAACAGTTAAACAGGATAGATCTATTGTGCTTGTCTATAGCGTGTAATACTGCGCATGTTCTCTTAAATGATTTACGAAAACATTCAGATGTGCCATTTGTTTCAATGATTGATGAGGTTGTTCAAGCAGTAAGAGGTAATAATCACAAAGTGGTGGGACTTTTAGGTACGCCATCAACGATTAGATATAAGTTGTATCAAAAAGCCTTGGAAGCAAACGAAATTTCGACAATCATTCCGGATGATATGCAAATTAAAATTCTAGAACAGGTTATTCGAAATGTATTAGCTGGAAAACTTTTAAAACAAGATGCACAAACGCTTACCAAGATTGCAGATTCTTTGAAAAAGAGAGGAGCAAAGGGAATTATCTTAGGATGCACAGAGCTCCCATTGATATTTCCATCACGTTATTCACTACGAGTTTATAGATCAGTTGAAATCTTAGCATTAGCTTTATTGCGTAGATATTATAAATAACATACAATTAACGTATGAATAAGAAAAGAGTTTACTCTGGCATTCGTGCCACTGGACGATTACATCTTGGGAATTATTTTGGCGCAGTTAAGGGGATGCTTGCTTTGCAAGATAAATATGACTGCATATTTTCCGTGGTTGATTCACATACTATTACTGTTCCTTATGATCCAAAAACTCTAAAACAATCAGTTCGCGAGATTATATTGGATTACTTAG
>Ga0209542_10007099_pt1 | contig 21474 bp, 14 predicted proteins | sample RifCSPhighO2_01_FD_184028 | JGI IMG/M metagenome (GOLD analysis project Ga0209542, IMG submission 184028) | Soil microbial communities from Rifle, Colorado - Rifle CSP2_plank highO2_0.1 (SPAdes) (version 2) | ecosystem: Environmental > Terrestrial > Deep subsurface > Rock core/Sediment ... | reverse complement strand
CGAATCAAGCTCGGTGAGTTCTTCAGCGAGCTCTTCCGTCTCACCGAGTTCCAGTGTTAGCTCATCCGAGTCAAGTTCGGTCAGCTCGTCAATATCCAGTTCAGCGAGTTCCTCTCCTTCACCTAGTTCAGTTTCTTCTGTATCCAGTTCGTCGAGCTCGTCTGTCTCCTCATCTATTTCGCCATCCAGCTCAATTTCCTCCTCCGAATCTCCCTCTCCAAGCCCGTCTCCAAGTTCGTCTGAATCGAGCTCTGTAAGTTCTTCTCCATCTCAAAGTCCAAGTCCAAGCTCGTCTGCATCAAGTTCAGTCAGTCCTTCATCAAGTATCAGCCCTTCGTCCTCGGTTTCTTCTTCACCAAGTCCTTCGCCGGTGGCTACGGAGTTAAAGACAATGAACGGCCTGCTTGAGACCTCAATAAAAACCGTCAACGGAACGCTACGGGCGTCGATAAAGAAGGTAAATGGATTAAATTGGAATGTGTAGCGTTGCTTGACAATTTGTAATTTAGTACAATGACGGTATGTACGAGAGAATTCTGCATTTCATAAAATACAACAACGCCTTCACTATTATTTTGGTTATAGGTTTTTTCGGATTTGGAATAAGTTTTGCCGCCAGTTCCGATGTGCGCGATGCCGTATATGCAAGCGAAGAAACCGTAATTTCTGTTGATAATAGCTCAGTTGTTTCGGCCGACTTGGATAATTTTAATTTCAATTTGAGAATAGATTCGGTTACCGAAGACGAAAAAAGTTACTACGCTACCTATTCATATCAAACATTGGCCATTCTGGACGGCGTTTGGCAAAACAAGAATATGGAAAAAACCCTGACCGTCAGCAAGGAAGCTCTGGACGGAAAAGACTTCGGGCTTTATTTGGCGAAAGAGTTGGGGGAAAATATCAACTACGAATTGTCTTATTTAAAAAGAGTTCAGATCCTGGAAAGAGAAAAAGGGGACTCGCAGAAAGTAGTGACCGTGGAGTACTCGGGCCTCGTCGGAAAATTCTTTGACCCCAAAGAAATAGTTATAGAGGGCTATACCCCGGTCATACCGGAAGCTGTTCCCGAAGTTCCCGCCACCGTTGAATCAAACCCGGAACAGGTCATAGTCTCTACCCCTTACACGGAATCGCAAGTAGAACCAGAACAGTTGCCGCAAACGCCGGTAGAGCCGGTACCTGCGACCCCGCCACAAGTTGAACCAGGGCCGGAAGCACCCGCAACCTCAACTCCGCCGCAAATAGAGCCGGAGCCGGTTTTACTGCCCGAACCCGAAGATATGGTTGATGAAGAGCTGATTCAGGAAGTAGTGGGGGAGCTTTTGCAGAACGAAGCATCTCCAACCCCGCCAGAAACCACACCGGAAACAACACCCGAGTCAGTCGCACCCGCACCGGAAGCGGTTCAGAACCATCGCCATAAATCCTTATGGTTTTTGTGAGTTTAAGTGGCGACCATCATGCATTATAAGAAACCACAAAACCAGTTCCGCTTTTGTTTTGCGTTGATTCTCTGTATTTTGTTGTTTGGCGCGAAGTTCGCGCATGCGGATGTATCTACCTCAACAAGCTATACGATGCTTGACCCGGTGCTCAACGCCGGCGGGTATGGGTCATCTACCAGTTTTAAGTTATCCGGAGTGATATCGGGCGTGGCCATAGGCACGAGCACATCGCTCTCTTTTGGAAACAGTGCCGGTTTTCTCTATTTTCCTTTTGCTTCAACTCCGGTTGTGTCCGCGACGGCAGGTAGTAGCCAAGTGGCGCTTTCGTGGACTGCGTCCACCGGATATCTCGGCTGGACCGCGTCGGGATATAACATCGGACGGTCAACAAGCTCGGGCGGTCCGTATTCCTACACCTCATTGGGCAATGTAACTTCTTCAACCGTTACCGGTCTTACCAATGCCACGACATACTATTTTGTGATTGTTGTAAAAGACGCTTTTGGAAATCCCATTGCCACATCAAGCCAAGTTTCCGCGACACCCGTTGCGGCGGTCACCACGACAACTTCGAGTGGCGGTGGTGGCGGGTTTATTCCTACTGTGACCACCGGCGCAAAAATAAATATTTCTGGGAGAGCGTATCCGATGAGTCAAGTTACCGTTCTCAAGGACGGACAGGTTATTGTCAAAACTGTTGCCGGACCGGATGCAAAGTTTAGCACCTCGCTCACCGGCCTTTCAACTGGGTCGTACTCAATCGCGGTGTATGGGGAAGACAGCAAGGGAAACCGTTCAACCTCGTTCTCATTTCCCGTAACAGTATCTTCGGGCACAGAAACGAATATCGGCGGGATTTTTCTTGCGCCCACGATTGATGTTGATAAAAGCGAAGTACGGCGCGGGGACGACATTGTAATCTTTGGTCAGTCATCTCCCGAATCTAATATTGTAGTTTCCGTAAATTCGGAACAGGAGATATTTTCAAGCGTCAAATCGGATAACATCGGCGCGTATCTATTGAACTTTGACACTTCCGTTTTGGATTTAGGTAGCCACTCCGCGAAATCCAAGGCGAGTATTGCGGGAGAAATTAGTCCATTCAGCCAGCTAGCCAGTTTTATCGTCGGTACGAAGAATATTGTTGCCGTTAAGGAAAAAATACCGCCAAAGGGAGATTTGAGCGGCGACAACCGTGTAAACCTTGTAGATTTTTCTATAGCGGCGTATTGGTACAGACGACCCTCTCCGCCGGCTCGAGCGGACTTAAACAGTGACGGCAAAGTTGACCTAAGAGATTTTAGTATCTTGGCGTTTAATTGGACCGGATGATGCACTGTGCCATGACACACACCAGACGATACATTTTACTGACAGGTGCGGCAATATTTTTGCTAGCCGCAACCTCCGCAAGCGCCGCCCGACTTTCTGTTGGTGTGGAGCCAGTATCGGTTAAATCAGGAAGCAAGGTTATAGCAACAGTGACGCTTGATACCGAGGGGGAACTGCTCAACGCTTTCGAGGGCAACATTTTGTTTCCGACTGATTTATTTATCGTTAAGGAACTGCGGGACGGAAATACGTTGGTCAATGTGTGGATTGAGCCGCCCCGCGAGCGTGAGCCCGGCCGGATATCGTTTTCAGGCATTACTCCCGGGGGATACAACGGAAAGCGGGGGACTCTTCTTTCTGTGGTGTTTGAAGCGATAAAAGAGGGCGAAGGAATAGTATCCCTTGATAAGATTCAGGTCCTCAAAAACGATGGGGAGGGAACATTAGCTAGCATTTCTCTTCCATCCGTGTCCCCGAGTGTTATGGTCTCAAAAGAGGCCGGCTCAAGCGATGTTTCGGAAACGCCTGACACCGAATCCCCCGAACCGTTTTCCCTAGAAGTTATGCAAAACGAAGGAGTTTTTGACGGCAAGCAAGTTCTCATCTTTGCGACCCAGGACAAGATTTCTGGGATTAACTATTACGAAGTGTGTGAAGGGATATTGGCGACGTGTGTCCGTGCGGAGAGTCCATACGTCCTTAAATATCAGCGCGCGGACAGGTATATCACAGTCAAAGCGGTTGATTTCTATGGAAATGAGAGGGTAGCCGTCTTGTTTACCTCTAGAGCGGCGTGGCGCTATGCGTTCTACTTAATAATCGGTATACTTTTCATTGCGGGTTGCGTGTATTTTGTAAGGCGTATGAAATTAAAACCTTGAGTGTGAACTTCAGAAAAGGTATTTTGGCGGTTGCAGTCGCTTCCTTTTTTATTTTGCCCGTCTGCGCGTTTGGCGCCGCGCTATCCATCACTCCGCTTTCAAGTTCTATCGGGGTTGGCGAGACCATTTCAGTGAGCGTTATGGTGTCAAGCACAGACCAGGCAATGAACGCGGTTTCCGGTGCAGTGTCGTTTCCGGCCGACAAACTTGAAGTTGTGTCGGTGGCCAAAACCGGTTCTATTTTGACGCTTTGGGTGCAGGAACCGTTTTTCTCCAATTCCGCCGGAACGGTATCATTTGAAGGCGTTGTTCCCAACCCGGGTTTTTTAGGGTCGTTGGGAAAAATTGTTACGATTACCTTTAGAAGCAAGTCTGCAGGAAGCGCCCCACTTTCGTTTCCTTCCTCGTCAGTTCTTGCAAACGACGGACTAGGTACCGAAATACTCACTTCGTCGGCTGGAGCGACCGTTACCGTGCGAAACGCAACAACGCCGCCAAGGGGGATTATTTCTGACGGCGAGATTATTACGATTACCTCGCCAACGCATCCCGACCAGGATGCGTGGTATCGCGCGCGCGAGGCGCAGTTTAATTGGCAGAATACGCCGAACGCAATCGCCGTGCGTCTCGGTTACGGATTGAATTCCCAAGGGGTTCCGCAGGTGAATTACCAGCCGCCTATTTCACAAAGGACGCTTGAGCTTGAAGATGGCACCACCTATTTTTCTTTGCAAGAAAGAACCTCTGCGGGGTGGAGCGATATTTTTCGCTACCGGGTACAGATAGATACCGTCGCGCCGGAATCATTTACGATTGAAACGGTGCCGAAACCGGAAAATGCTGACAGGACGTTCGCGCGATTTTTGGCACATGACAAACTCTCTGGAATCAGTACATACGAGCTTGTTATCAATGGCAAGACATGGAAGAGTATTTTACCGCCGGACATCAAAGATGTCGGCATTGAGCTTCCGCAGACAGGGACAGGGATGACAACACTGAAAGTCGTCGCGTTTGACAAAGCGGGCAATGCAACATCAGCGGAGACGCAGTATTTCTCGGCGCAGGTTGAGAAGGAAATAAGCACTCAAGAAAGCCCCGCCGGTCTCGGAACGATTCTTCGTGATTACGCCTTCTATGTTGCTCTTATCGTGCTGATAGGGTTCGGATTGCTCGCGCTCGTATGGTACGTGTCCCATCGTTTAGGTAAATATCGCGTGAGAACAGCGCACCGAATCGCACAGTCTAACAGAGCGTTGCGCACCGAGCTTCTGGAGTTGCGCGACACGGTGAAAGAAGATGTCCGGTTCTTGAGAGAGGCGAGGGCGAAGCGCTCGCTTACGGAAGATGAGGAACAGTTTATAAGACGATTTAATCAACTGCTTAACAAACTGGAGAGGACGCTGGAAAAAGAGCTTACCGTGTCACGCGATGTACGCGGCGAACATTAACCTGTCGCGTTCAAGCGAACGACCGCTAGGCGGTTCGGCCAAGTGACCTCTCTTTCTTCCCTGATTATTTATGACAATGTCATATGTACAGATATGGTATAATAACGCTTTAGAGAAGCGCCAATCGCACTGAACCAGCAGGTCTTTAGGTTGAGAAAATATTGGTAGGATCAAGAAAGCAGCAAAAAAACAAGATGTTGGATTAGCATGATGCCACATACAAAAAAGATACTTTGTCTTTTGTCAATCGCCGTCTTTTTCAGCGGTATCTCGGTTGGCGCCCAAACTGTCAACGTTGACGCGTCCAAACTTCTTGCCCGCGCGGAGATATCACTCTCGCCGCGAAGCGGAAGTTTTGTCGAGGGGTCCACGTTCCAAGTCCCCATTTTGTTGAACACAAAAGGGAAAAGCGTCAACGGTATAGAAGTCCGCGTCAAGTTTGACAAAGACAAACTAGCCATTGTTAACCCCTCCGGGGGAGTCTCTATAATCGGTATATGGGTTGAGCCGCCCGGATATGATAATACCAAAGGCACCGCAAGCTACGTCGGCGTCGTGCCCAACGGCGTTACATCCGAAGCCGGACTCATCGGTACCATTACGTTTAAGGCGAAATCACCGGGGCGCGCGGTCGTCTCTATCGGCTCCAATTCAAAAGTCCTGCTTAACGATGGATTGGGTACGGAAGCGACACTTGATTTAGGCAGAGCGGAATATAACCTTATTACCAAAGCGCCGGAAGGCGTAAGAATCTTTTCGCAAACGCACCCGGTTCAATCGGATTGGTACAACAACGACTACGCGGTTGTGTCGTGGGAAAAGGAAGCCGGTGTCGGCGGTTTCAGCTTTATGTTAGATGATAAACCGGGCACTATTCCGGATAATACTATTGATACGGAGGACACAAGCGCAGTTTTTGATAAACTTGACGACGGTTTATGGTATTTTCATATCAAAGCGGTCAAGGGGGGTGTATGGGGAACCATAGGGCACTTTCTCTTGAGGATTGACACGGTGCCGCCGGCGGAATTTACGCCCACGGCAAACTATCTTCTGGCCGCCACGGCGTTCGTGGAGAGAACGCTGATATCATTTTCCACCACTGATAATTTGTCGGGTGTTAGTCACTATGAAATCGGTGTAATAGATAAGAGCCAACCGCTCACAAAGTCACCTGTTTTTGTGCAAGCGGAAAGTCCTTTTCAGGTTCCCGTTTCTTCCGGTGGAAAATTGCAGGTGATTGTGAGAGCCATTGATAGCGCGGGGAACATCCGTGATAAATCTTTAGACATTAATGTGCCCTTCTTTGTTACTAGATTTATAAAAGATAATTTTGCGTACATTTTGCTTGCGATACTATTAACCGGATTTATAGTTTTACTTAGCCACTATCTCTTTACTCGTCATGTCATTCGGCATTTTCGACACGCACTAAAGACAATGAAGACAGAGGAAAATCAAAAGACCAGTGAATTGCGTCCGCCAGACCCTCCTTCTGGAGAACGGCGACAATAGTGGTAGGTAACCTTTCAACAATTCAATTTCCTGTGTACACTGTTTGTTATGTCATTGTCAATTGGGATAGTCGGTCTTCCGAACGTTGGTAAATCAACGCTGTTTAACGCACTTACAAAACGGGGCGTGCCGGCGGAAAATTATCCGTTTTGCACTATAGACCCGTCGGTTGGCGTTGTCGCCGTGCCCGACGAACGGCTTGAGAAACTCAACGAGTTTTCGCATTCGGCAAAGAAGGTGCCGGCTATCGTTGAATTTGTTGATATCGCGGGTCTCGTAAAGGGGGCTTCGGAAGGCGAAGGGCTCGGCAATAAATTTCTTTCGCACATACGCGAGGTGGACGCCATCGCCGAAGTGGTGCGCATTTTTTCCGCCGAAGGCGGATCCGCCTCTGGCGGAGACGTTATTCATATTTACGGCGGAGTTGATCCATTACGGGATATAGAGGTCATAGAGCTTGAACTGGTGCTCGCAGACCTTGAGACCGTGCGCAAAAGAACGGCAAACATTGACAAAGACGTAAAGGGGCATAAAAAAGAAGCGATAATAGAAAACGAGTTGCTGAAGCGAATCCGACCCGTCCTGGACGCGGGGAAGAAAGTTTCCACTATTTCGTTTACTGACGCGGAAAAACCTGTTCTTAACGGACTACATCTGTTGACCGCAAAACCGATTTTGTATGTGCTGAACATGTCGGAAGCGGGCAAAAACGAGGAGAGCGTAGTGCAAAAAATCCCGGGGCCGTACGTCAAAGTGGACCCGGTCTTTGAAAAGGGCTTGGGTGATTTGATAACGAAGAGCTACGAAACGCTTGACCTTATCACGTTTTTTACCACGGGCACTGACGAGACGCGCGGGTGGACGATACGGCGCGGTTCAACGGCGCCCGAAGCGGGCAGAGCGATACACAGCGACTTTCACGACAAGTTTATAAAGGCCGAGGTAATCTTTTGGAAGGATTTGCTTGGTGCCGGTTCGTATGCCTCTGCGCGTGAAAAAGGACTTGTGCGCACGGAAGGGAAGGGATATGTGGTAAAAGACGGGGATGTCGTAGAGTTTAAAATCTAGCAAGATTTTAAATCCGTCCCTCGTCGAATACTCCTCGGGATCCTCAATTTTACAGCCACGCAGTAGCGTGGGTAAAATTGGGAGATCCCGAGCCTAGCGAGGGATAGGTAGAGTTTAAAATCTAATAGAAAAGATTTCCTCGCAGCTCTGCTGCGAGGTAGTTGATTTATAGAAGACGTATTCGGGCGAATTAGCCGATAAGACCAACATAGACGATTTGAGTTCAAAATTTGAGAATATATACAAACAAGTCCGACGATGAACTACATGACGGCAACTTTATTCAGCGGAGGTCTCACGGTCAGCAACAACCCTGCCTTGGTTATTAACCAAGCGGACACCGCTAATTCACTTTACCCTTTTTTACTATGGTTCCGTGTTAGTAAAGGAATCTATCGGAGAAAGTGTTTTAGTTTTTCCGGTCCCCTTTTCTTGTAACGGTGGTTTGGTGTCTTTTGCCGGATTGGAATTGACTGGCGCTTTACCGGCATTCAAATTGGACAAAATGAGCTCAATTTCTTTATTGTCAGGATTAGTTTTTTTAAGGTCGTCAAACTCCGCGATGGCTTCTTTGTTTCTACCCAATTTGTTATACGAGAGGCCGAGGAAATATTTCGCGTTAGCGTAGACCGGACTCAAAGCTACCGCCTGTTCAAGAGCGACGGCCGCTCCTTTAAAATCATTATTGTTGTACTTCAGCAATCCAAGCTGGAAAAATACGCTCGGGTCATTTGGGGAAAGCGCTGAAGCTGCTTCAACAGAAGCAATGGCGGATTTAAGATCTCCGTCTTTAATTTGAATCTGGGAAAGAAGGAAAATCGCGTCGGTATAATTATTCTTTTCGGCAAGAGCCTTGGTTATGTATTCTTTGGCTTTCACATTATCACCCTTGGTATATTCCAACCTCCCAATCATTAGATAAATTGAAGGGTTGTGGGGATTATATTTCAAAGCTTCTTCATAAGTGGTCCTCGCCGCATCATAAGCTCCGGAGATATTTAGGGGCACGACCGCTTCATAAACTCTGCCGCGCTCTGTCCAATTTTGGTAATTTGTCGGATTAATTTTTATTGCCTCTTCGGAATATCCAAGAGTTGCTCCAAGAATATTTTGGAACTGCGCTCGAATGGCGTCAGCCGGAGTATTCGTCTCCGTGTTTAGCAACGAGTCCATCTTAACAATGCCAATCTCGGTAAGGGCTCTATAAAATAAATCTCTTTTCGCAAACGAAGTAGCGCGCAGAAACTTTGCTTCAGAGAGGTCCGCGTTGCCGTTGGCATTAATGCTTATTAACCCTTGATTAAAATATACATAGGCGATATAGTGCTGCAAAACAAAATATTCAACGCTTATTGAAACCACGAGGCAAAATATCAGCAATAATGACGAAACGAAACTCAATTTCGCGTTATCGGTGTAAGACCCGCGTTTTACATTTATAACCCCCTCTTCCACCAAAGAAGCCAGAAATAAACCGGTGAGAATGAAAGTCAGCGCGACAATAACATTACTTGGGGAATAAATTATGTTGAATATCCACAAAAATAATGCCCCGAGGAATGAAGAGATTGTCAGATAGTGAAGAGTTTTGTCGTTTGAGAATACAAACATCGCTTTGAAACCGGCATACAGGAACATTCCCAAAAATAACAGCCAAGATATTATGCCTAAAATTCCGGTATTCACTAAATATGTCGGGATAAGCCCAATGCCGTAACTAAAGTCTGAATTCCAAAACATTGTGGCGTTGATGGATGGGTCTTTATACAATAGCCATTGCGTCACAAAACGATTCGGTCCGGCACCGAGCAGTGGGTCATTTTTTAGAGTCTCTTTGGCAACAGATAATGTTGACTGCCATGATGGACGAACTTCTAGTTGGGATATTTTAAACGTCGTGGAAAGAGAACTGCTGATATATCCTCCGGCAAGAATAAATAATAGCGAAATCGCCGCCACGATAAAAGTTACGACCGGAAAACGGCGACGTTTCGGGAAAGAGTCCTCAATTTGCTCTTCGGTGTGTCGTTCTTTAATGAAAGAAAAAAGATAAACGAACAAAACAACCGAAAACAGGCCGAGTGTTTCCCAGATTTCCGAAAAATCAATAAGAGCTAGGAAAAAGAGAGACGCGACCAGGGTGATGTAGGAAAGAACCTTGATTAAACGTCCGGACGATGAAAAAAATCCCAGAGTCACCAGTGATAAAATTGACGTTAAACCGAAAAATACCCCTAAATCGTTCCACTTGCCCAATATATTTGAGGTCATATCCGTCAAAATGCCGAAAGAAAGAAAATTTAGACCAAAAATAAGCCGGGAAATTTCAAACAGGGATATTACCGCAAATGCCCCGAACAAAGCGGTATAAGCGGAGAAAATCTTGTCCTTAGTCGTAAAATACAGAGGAATAATAAATATAGCCAAAAACCCAATGAGAATGGAAACGAAAGTCCCAACCTCAAAACCTTCGCCGATAAATGAAATCAAAAAGGAACCCGAAAATATTGTCGAGAGCAAAGTTGCAACAACAACCAAGCCTCCGGCAATAATAATCCGAGAAGCGGGAAATTCGTAAGTTCCTTCTTTTAACCTTCGAAGAAGCCAGACTCCGGCGGCAAAAATTACCGCTGTTACAAAAATGATTTGCTTAGTGAATAAAAAGTCGGCTGACTTAATCGGTAGAAATAATATCGGCAACAAAAAAAATAACGCCAGTAAAACAAAAAAAGGTAGTCCATAAAAAAAATTCTGTTTAGGTTTGTCTAACATTTCTTCGCCGTCTCTAGTTTCCTCGGCTCTTCCTTATATCAAGAATTGTACGCCGTGGCCACCTGAAGCGCAAATTGAACGGGCTGCCTTATCCACAGGCGCAACACAGAACTTCACTGTTTATGGTAAAGTTGGGGGGGGTCACAGAACCATATTTCCGGTGGCCTTTTATTTTCTCTCGTATCGTGCGGTGATTTTTCCGCGAGCAGCTACGCTCTCTGCCTGATGCGAGTGGTTTGCGTGTAATCCATGGTCGACCTTTTTCATACAATTGGAGGGAAAATCGCAGCCGCAATCGCCGGAATATTTTTACTTTTTTCAGGAACGCATGTCGCTACCAACTCGCAACCTGGCACGCAAACGGCGGCAGTCGTCGTCGCAACGCAAGAAATTACCTCGACTTTAAGCGGAGCGACTTCAACTCCGACCAAGAGCGGTGTAGCCGCGACGACGACAGTCGTCAATAACTACATCACCTATCCGGTGATTGAACGCACGGTACAAATCGCCACCGCGCCAAGCGGAAGCGGGTATGTGAGCGAACGCGAACTTACCGCGAAACTTAATTCACTTTCGGATATTTTTGGAAAAATTATCTACGGCACGACGTATCCCGCACCCGCGACTAACTACGGAAGCGGCGGTGTGTTCAACTCAATCGCACTTTCAAACAAAATTGATTCTCTCTCCGGTACTCACTTATCAAGTATCACGGTGTCCGGTGTGTCGGGTCTTACCGATGCTGATATTCCCGATGGTATTACTGCGAGCAGTTACCTTGCCCTGACCGGAGGTACGCTTTCCGGCAATGTCACTTTTGACACCGACACCCTCTACATAGATTCACTGAACAATCGTGTTGGCGTTGGGACTTCGTCACCGACTGATACATTTTCTGTTAACGGTCCGATTTTCTTGACGAACGTAGCTCCCGCTAATACCTCCAACCGCCTCTACGCAAACGCGAGTGATCTATACTGGGCTGGCAACTTAATAGGAGGTGCGACTACCGCCAACTGGACTTCTGATGGGACAAACGCCTGGCGTCCCACAGGCAACGTCGGTATCGGCACCACCTCGCCATACGCCTCACTGTCTGTAGCCGGAGCTACAGGGGTGGTGGCCAATATCTTTACGGCAACGAGTACGACGGCGACTTCTACTTTCTCGGGCGGTTTCTCCGCAGGCAACAACGCTGCTCTTGTCGTCAATCAAGCCGCTACCGCCAACTCTCTCTACATAAATCCGAGCGGGAATGTGGGGGTAGGGACGGCGGGACCTGCAAGTAAGTTGAGCGTGGTGACCGATGGCTCGGGTGCATCGCTCCTTCTTGAGTCCACGGGCGCTTCGGGTGTCAGCGCGTCTCTCGTGCGTCTCATGAAGGACGGCGGCGTCCCTGTCTCACAATTCGGTTGGCAGAGGAATGCCGAGGCGTTCAAGATTCAGACAACGGGCACAATGGATAATACCGGCTTTTCGACTGCTGGAGACTTCGTAATTACAACTACCGGCAACGTCGGCATCGGGACGACGAGCCCGGGGGCGAAGTTGGAAGTGTCATCTCCAGCAGATGCAACTTCAATGTTTGAAGCTTTGAGGTTAACTAATAATTATAATTATGCTACAGGCAGAGGAGTGAAAATGTCCTTTTACCCTCCCAACCTAATCAATTCAAGTCATCTAGGTGGGGAGATAATTGTATCTAATGGAAGTGCTAGTGCAGCTGATAACGATATGTCTTTTACAACGGGTGGCAGTTCTGCACCTACAGAAAAGATGAGAATTTTAAGTAACGGCAACGTCGGTATCGGCACCACCTCGCCCGCCGCTAAGCTTTCCGTGAACCAAGATTCAACTGGGCAAGGTTTCTATCTCGCCGGTTATTCAAACAACACCTCACCACTGTTTAGTATCTCAACTTCCACCGCTTCGGCAACAAGTACTGCCTTCGTCATTGATAATAATGGGAAGGTGGGGGTAGGAACATCAACTCCGTGGAAAGCGTTCAGTGTTAACGGCAATGTCAGCTTGGCCGGTCTTACCACGTCAAGCGCTAACCAAACATATGATTTGTGCATGGATTCCGACAATCAGGTTATCGCGGATACGGTTGCCGCGGGCTGCATATCTTCATCGGAGCGGTTCAAGCGCGATGTCAATCCGCTTTCCGTTTCTGGGCTCAATGAGGTAATGTCGCTCCGTCCCGTCAGTTTTTATTACAATGACTCTGCCGCCAGCGCCACTGAACAAATCGGCTTCATAGCCGAAGAGGCCGTGAAAGTTGACCCGCGATTGGTGGGAATCGGAGCCGACGGACTACCTCGAACATTCAAGTATGAAAACTATACGGCGGTTTTGACCAAAGCGATCCAGGAACTTAATTTGAAAGTTGACGGCTTGGAGAGTTCAGGATCGACTCCCACACCTTCATTTTTGCAAAACATTGCTACACAAGTTATGAATTTAATTCAGTCAGCGGGCGAATGGGCGATATCAAAAATCACCGGAACCTTGGCGATTTTCAATCGCGTAGAAACACAGACGGCGGCGGTGACAAACGGTCTTGAAATGACGGATTCGGCCACGGGACAAATCTATTGCGTGAGAATTACCGATGGAGACCTTGCGAAGACGCCGGGGACATGCTTGTCATCTGTGACCACAGCGACAAACTCAATGACCACGCCGCCGACCATTACTTTACTTGGCAATAACCCGGCGAATATTGATTTAAACTCAAGTTATGTTGACCCTGGAGCGATTGCCACCGATAGCACAGGCACTAGCTTGATGCCGGATATGCAGTCAAACAATGTTGATACTTCAAAAGTTGGCATGTACGAGGTGGTTTGGGAAGCTCATGACGGGGCGCTCAATTATGCTTCAACGACAAGAACGGTAATAGTTTCTGAAGTCGAAACTTCTGCTTCACCAGAGCCGGTCATAGGTGAAAGTACCACAACGCCGAGTCAGTGATTTTATGGAGAAAAGAAATTATATTTTAATAGCAGTTTTACTATTTTGTGTAGCATCAATCACGTTTGCGTCCGAAACGTCGGGAACTATTTCAGACAGCTACAAAACAACCTATATTTGCAAGAATGAGACCTGCAGTACGTATGGCATAGTGAATTGGAAGCCCACTCTAAACGCGCAAACTACCGGCGCGACCGCGGTGACGATAACCGATAGCGGCATAACCGGCTGGTTGTGGGGTAGTGAAATAGGTTGGGTTAACATGAGTCCCACCGGTAGCGGAGTGACCATAAATTCCACAACAGGCGTGTTGTCGGGATATGCCTACGCGAATACCGGCTCGTGGATCAATTTTTCACCGACAACATCCGGAGCGGAGTCAGTAGGGGTTACCATAGATTCAAACGGTAAATTCTTCGGTTGGGCGTACGTCTCCGGGCTCAATGGCGGATGGATGAAGTTTGATTGTTCAACCGCATCTACCTGTATAGAAACAGATTGGAGACCTGTTGGCGCCAGAACCGCTGTAACCGCATCCTCCCATCCTTCAAACGGCCCGCTTATATGGTCAATAATAACGGATATATTACCGTTTCTTGGAAAATCTGATGACACGCCTAAAATACCCGGGGATATTGCCGCAGGAGACACGAAGTCCGATACCGGCGGCGGTTCTGATGAGTTTGGGAATCTGGATACCTATAGTACGACAACCCACAAGTCAACAATCGGCTCGTCAGACCAGACAAATCTCAATGTTAAGGCCACGCCAACAGTGTCAAGTTCAAAAACGCTCATGATTGCATTGGCTGGCATACTTTTAGTAATCATCGCCATGATTGTTTGGAAACTGTTATTCATGTTGTTATAGCGCTTTCGTTATTTCCATATTTGGAAATATAGCAGAAATAGCCGCCTTACATCGGCTATTTTTGTTGTCTGACGGATTTTGGTTTACTTCGCACTTTTGCGGGTATATGATTATCCGTAGAATTCCTGCTTCAACAAAGGCAGAAATAGAAAGGAGCACCTTGTGAAAAAAATTATCTTGACTGTTCTTGTCGCAGTATCATGTGGCACATTGTTGGCTAACACGAATGCCGACATGCGCATTCGTTTTGAAAAGCTTCCTGTAGCCATTCCCGACCGCCCGTCTCGCGACGGATGGTGGGAGATATTCAGCCAAACGATTGAGGAATACGCGCCGACGCTCTTTGAGAGTCGCCTGCACGCCACTCGGCACATTAGGTGGCTGATGCGTTTTTCGGGAGACTCGGAAGCGTACCGAGACGCGACTGAAAACGCGGCGATAAGCGCGTTTACCACGACCCTTGATTACAGCGCGCGCGAAGCGTTTTTGGACGCGCCGCTTATGTTGTGGCTTCATGAACGAGAGGACGCGCTTTCCTCGTTTTTCAAAAACAGCATAGGCAGCGTTGATGAGGAGGAAGTCCTCGCCAACGATGTCTCGTATCAGCAAAGTAGCGAGAGGTGGTGGAAACGTTTAGAGCAAAACGGCGTACGGTACGGCATCAGGCCGTTCCAAAGAAACCCGTATGTGTACGCAAGTTACGCGCTCGGCAACGCGCGCAATCCGTTTGCGTTCGTTAACACCCGGTATTACCTAGAAGGTCTTAATGACCACCGTGCGGAGGTTACCGCTTCTTTTCGCGCGATGAAGCGTACCACGCTTGACGTGGGCACCTCATACAGTTTCGGTCGCGACGAGCGGTCGGGCCTCACGTTGCGGTTTACGAGGCATGTAGGCAGGCAAGGGCTGATTTTTGCCGGAGTTGGTTTGCGTCAGCACAATGAGTTTGTGGCGGGATTTACCACGCCACTGTAGATTGAAGACGGCTTCGCGCTTGCGCGAAGCCGTCCTTTTCCTGCTATTTTTTCTGCTTATTTATATGGTATAATGAACCGTTATCACTAACTTCACAAAACCATGAATGATATCATCCAGGAGAAAATAAAAATGACCGCTAAGGATTTTTTTCTCCACATTGCGTCAATGGTTGCACTGTACGCGAGCGCCATCGCTCTGCTCACGCTTTTGTTCCGCGCGATTGACGCGGCATTTCCCGACCAACTCTACGCGAACTATGATTATTACTCGTCGGGAATCCGATTCGCCATCGCAACGGCAATCATTGTATTTCCTCTCTTTCTCACCTTATCGTATGTACTCAACAAGGACTACGCAAGAAATCCGGAGAAGAGGGAGCTCGGGGTTCGGAAATGGCTGACGTTTTTGACGCTTTTTGTCGCCGGCGCGGTTATTGTGGGCGACGTCATCACGCTTTTGTACAACTTTCTGGGAGGAGAGATAACCTCGCGCTTCGGCTCCAAAGTGTTCTCCGTGCTCGTAGTTGCCGGCCTCATATTTTGGTATTACCTCTACGACCTTCGCCGCAAAGAACCCGGAGGCAATCGCAAACACTTCGCGGTTGCCGGGGCCGCCGTGGTGCTTGTTTCGCTTGTCTGGGGTTTTTCGGTGATGGGTTCGCCAGCGACACAGCGCAAGCTACGTCTGGACGATACCCGCGTGCAGCATTTGCAGACCATCCAATCGGAAATAGTCGGTTATTGGCAGCTAAAAAGAACTCTGCCCGCTACTCTTGATGAACTACCCAATTCCATTTCTGGTTTTACGCTTCCCAAAGACCCCGACACGGACGCCTCCTATGAGTACGCGCTCGTAAAGAAAGGCAACCCTTCGTTTTCGTTGTGCGCCACCTTCTCACTTCCGAGCGTGAGCGGACGCACCGGCGCGTATTACTCAATGCCGCTTTCCGAAAATGAGAATTGGCAGCACAAAGCCGGACGGCAATGTTTTGAGCGAACCATTGACCCGGAACTCTATCCCGTTAATCAAAACGTACTGCCGGTGCCTAAGAGGATCTACTAATGACGTCGTACGACCACAAGAAGATAGAGAAAAAGTGGCAGACGCGATGGAGGAAATCGGGAGTCTATAGGACTAAAGAACAAAACGGCGGGAAGAAGTTCTACGTGCTTGACATGTTTCCGTATGCTTCGGGTGAGGGTTTGCACGTAGGGCACCCGAAAGGTTACATCGCTACCGATGTGTATTCGCGTTTTATGCGCAGTAACGGATATTCAGTGTTACATCCGATGGGTTTTGACGCGTTCGGTCTGCCCGCGGAAAACTACGCGCTTGCGAACAAAATAAATCCCGCAGTTGCGGTTGCGCACAACGTGAAGCGGTTTAAGGAGCAGCTTGAAAAAATCGGACTTGATTACGATTGGTCGCGCGAAATCAATACGACCGACCCCGCATATTACAGGTGGACGCAGTGGATTTTCTTGCAGATGTTTAAAGCAGGATTGGCCTATGAGTCAAACGAGCCCATTAACTGGTGCCCCTCATGTAAAACCGGTTTGGCAAATGAAGATGTTGATGATGGACGTTGTGAGCGTTGCGGTACGCCGGTAGAAAAGAAACCTATGCGCCAGTGGGTGCTTAAAATTACCGACTATGCCGAGAAATTGTTGGACGGACTCGGTGGGCTTGATTGGCCGGAGTCAATAAAGGAACTGCAGAGAAATTGGATAGGGAAGTCAGAGGGCGCGCTCATTTCATTCGAAATCAAAAATCAAAAATCAAAAATCAAAAATATTGAAGTTTTTACGACGAGGGCGGATACGCTTTTTGGGGCGACATATTTAGTGCTTGCGCCTGAACATGAGCTACTGAAAAATAAGGAACTGGGAATCACGAATTATGATGAAGTGTTACGATATATCGTAACAAGTAGGACGAAAACCGAAATTGAGCGAACGGCGGAGGGAAAGGAGAAAACAGGGGTTGAGCTGAAGGGGGTAAAAGCGATAAATCCGGCAAACAATGAGGAAATTCCTATTTTTGTAGCGGATTATGTATTGGCTGGTTATGGAACAGGAGCGATTATGGCCGTTCCGGCGCACGACGAGCGCGACTGGCAGTTTGCCAAGAAATATAATTTGCCAATTAAGCAAGTTATCTTGACCGGGATGGTTACTGGCAGGAAATTATCCGAGTTTGACGGCAAGAGTGCTTTGTTTGGTGAGAAGTTTGATAACAGTTTGTGGAAAGAGCATTACAAAAATAATGGTGTATTATTGAATTCCGGAAAATTTGACGGAATGAATTCGGAAGAAGCCAAAGATAAAATAGCCAATTTTGTCGGTGGAAAATCGGTAACAAAGTATAAGCTCCGCGATTGGGTATTTTCGCGTCAGCGTTATTGGGGTGAGCCCATTCCGCTCGTATTTTGTGAGACATGCAAAACACAAGCGGAAAAATCAAAAATCAAAAATCAAAAATCAAATATTTCAAGAGGTGAGCAGTTAAATCCGGGCTGGGTGCCTGTTCCTGAAGATAAACTCCCTGTTAAGTTGCCGAATGTGAAATCATATGAGCCGACGGGGACGGGGGAATCGCCGCTTGCCAATATTAAAAACTGGGTGAACGTGAAGTGTCCAAAGTGTGGCGGTGAAGGGAAGCGCGAGACAAACACTATGCCTCAATGGGCCGGCTCGTGCTGGTATTATTTACGATACACGGACCCGAAGAATAAAAAGGCATTCGCAGATCGTAAGAAGATGGATTACTGGTTGGGAACCGGCTTGCCCCTCCGAAATTCTGCGGAGCAGAATGCAGGTGGGGTTGATTTTTATGTCGGGGGAGCGGAGCATGCGACGCGACATTTAATCTACGCGCGTTTCTGGCATCAGTTTTTGTTTGATAAAGGGTTGGTGGCACACTCCGAACCGTTTAAAAAATTGCAGCATGTCGGTCTTATCCTTGCCGAAGACGGACGCAAGATGAGTAAGCGGTGGGGCAACATCATCAATCCGGACGATATTATTGAGCGCTTTGGGGCCGATGCATTGCGCGTCTATGAAATGTTTATGGGGCCATTTGACCAGAGCGTGGTGTGGAATACCGACAATCTCGTCGGAGCGAAGAGATTTCTTGAACGCGTCTGGAGAACAAAAGACAAAATCAAAGATAAAACATTAAAGATAAAAAATGAGGCGCTTGAAATCGCATTGCATCAAACCATTAAAAAAGTTACCGAAGATATAAAAGAATTCAAGTTTAACACCGCGATAAGCCAGCTTATGATATTTACCAATGTGCTGGAAAAAAGAGACGAAATTCCTCAAATTGTTTTTGAGACTTTTCTCACGCTCTTAACCCCTTTTGCCCCGCACATTGCCGAAGAACTTTGGGAATTGATCGGGAATAAGAAATCCATACAGCAAGTTCCCTGGCCAACCTATAAGGCGGAGTTTCTAAGCGAAATTGAGTCGGTGGTAGCGGTGCAAATAAACGGTAAGACGCGAGGCACCATTATGCTGTCGCCCGCGGCCACGCAAGATGAGGCCATAAAAAAGGCCCTTGCTGAGCCACAGTTGAAGAAATGGATTGGGGAAGGGAATCCGCGAAAAGTGGTATATATTGCGGGCAAAATATTAAGCATTGTAGTTTGATGGAACAGTGCCCGTAGGCCATATTTATAAACTACTTGACAACGTCTTGACTATATGCAAAATAGAGAGTGTTGGAGAACCAGACATTCTTTAATATCTTTTAGTAAAACACCCCCATGGTTTCTATGAAAATGAAGCCGAAGCAGGTTATTAAGAAACTTCTTGCCGTTCTGCCCGAGCGCGCGCGCGATGTTCTTATCGCCCGCTACGGTCTTGGCAAAAACCCGACGCGCTCAACGCTTGAGTCCATCGGACGGCGTTATGGAATCACCCGTGAACGCGTTCGCCAAATTGAAAATTACGCCATAAACAATATACGCAAGTCCGAAGTGTTTAAAAAGGAAAAGGTTTCTTTTGACGAACTTGAGCAAATGATTCATTCGCTCGGAGGCGTGGTCGCGGAAAAAGACCTTCTGACCCATCTTGGCAAAGACAGGAGTTTTCAGAGCTATGTTATGTTTATGCTCGTTCTTGGCGAGTCCTTCTTCAAGGAAAAAGAAGATGACGTCTTTTATCATCGCTGGCACGTTGACCAGGAACTCTCGCAAAAAGTGCACGAGTCGTTGCGCAAGCTGTACAAAAGTCTTAAGGACAACGACATTATTCCCGAATCGGAAATGGTTGCCGCTTTTCTCGAGCACTTGAAAGACGTGTCGGAGAAATATAAGAACGAAGAAATTTTGAAGCGATGGCTTTCAATGGCAAAGGTAATCGGAAAAAATCCGCTTGGCGAGTGGGGACTCAATACCTCTTCCAATATCAAAGCGAAAGGCATGCGCGATTACGCTTTTTTGGTGCTCCGCAGGCACGGTTCCCCGATTCATTTTCGCGATGTAGCCAAACTTATCACCCAATTGTTCGGCAAAAAGGCGCATGTCGCGACGACACACAACGAGCTCATCAAAGATTCCCGTTTTGTTCTGGTGGGACGTGGTTTGTACGCGCTTTCGGAGTGGGGGTACGTCTCCGGAGTGGTGCGTGATGTGATACGAAAAATTCTTGAAAAGAACGGCCCTCTGACCAAAGAGGAGATAATTGACAAGGTACTCAAAGAGCGGTACGTCAAAGAAAATACCATTATAGTCAATCTTCAGAATCAAAAGCATTTCAAAAAGGACAAAGAGGGCAAATATTCCGTAGTTCCCGCGTAAAAATGAAGGCAAGCACCCCACCCCTGTTCACAGAGGCGGGGCGTTTCGTATTCCCGAAAATGTAGTATCATTAGTGTGTGTTTATAATCAACGCTTTCAGGGAACCCATACTGGCGACCTATTCGTTCCTTGCGACTATCGCTTTGTTTTTGGCGGACTACTTGTATATATGGCTCCCGGTCGCCCTGGGCGCCGCGTTTATAAAGGTGTGGCTGAATTACATCAGAACCGATTTCATGACATCGCAGAAATACTTCATCATAGAAATAAAAATACCGCGCGAAATAGAAAGAACTCCTCTGGCCATGGAGACATTTCTCCACGGCCTGTGGCAGAAACCCGCTTCTCACTTCATTGAAGGATATTGGCAGGGCAAGGTGCAGCCCTGGTTTTCTCTGGAGTTGGTTTCCATCGGCGGAAACGTGAGATTTTTCATCTGGGGAATGGAAAAATATCGGAATATCGTGGAGGCGCAATTGTACGCTCAATACCCGGACGTTGAAATACACGAGACGCAGGATTACACCAGCGCGGTGGTGCATGACCTCAACCGTTTTTTTATGTGGGGGACGTATTTCAAACTCACGGGAAAAGATGTGTACCCGATCAAGACGTACGTGGATTATGGGTTGAATAAAGACAACACCGAAGAGCCGGTTAAAGTCGACCCTTTGACCTCTGTGCTTGAGTATCTCGGCTCCATGCAGGCGCACGAACAGGTTTGGATACAAATTCTAGTGCGCGGACATATCAAACGCGGTCTTATACAAGGTCATTTAATTCCGAATCCTGACTGGACTGTACAAGCGAAAAGCGAGATAGAGAGAATACGCAAGGAGGCGGGATTCGGCCAGCCGGGCATGTTTGGTATGATGACGGAGGGCCAGAAAAATAAAATAGCGGCGATTGAGCGCAGTATTGATAAACACGCGTTTGATACCATTATTAGGGCGTTTTACATCACCTCAAAAGCGGACTTCGGTCCGGAACCGTCCTCTATCCCCGGGCTTATCGGAGCATGGAGGCAGTTCAGTTCAAACGACCTTAACGGCTTCAAGCTCGGGAAGTTTTCCGATTTTGACTATCCGTGGATGGATTTCAAGCGCATACGCCGAACTACCATTGAGAAGAAAATGCTTCGCGCCTACAAGCTTCGTTCCGGTTTTGAGATTCCGTTCAGAAATTATCGCTGTAAACCGTTCATTTTAACGACGGAAGAAATCGCCACGCTGTTTCATTTCCCCGGACGCGTGGCGCGCACGCCCACGCTCGCGCGCATTGAGTCCCGCCGCTCGGAGGCGCCTCCCAATCTTCCGATTTAAATTATGTTCGTAGAAAGGTTGTTATTGTTCATAGCGCGTCTACGTTTGTTTTGGAA
>Ga0209542_10007097_pt1 | contig 21478 bp, 16 predicted proteins | sample RifCSPhighO2_01_FD_184028 | JGI IMG/M metagenome (GOLD analysis project Ga0209542, IMG submission 184028) | Soil microbial communities from Rifle, Colorado - Rifle CSP2_plank highO2_0.1 (SPAdes) (version 2) | ecosystem: Environmental > Terrestrial > Deep subsurface > Rock core/Sediment ... | reverse complement strand
TGCAGGTGAGTACGGTATCTTGAGTATCCCGACAGTAATGATTTTTAAAAACGGTCAGCCGGTAAAATCAGTTGTTGGAGCTCAAGGAAAAGATACCTATAAAGGAGCAATCGAGGAAGCACTTGCAAGTTAGATTTACGATTTACGATTTAGGATTTATGAATATTCTTGAATCTTAAATCATAATTCTTAAATCATGCCTATCTAATCATAGGCTTTTTTTGTAATATAAAGATATGAATCCACTTTATGACGTGATGATAATTGGAAGTGGTCCCGCAGGCTTAACTGCCGCGATCTATACAACACGCGCAAATTTAAAAACGCTTGTTATCGCTGGGGAAAAGTGGGGTGGGCAGTTGCAGTTGACCAGTCTTGTTGAGAATTATCCCGGTTTTCCGCAAGGCATACAAGGTCCTGAACTGATGGTAAATATGCGAAAGCAGGCCGAGGGACATGGGGCAGAGATCATTAACGAAAATTTTACAGGCGCAGAATTTTCCCAGCAGCCCTTTAGCGTAACGGCAGGAGGAAAAAATTATCAGACAAAGACAGTGATTATTGCATCAGGCGCAGATGCCAGGTGGCTTGGAGTTAAGGGAGAAAAAGAAAAAATAGGTAAAGGCGTTTCGTCTTGTGCTACTTGTGATGCAGCATTCTTTCGAAACAAAAATGTGATCGTTGTTGGAGGAGGCGATAGCGCAATGGAAGAAGCACTTGTTTTGGCAAATGTTGCCAATAGCGTCACAGTTATTCATAGAAGAGATGCTTTTCGGGCAAGCAGTATCATGCTGGAGCGGGCAAAAGAAAATCCAAAGATAGAGTTTCTCCTTAACTCAGAAATAACAGAAGTACTCGGCGACTTTAAGGTAGAGAAGGTCAAAATAAAAAACAATCAGACAAACCAAGAGAGCGAGATGGTAGTTGATGGTGTTTTTGTGGCAATTGGCCATATCCCCAACACCTCGCCGTTTAAGGGAATAGAACTTGATCCGCAAGGCTATGTAAAAGTATTTAACCACTATCATACCAATGTTCCAGGCGTTTTTGTCGCAGGAGACGTGCATGATCGAAATTATCGCCAAGCTGTAACTGCTGCAGGGTTTGGCTGTGCTGCAGCGCTTGAAGCTGAACGCTGGCTCAATGCCGGTGGACAGAGTCTTGATTTCGTCGCCAACTGACAACTCTTCTTTTTACTCTTGCTTTTATCTGATCGTAAACTTCACCGGTTCTTGTTTTATATGGATGGGATATGTAAAACTCTCCTCTGAAGACAATTCCTTTTCCTTTTCGCTCAGCACTATTTAACGTTTCATTGGAAAGCTCGGCAAGACGAGTGGTTTTAGGCCGTCTGTACGAAAGCATTTTTTGATCAAATACCTGAGCGGCTTCATTAGTTGGGAAATTATCACGCGTAATAACTAACGACCCATTTCCTGGGGAAATAGTTGAAAGATGAAATTGTCTGTTTACGGGGTCAGCTTGAGAAAGCGAATCAAATACTTCAAGGATCTGTGGTTCTGTTCCAAGAGGAAAATAAAATGCACCGACTGCCTTATTACCAACGCGTACCTTATTGCCAAAATCTTTTGACAATCGTTGTTCACGATCACGTGAAGCACTTGCACATGATTGCAATGTCCCTGGTTTCAATCCTTCAACTGCTTGAAACATAAAAAACCCTCTCATAAAAGAGAGGTAATACGCTTTTCCCAATAGCGGGCAAATCCTCCCTTTCAGGGTTGGGTGTGGCACCGTATTTCTGTCGTGAGTCGTCCCAGGACATTTCATGCCTGGGATGATTTCTCACAAAGCTCGAAATCAGTTGCCGGATGGATCAACGAGCCAAATCTCTCCCCATCACTCTTGATTCCTGTATTAACTGTACAAAAATGTGTCTTTGTTGTCAAATCTGCTACTATTTATGTATGACAAGTGCGAAAAATAAGCATCCCATGCCAAAGGGACTTGATACAGAAACGCGCTTTCAGTGGAAAGAGTGTTGAATTCGTTGCAAATTAAGCTACTATCCTTCCTTTATTAGCTTCTTGATTGTGTTATTATTATATTAAGATGGGTTTGGATACGCCACGAATAGAGGATCGAACACCAATAAATGGTGTATCGGGTGCATCGGAGTTTGTGATTCCAAATCAACCAGGCAATAGAGAAGGAATAACGATCGGAACGGGGGTAGATTTTCCGGTTATATTTATCAATGATGCTTTGCATCATCCCGATAAAGTCGGTCCTCACCGCGATGAAGTGTTTAATGTAGATAAGTGGAAATCAGAAATTACATACACAATCGGAAGTGATAAATTTGGAGTTGGTTTTTCTCTTATTCCGGGAATCTATGTGGGAAAAGGTCACATGCCGTTTGATGCTGGTGCAGATGGTGAAGCATATCGACCGATAGTTTATCCTGGAGAGGTGCAGGATCTAGTTAACGAACGTTCAGAAAATGGAACTTCGGTAATAGATCTTTCAGGGGTAAAATCACCGCTTGCGCTGATCGTAGAACCGATTGGTGAATCTGCAATGAGCTTTCCTGATGATGTTGATGTAATTGTAACTTTATATAAACCTCCTTCTAAAAGAGGACAAGTTGAACTTGAACCAATACATAGATATCGTGCTCTTGTAAGGAATGGCGTTAGAGGACAAAACTATTATCATATTCAAGGAGAGTATACTGAGTTTGAAGAGTTGCCTCTCGATCCTTCTCAATCTGGTTCAGGAAAAAAAGGTCCACTTCTTGTCTCCACAGATAAAGACAGTGTCTTAACACTTAACGCACGCTTTGCCCGAGGCAATGTTAAGCGAACTTTCAGTTAAAACACTTTTACGAATTTTGAACTGGAACAACTTAATACGTCATTTTATAGTGCATGGATGGGTCAAGTATTGTTATATTTGATTCTGGACAAGCCAGAATGACAATAAGATATACGTCATTACAAATAAACTTTCATGTACCAATTTAAAGTTCGCAAACCTGAGACAATTCAAAGTTCGCTTAACAAGGCAAATAGGTATTGACAGGTTCTGGGAGCCTATGTTAAACTAGCTTTTGGAAACTTGAAGATCACGTTTTTTATGAGACTATCTCACCATATATCTATTAAGCCACGGGGGCTTTTTGTGTCTTCGTAAAACCTTTTCTTCTTGTTTTCCGCGTTTGAACCTTTACATAAGTTTTCCTTTTTTGGCTTTTGGCCGGAAAGGAAAGCGTGAAGCGGATATCACTGATAAGTGACCGCGCTCATTATTTACTCGTGCAATAGTAGAAGGGCCGGTAGCTTAGTTGGTAGAGCGCAGCTTTTGCACAGCTGAGGTCGGGAGTTCGAATCTCCTTCGGTCCACTCAGCAAAGCATTGCTTTGCAGTCGTTGGTCAATAGTCATTGGTCGTTAGTCTTTGGTTTATAAGGAATCTCCCTTTTAGCTAATGACTAGTAGCTAATGACTAACGACTAAACTTTCGCTTGCTTAGGCAAGCCCCTGCAGGATTTAGAGGGGGTTTTCCTAAGTAAATGAGTAAGAAGGCCCGCCAGTCAGCGCAGTTTATGCGCAAGCGAATGCGGGTATGGCTCTTTAAAAAGTGAAGTGAAGAACCCCGAATAATCCTTAATTTCTAGGACAGTACGCAAGTATTGGACTAGAACCCTGTTTGTAATAGGGCAGGCCTGCCTGACGGCAGTCAGGGATTTACGGGGTAAAGTCTTTTTGTAAAAAAATAAATCTACTCATAATGCCAATAATGGATGCCTAGGAGGTTTTGACCGAGGAAGGACGCAGACGGCGGCGATACTCGTCGGGAAGGTGCCATCAACCTATGATCCGACGGTTTCCGAATGAGGAAACTCACTCCGCAAGGAGTAACCAAACATAAACAATAGCGATTTATCGTTATAATAGCGTTTGGTAGGGTACGGCGTGAACTGAAACATCTTAGTAACGCCAGGAATATAAATCATATGAGATTGCCTCAGTAGCGGCGAGCGAAAGGGCAACAGCCTAAACTTGTGCGAGGCATTTTGCCTCGCAGTCATTGGACGTTTGTCTTTAGTCTTTGGCCTAAAAGGAAAGACTCCTTACAGCTAACGACTATAGACTAATGACTAGTAGCTGCGAAGCAGTATGCTTCGCATGAGGGTTGCAGGGCAGACGATATTCGATGCATGTCTTTATAGCAGAAGAATCCGGAATGATTCGCCAAAGAACGTGAAAGCCGTGTATGCGAAATGAAGACATCCGATAGTTTGTTCCTAAGTACCATGGAGCACGATAAACTCTGTGGGAATCTGGGTCGACCACGATCCAAGGCTAAATATCAAGACCTACCGATAGTGAACTAGTACCGCGAGGGAAAGGTGAAAAGCACCCCGGAAGGGGGATGAAAGAGACCTGAAATTATTGGCTAACAAGCAGACGAAGCTTGTGCATAGCACAAGCTGGCGTATGGCATATGGCAAATAGCAAATGGATGATAAGAATGTTTCTTATTTTAGTAACCATAAGCTATAAGCTATTCGCTATAAGCTAGCTCGTGCTGTGCATGAGTAACGTCGTGCCTATTGAAGAATGAACCGGTGAGTTATTGATTGCTGCTTTTGTTTAAGCAAGTTTCTTGCGTAGACGTAGTGAAAGCGAGCCCTAACCGGGCGAATTTACTGTAGCAATCATTAGACCCGAAACTAGGTGAGCTAACCCTGAGCAGGGTGAACCCTTCGTAAATGAAGGGGGAGGCCCGAACCCGTATCTGTAGCAATAGGTTGGGATGACTTAAGGTTAGGGGCAATATGCCAAACGAACCTAGAGATAGCTGGTTCTCCCCGAAATATATTTTGGTATAGCGCTATTGCGTTGCATTAAGGGGTAGAGCACTGAATGGTTCGTGGCGGGGCAACCTGTCGCAACCAATCAAACTCCGAATACTTAATGTGTTTACAATAGTAGTCAGACTTGTCGGGCTAAGCTGATGAGTCGAAAGGGAAACAGCCCAGACTCCCATCTAAGGCCTCTAAATCAAAGCTAAGTTTAGAAGGAAGTCAAGATCCCAAGACACCCAGGAGGTTGGCTTAGAAGCAGCCATCCTTTAAAGAAAGCGTAACAGCTCACTGGCGGACTGGTTCTTGGCGCCGAAAATTTATCGAGGATTAAGCTTTGTGCCGAAGTTGGAGACTCTTGTCCGCGGGACAAGAATTTCAAATGTCAAATTTCAAATGTCAAATTTCAAATAAGATTTGGAAATTGGTATTTATTGGAAATTGGTAGTATTTGAGATTCTCGTCCTTCGGACGAGATTGGTAGGGGAGCGTTCTTTTTGCAGTGAAGCTGTGTCGTGAGGCATGGTGGAGCGGAAAGAAGTGAGAATGCCGGTATGAGTAGCGATAGTCACGTGAGAAGCGTGGCCACCGAATGCCCAAGGTTTCCTCCGCAATGTACGTCAGCGGAGGGTTAGTCGGTCCTAAGGATGTTCCTCGTTTAAATGGGGTGTAATCCGATGGATAAGTCGTTAATATTCGACTACAGATTATGTGTATGTAAGGGGGTAACGAAGGTGGAAGCATTAAGCCGCGTCTGACGCGGTCTAAGTAGCAAGGCAAGCGGTAATTGGCAAATCCGTTACCCTGTTTAACCGAGCTACGATGGAAAGTCGAGTCGTAAGATAAGATAATTTGATCGCTTTCAGCTTCCAGGAAAAACCTCATTATAGTCCGCCGCAAGGCGAGATTAAAACGCATAATTTACCGTACCGTATACCGACACAGGTGGGCAAGTCGAGTAGACTAAGGTGATCGGGAGACAGATGTTCAAGGAACTCGGCAAAAAAGCTAGGCGTAACCTATGGGAGATGCCTTGCCACCGTAAAAAGTGGTTGCAACAAAAGTTTACTTAGCGACTGTTTATCTAAAACACAGGTCCCTGCAAAACCGAAAGGTAAAGTATAGGGGCTGACACCTGCCCAGTGCTGGTAAGTCAAATATCGTGGCTCACACTCTGTAAAGAGAATAGGTTGTGATATAAGCTCCAGTAAACGGCAGCAGTAACTATGAACACAGATTGTAGTTATAAAAGTTGACTAAATGCTGGAATATCCGTATCGTCGTTTGACAAAACGAACGGTTGCAGTATCTGACTCTACCATACTATTATGGTGATAATGAGTTTAGTGCGGACAATCAGCAGGAAAGACTTCAGCAGAGAATTTTCAATTCGAAATTTAAAATTTGAAATGAATGTTTAAAATTTAAATATTAAAACATTATAATTTCATTGAAAATTAAAAATTGTAAATTTCAGATTAGTTGAAGAATCCTCAGAGACTATACGTCAACCTCTGACAGAATCAGAGATGATATAGTCCGACCTCATGGGCGACCATGAGACTCTGTAACCAATCAGAGCTAGTAACAAAGTGAACTGTTCTATGGTAGCGAAGTTCCTTGTCGGGCAAGTTCCGACCCGCACGAAAGGTAGAACGACTAAGTAACTGTCTTGAACATTTACCCGGCGAAATTGAGATGGCCGTGAAGACGCGGCCTAGGTATACATGGACAAAAAGACCCCGGGAGCTTTACTGTAGCTTGGCATTTGCAAGCTTATTTCAACTGTTTAGTGTAGGAGGGAGATTCGTCGAAAATGAAACACCTCTCTTTGGAATGAGTGAGCATCACCATACGCCGCATAAAAATACGGCTATGGAACAGTGTCTGGCGGGCAGTTTAACTGGGGAGGTTGACTCCTACAACGCAACGGAGTCGCACAAAGGTTGGCTAACTCTGGATGGAAATCAGAGTGATAGCGCAAAGGCTTAAGCCAGCTTGACTGCGAGACTCACAAGTCGAGCAGGTACGAAAGTAGGTCTTAGTGATCCTGTAATGGCTAGTGGTAGCCATACAGCTTAACGGATAAAAGCTACCCCGGGGATAACAGGCTGATCGCATCCAAGCGTCAAATTTGGCGCCACTCGATGGCAACATCGGGATGAACGAAGCAACTAATATCGGTGAAATCCTAATATATGTTAGGATAATACCGAGGGAAGTCGACATTAATTTTCAATTTGAAGTTTTCAATTTTCAATGAAAATTAGAAGTTAAAAATTTTAAATTCTTGTTTGACCCTGTAACGACTGATTCAAATACCATACGGTATAAGATGAGATAGCTCAAGCATCTGTCTATGACAGAAATTCACGAGTTATCACACGTTGCTATCCTGAAAAGGATAAAGATATAGTCTAATTCCATAAGTAATTGTGGGTTAATTGCCACAGCGACGATGCGGTTTGGCACCTCGATGTCGGCTCATCGCATCCTGGGGGTGGAGAAGCTCCCAAGGGTCCGGCTGTTCGCCGGTTAAAGCGGTACGCGAGCTGGGTTCAGAACGTCGTAAGACAGTAAGCAATGACCGTTGCTGTCTTTCCTTCAACGTTTTGAATACAAGAGGTAAATGAAGGACTCCGATGTAATATCGGAGATAAATCTAGCTATATGCTGGAAAATCCGTAGAATCTCAGACTACTTGACAGACGAGTTTTCGTAGAGTTACGATATCTCTATGTTAAGTAATAATGTTTTGAGTGCGGACAATCAGCAGGCAGCTGAGAAAGAAATTTCTAACGAGTATCTATCAGGATTTACTGATGGAGAAGGATGTTTCTATGTGGGGTTCAGTAAAAGAAACGATTTGCCTTTGAAATGGCAAGTGATTACTGAGTTTCACTTAAGTCAAAATCCAGGTGGGAAAAATGTTCTTGAAGCATTGCAACAGCGCTTAGGTTGCGGTTATCTAAAACCTAATCATGCACAAAGCCTCAGGGATAAAACATGGGTTTTGATAGTTAAAGACAGGAAAGATTTGAAAGAAAAGCTTATCCCTTTCTTTAAGAAGTATCCACTTCATACCAGTAAACGAGATGATTTTTTCGTCTTTGTTAAAGTCCTTGGCTTTATTGAGCAAGGAAATCATTTAATAAAAGATGGTTTTAAAGAAATTGTTGAACTGGTTTTCTCTTCAAAGAGAATAACAAATAAAAGATACTCAAAAGAATTACTTCTCTCTTAGAGCCTCAGAGACTATACGCTAGAGTCCGCCAAAGGCGGACAAGATATAGTCCGAACTGCATAGCGATATGCAGAGTGTAATAGAAATATTGCACCTCTCGCCTTAGGCGAGTGTAACATTATTGTCGGTCTCTATCCTGTATACCCGTTTGAAATTTGAGGAGATTCGTCCCTAGTACGAGAGGACTGGGATGAGGGAATCCCTGGTGTGCCAGTTGTTCAGCCAATGGCTGAGCAACGCTGGGTAGCTAGATTCCCACCGGATAACCGCTGAAAGCATCTAAGTGGGAAGCCGTCTCCAAGATGAGATTTCATTCTTATGCTTCGCATAAGGATTTTCGAGTTTCGATTTACCAGTTTCCAGTTAATTTTTGAATTAATAAATTGATGAATTCATTGGAAATTAGAAATTTTCAGCCAAAGGCTGATCATCCGCAGGATGAGAAATTGGAAATTCTCATGCGGAGCATGAGTGTAGACCCCTTGTAGACCACGAGGTCGCCATAAGGCGAACTACGCCAAAGCGCAAGCAGAGGCGAGTTGATAGGCGGGCAGTGTAAGTGCCGTAAGGCATTCAGCTTACCCGTACTAATGGTCAAGCGGTAGATTTATTTTGTCGATTATTCGAAAAAAAGACTTGTTCTTCACTCACTTTTCAAGGAGCCATGAACCGCCAGTTGGCGGAGCACATTAGCAAATTGAAGATGGTGAATGGTTTAAAAAACTATTTGCTATACGCTATTAGCCATAAGCTAATTGGCGAATATTTGTCGGTATCTGAAGCGAAGTGGCACCACCTCTTCCTCGCCTCGCTGAGCAATCGGCGAAGCGGGCCATTCCGAACAGAGAAGTGAAACACTTCAGCGCCTACGATACTACCTTTTGGTGGGACAATGGGTCGATGCCGATATATATATGCCAAAGATAGAAGAGAAACGTCCAAATAACCCGCTGAAATAATGCGGGTTTTTTGGTACTTATCTGCCTGCCTATGTGAGAGAGCTACATCGCGTATTTGCCCTCAGAAACAGGAATCAATACAAAAGCAGTAAGAGAGGAAAACTTTCGAGTTTCGATTTACCAGTTTCCAGTTAATTATCAAATTAAGAAATTGATGAATTGATTGGAAATTGGATATTTGAAATTAGAAATTCCCTACCCATGCTTGCATGGAGTAAGGCTTAGTGCTATACTTGCTCCAACTTCTTAATGAAAGGAACTATGATGCATGGTGCTAAAAATCTCAAAAGTCAAAAGTCAAATCTCAAAAAATAATATACCTCAGACAACTTCAAATCATTCTTTGATAGGTTCAAAAGGCGGACAAGCAACGACCATGGCTGAGTTAATGGCCAGACAAACAACAGCCCCAACAACTCTTAAGAAAGGCGATGAAGTCAAAGGTGTTATTACCAAAGTTAGTAAACAAGAAATTCTGTTGGATATTCAAGGGAAAGCAGAAGCAGTCATTCTTGAGCGTGACAAGCGGTTATTTCGGTCACTTCTTTTGGCAATAAAAGAAGGAGATCACGTATTAGGAACAGTAATTTCTGTAGAATCAGAGACTGGATCTCCGCTTATTTCTCTTCGAAGGTTCATGGAAGAGAAGGGGTGGCAAAAGCTTATGGAAGCGCAGAAAAATCAAGAAGCGCTTGACGCAGTTGTCACAGAAGTTACCAAAGGTGGACTCGTTGTTGCCGTTGATACGGGTCTTTCAGGATTCTTGCCAAATTCACATATGCTCTCGTCAGGGTCTGGTGTCGTTGGTGAGACAATTACCGTCTATGTACTGGAGACACAGCGAGCTGAGAACAAAATTGTGTTCTCCCAAAGAAAAAGTGTCGGAGAGGAAGAGTTTGCCAAGAGTACACAAATATTCAAGGTCGGAAGTAAGGTAAAAGGAGTTGTCACAACGATAACAACCTTTGGCGTTTTTGTGACGGTTCAAACCGAAGGAATTGCAATTGACGGGTTGATTCATGTCTCAGAAATCGCATGGGAAAAAGTTATTGAGTTTGCTGGTGACTTTACTGTTGGTCAAGAACTGGAAGCCGTTGTCATCGGCGTAGACAAAGAAGCAAAACGCCTTGATCTTTCTCTTAAGAGGCTTAGTGAAGACCCATTTGCCAAAATTTCACTCAAGTTTCCTGTCGAGACAAAAGTGAAAGGAATCGTTACCAAACTTTCTGGTGGCACAGTCTATATCGATCTTGGAGAAGGCATTGAAGGTATTATCCGCAAAGAAAAAATCCCACCGACTCTTACCTTCAAAACAGGTGATAGTGTCACTGCGACAGTAACTGAGATTGATGCCAGACGGCATAAAATTCTTCTTACTCCGGTCCTTCTTGATAAGCCGATCGGCTACAGATAGAGTAAGCGTAAAATGAAAAGCTAAAAGCGAAAAACTAAGGTACTTATTTTATAAAATATACCTTAACTTTACACTTTGCATTTTACGCTTTGCGCTTTACTTCCTGCTTCATAACCTGCGATCAAACGTGTATAATCAAGGCTGCATATGGCAAGAATCAAACGAACTACATCTTTTGTCTGTCAAGAATGCGGATATGATACGCCGCAGTGGTTGGGAAAGTGTCCTGAGTGTGGAGTATGGAATAGCTTAAAAGAGATAACGATAACGTCAAGTACTGAAGCGTCAATACTTAGCCCTCTTTCGACAAAATCTGCGAAACCGAAAAGTCTTTCAGAAATTGTGTTTTCAAAAACGCAGCGAATCCAGACTAACTTTACTGAATTGAACACAGTATTGGGAGGAGGAATTGTCCCCGGATCGGCAATTCTTCTCGCAGGTGACCCAGGCGTTGGAAAGTCAACGCTTTTGTTGCAGCTCTGTCTGTCCCTTGCAGAGCAAGGAAAGAAAGTTTTGTATATCTCAGGAGAGGAATCAGAACAGCAGATTAAGATGAGAGCAACACGGTTAATGGCTAATGGCAAATGGCAAAGAGAAAAAGAAAGTGCAAAAACTCAGAAGAAAACCAATGCTGACGAAAATTTGTTCATTTTTTCGTCAAGTGATCCTGATATCGGCATTTTGCAACTGGCGGAACAAAAGCCGGACCTTTTTATCGTCGACTCTATACAGACAATGCAGAGCCAAAATGTTGCAGGGCTTGCTGGATCAGTTGGGCAGGTTCGTTACGCAGCACTCCAATATATCCGGGTTGCCAAGTCTCTGCAGACGCCAATGGTTTTGGTGGGGCATGTTACAAAAGAAGGGACCGTTGCAGGCCCAATGGTGCTTTCTCATATGGTTGATACCGTATTATTTTTGGAAGGGGAAAAGCTGTCAAAAACACGACTGTTACGATCTCTAAAGAATCGATTTGGACCAATCGACGAGGTTGGTGTCTTTTTGATGGATGAAAATGGATTTTCAGAAGCACGAAACCCAGAAGAAATCTTTCTCTCAGAGCATACGGGAAACGCAGCCGGGAGCATGCTCACGGTCACTCTAGAAGGTTCTCGGCCGTTTTTTGTTGAGATACAGGCACTTGCAGTGTTCTCAAAATTGCCGTATCCAAAACGTGTTGTGGCGGGTTTAGATCAACGACGAGTCGAGTTATTACTTGCAGTTCTGCAAAAACAGTGTAAACTTCCTGTTGATACAATGGACATTTTTATAAATGTTGCAGGTGGTATGCGGATCGCGGATCCGGCAGCAGATATCGCAGTCTGCCTTGCTGTATTTTCAAGTGTTCGCAACATTATCTTGAAAAAAACAGTCGGTATTGCAGAAGTCGGTCTTTTAGGAGAGCTTCGTAGTGTCAGTGGGCTTGAGAAACGAATCAAGGAAGCAGAGAAGCTTGGATTTAAAAAACTCATCACGGCCAAGAACGCGAAGTTTGTACAAGAGGTACTCGCATCTTTTAGATCAAAAGAAGAGAAGATTTAAGATTCATGATTCAAGATTTATGATCCGCTGCGGCATGGGAAATTCTTAAATCCTAAATCGTAAATCATAAATCAATCTGAAACTATGGCACAAACAAAAAATAATCAGAATAAACCTCAGGAGCGAGTGTCAGCAGGAGATCTGATGACTCTGCCGCCAAAACTTGTTGGAGCAATTGCAGATGAAGTTGCAAAAACACTTGTATCACGACTGCCAAATATGTTCCCTCGTTCACGAAGAAAACCGCAGAAAAGAATAGAAAAAAAAGTTGAAAATGCAATCTTTCTTGACACTTCAGCAATTATTGATGGCAGGATTTTTGATGTCATTGGTCTTGAACTGTTGACCGGTGTTGTGGTCATTACAGAAAGTATCTTGATGGAGTTAAAGCATCTTGCAGATTCACAAGATATGGTCAAACGTGAGCGGGGAAGAAAAGGGCTTGAGAAGCTTGAGAAGATGAAAAAAGCAAGAAAAATAAAGGTGACGGTTATGCCAGATAGTGAGTATGCAGCAAATGGAAAAGCTGGGGAAGTTGATGAGCGGTTAATTCGTATTACAAAAGCGCACAAGGGGCGATTTATTACCTGTGATTATAATCTTGAGAAGAAAGCCAGTATTGAAAATGTCATTGCTGTCAATATGAATGCGCTTGCAAATAGCCTCAAAGTCAGCGCTGTTCCCGGAGAGGCGTTGCATATAAAAATTCTGCATCAGGGAAAGGATCCACTTCAGGGAGTAGGGTATCTTGATGATGGGACGATGATTGTGGTTGAGGCTGGTAGTCAGCACATTGGAAGAATGACAGATGTGGTGGTTTCACGGGTTATTCAGACTGCAACAGGAAGAATACTCTTTGCAAAAGAAATTTGAGAATTGTTGTTTCATAAAGGAGAAAAGCGGGTATTTATTGTGGTTGTTCGTATTCTCTAAAGAGGTAAGGGTGCCTGCCCAACACTCTTACCTCGTCACAACTTACGAAACCTATAAAACACTATCTAAAAAAACGTCGTCACTACAAGATAAAATTCTACTTTTAGCCTCACTACATTTTCTTGACAACTCTTTTGCCTGTAGTGTATTAATTATTCTGGCATTTAGTTTTATTCCTGCCTGAAGGACTAATTGCCAATTTACCCACAAGAGCATTGCTTTTCGTACCGAACTTATCAATTAGCGTAACGAAAGCGATGCTCTTTTTTATGAATTCAGGCTATTTCTGCCGTATTATTGATTTACCCTTTACAATAAAGCAACAGGAACTTGTAATCCTTTATCAAGTAAACGTTTGAACTGTCTTCTTCCTTGCTCGATTAACATCTCCTGTGGATGGTCAAGAATTGCTTTTCTTTTTTGGCGTTTTATTTTCAGAATAGAGAACAGTTTCATAAATCACAAATATTATACACCGGGTTGTCAAGAGAGTCAACCTATAGCAAATTAGACAAAAGAAAGTACATGACCTAGAGTAAATATAGAATAAATTACGTTGCTATATCAATGTTTTTCAAGTGAGTAAAAATATGTGGATAACTTTGGGAAAATAATTTTAGGTATTGACAAGCTACAATAACTCTTTCTTTTTATCCTTCTCCTACAAGGAGAAGGTCTGTCCGGTCAGCGATCGGACAGGGATGAGGTCAACATATATGCAAGCACTTCTTTTTCTCTGACCTCACCTGTCTGCTTTTAGCAGACGTCCTCTCCTGCAAGGAGAGGATTAAGATGTAAAAGTTATTTCAGGCGGATTTGATAAGAGGTGAAAGAAGCGTTTGAAGTGAGGGTTGGTGGTCATAGAGAAATCGTGCTTTTACCCACAAAGCAATATGCGGAAGTAACTGCTTTTTCATTCGGGTAAGGTAGTTATGCTGCTGTTCCATGCAATAGGAGAGGTTGAAGGGGAGGTTGGCAAATTTACCATATGCAAGCAGTTTTACCAGAAGTGCAGCGTAAATAAATGGATAGCGGTGCTTGTGAAAGTACAAAACGTCTTTTGGGAGAAGATAGGTATTGATAAGTGCGGTTTCAAACGCAAATGTCGTTCCTAAAATGAGGCTTTTGGTAATTTCCTCGTGCTCAAATGGATACTCGCTTTTTCCCCGAACGATTCGTTTTTCATCAATCAAGAGACACTGTGTACCAACAGCCACAGTTTTTGGATGGGAAAGCAGGTAGTTGAGCTGGCGTTTGAGTCTGTCTTTTGTGGCGATATCCTGGGGATTGAGGAAGGCGATGTAGTTGCCCCGTGCTTTTTTCACGCAGCGATTCAGCGTAATAGTCAGGCCATAGCGTTTCACATTATGATAAACGCGAAGGCGTTTGTCGCGTTTTTTGTACTCTTTGAGGATAGCAAGAGACGTATCAGTAGAATGATCGTCAATCGCAATGATCTCAATCTGCTCATAGCTTTGGGAGAGGAGGCTCTCAAGACAGGTGCTTAGGTACGTTTCTTTGTTATATACAGGCAGAAAAATGCTAATGAGTGGTTTGTTTTGTTCCATGTGTGGGAAGTTTTATTTCTGGCAGAAGGCAGAGGATTTTGTTTAAGAAATCTATCGTACCATAGGCATTTTTGTTTGTCAAACTTTTTGGCGCGATGGCGTTCTGCAATTCATCCGTTTATAAGTTTGTGAAGATTCATCGTATTAAGAATGAAACAAGACGTTTCTGTTGAAGCCAGCTGAAAATTTCTTCAGTTTCGATAGCATTTGATACAATGATTGCGTTGATTGTTCAATGAAAGTTGGTAAGAAAGTTTGCGTGGATGTATACTCCAGCCATCCGTATGGATTTTTTTGATACCAGCTGATAAGCGATTGAATGCTCTGCGTAAGCGTATGTTTCGGTTTCCAACCTAATATTGCGTGTGCTTTGGATATCGAAGCAACCATTTTTGCATATTCACCTTGCCGAGAACGAGATTTCTTAAAAGGCAGTTTAGCACCTGTTAATCGCTCAACTTCTTTTATAATATCAAGCACAGAATTGCCTTGACCGGTTCCTAAATTTATTACTTCACTTTTTCCATCACGCAGTAGATATGTAACGGCACGTATATGCGCTTCATTTAAATCGAGCACATTTACATAATCTCGAATAGGAGTTTGGTCAGATGTATCTGCCGCGGGAAAAGTTAAATAAAACGGTTCGATGTCCAATGCTCCTCTTAGAGCATTTTGTACCAAATGGATCGATGGAGATTTTGAATCCCCAAAAGACCCATCTTCAGTTGCTCCGCAAACATTAAAATATCGTAAAATAACATAGCGCATCTTTCCTGCATTTCCATACCGTTTAATGATTTTTTCAGTCATTAGCTTTGATTCTCCATATGGACTGGTCGGTACTGTTTGATGATTTTCATCGATGGGTAAGTATTTCGCTTCGCCATACACTGCACATGTTGATGAAAAAATAATGTTTGTAATATGATAATCCATCATTGTGCTCAGTAAGTTTTGGGAAGCAAGTGTATTATTAACGAAATATTTTCTTGGGTTATTTATAGACTCATCAACAGAACAGTTCGCAGCATAATGAATAACTGCATCTATGTCAGGTTCTTTATCAAAAATTGCATGGAGATTGTTTGTTAGGTCGGCATGGTAAAAACGTAGTTTTTCCTTACCAAACTTTTCTTGGAGTAGTTGAAGTGGTCGTTTGTAACCTGTTGAGAAATTATCAATACCGACAACTTCATAGCCTTTCTGCAGGAACTGAAAAGTAGCGATAGAACCAATATATCCTCCTGCACCAGTTATAAGTATCTTCTTTTTCATACTTGTAAAATTGTTTTATAGCCTTTTGCGATTATTCTCCAGTCAAACTTTTCGCACAATTCTTTGCGAAGCGCTTCGCCTAGTTTTCTTCGTAAGGAAACATCGGTTAGAGCACGTTCTATGGCTCGATAAAGGCTTTTTACTGTAGGCTCTACAAATAATCCAGTCTTATCGTGCTGTATTATTTCCATTGTGCCTTTTTTTGTTGCAATTACCGTGCATTCTGCGGAGCCTGCTTCCAAGACAGCATTAGGAAACCCTTCATGATGGCGTGATGGATGCACAAAAATGTCTGTTTGCGACAAAAGTGATGCGACGTCTTTTTTTCCTAACGAACCTAAGAAAAGTATGCGTTCAGAGCTAAATCCTTGCAGTTTTTTATAGAGCGGGCCATTTCCCGCAAAAACTACGGTAAGCTGTGGGTAACGCTTGATAAGTTTGGTTGCTGCTTCTAAAAGAAGCAAAGGTCCTTTTGAGGCAATCATCCTTCCAATAAAAGAAACAATAATTTCGTCTTGAGAGAACGATTTTTTAATCTGAAGAATCTTGCGTGTTTTCTGATTTTTTGGTGTAAAGACTTTTGTGTCGACGCCACCATAGACAAGCCTTGTATTGTGAATGCCAAGGGTTTGTAAAAATTTCTGTGTTGTTTTATTGGTGACCGTAACCTGCGTATAAAACCTGGCAAAAAACGGACTGAGTATTTTATCAAGGACTGTTGCAATTTTTGTAACAACAAACGATGTATGAGCGGGGTGATACGCACAGTGATCAGTTAAGAGTGATTGTGCGCCCAGTAGTTTCGCAGCAAGTGGCGTCCACCATGTGCTTTCAAAAAACCGCGTGTGTGCATTAACCCAGGTATATTTATGCTTCTTTCGTAGTCGAAAAAGCAGCTTGATCAATGCGCCATAGTTAGGTAAGGCAAATTGACCAGGGAGCAGTTCTAGACATGGTATGCGATAGATAGTAAACCCACGATACTTCTCAATGGATTTTACACTGTCAGTGCTATAACAGAGCACGTCTACATTTACCGAAGAGTCTTGTTTCATTAGATGAAAATAGAGTTCTTCAGCGTACTGCTGACTTCCTCCAATATGAGGATAAAAATATGGTGTAATAAGGAGTATTCTCATACGCTGTGTATTACTTGTTAATTAACGGAAGTGCGTTAAAGACTCGGATCATATACTGCATCCGATACAGAAGAAACGCTCGTTGCAGTTGACCAGCATCTCGATCAAGCGTAAATCGGCGCTTTATAATATAGGCAAGATGCAATACGCCGGTTTTAAAGATCTGCTGTTTGCTTGTTCCGTTGAGTCGAAGCATATGAGCGATGTGATATTCAGAAAAATGTATTGTTGGATGAACCAGTGCTGCGAGCTTTATCTCAGGTGAGAAGTTCCAGTCTCCGCTTTCAAGAGAAAGCTCTTTTATACTTTCTCTTCGCACGACCCACATGCCGCTTAAGATATCTTTAATCTCATAACCATATAAAAAAATGACTGTTGCATTAAGTATCCTTATACCAAGTCTTCGAACAAACGATATGGCACTAATCTGAGAAAGCGGAAAGCGTGAGCAGGAAACAATATCAACATTACCTTTTTCCATGTACGAGATCACATCTTTAATTGCGGCAAGCGGATAGGTGTTGTCTCCATCCATGGCGACAATATAATCCCCAGTGGCTTCTTTCAAACCTTTTTGGTGTGCGTAGCCATAGCCAACACCATTGTTGTGTTTTTTTTCACTGATAACTTTTGCACCATGCTGTTCTCCGACGTATCTGGTTGTATCAGTAGAGCCATTATCAACGACGATGACTTCATCGACGTATGAGGGTACATCCTGCAGCATAAGATGAAGCGAAGCTGCTTCGTTTTTGCAGGGAATCACGAGTGATATTTTTTTGTTATACAACATAGAGATTAAGGAATTCTAGCATATACTATAGGGTTCGTCAATGATTTACCTTTTGGCTTCAAAAATCCATACCATTTTATTGCTATAAACCTTGTTAAAGTGATTTTGATCTTCTGCGAATACCTGTAAAACTGAAAGATTTTCAGGTGTGAGATCAGTTGGTGACCAGATATTGAAATGTAGAGAAATTTTTTCATCGTCTCTACTCTGTTGCCAGAAGAAATACCGTCCGCTTAAGACAAAAAGCCGCGTTCCTTGAGTAGGCACAACGGTATCGTTGATTCGATAGAGAAGAGTTATCATCTCAGCAGCAGATGTGGCTGTTTTTATCTCAGAAAGCGCATGCCGAGTATCTTCTCTCACATACGTCCCGCCGGGTGAATTAATACCTGAAAATGCCTCAAGAATAGCTTGGGTTGCAGGATCAGAGACCAGCAGGACGTCCTTTGCTGAATAATGAGTATTAAGAAATGATGCTGCTTCAAGTTCAGCAGGCGCAATATGGGTCTGGAGCTGTTGATAGTTTAAAAACGTTTTCCAGTATGAGGCGTTGAGTGTTAAGGTAATAACAAGGGTAATAAGAAGCGCTGCGATACCCAAAACGCGAAGCAGCGGAGTTCGTATTGAAGCGAGAATCAGTGCAATACCGCTTGCAAGGACGATATTTAAGAGAAATCGCTCAAGTACTAAAAACTTCAAAACGTAGGGCAATTGGGCAGCGATCACGACCAACAGTCCTCCCATAACCAAAAGCACGCTCTGTTCTTCTCTGTTTTTGTTTCTCAGAATCTGGATAACACCAAGTGGCAGAAAAAGTAGAAAATACCCATACATTGACCGCATCATCATAAATTTCTCACGCAACGTCTGGGTATACGCTTGCCCCTCGCCTTGATTAAGAAATCCAAGAGGCAAATGTGGTGCAATGCCAATCAAAATAGCCGATCCAAGGCCTGCGATGCCCAAAAGGATCGGAAAGAGTCGCTTGAGAGAAAAAAGCTTGTGTGAGCTACGAAGCTGTATATAGAGCGTAAGATAGAGAACAGCAGCTAATGTTCCGATCACGTAGTGCGTCAGGATAAGAAAAATAAGGCCAGGAATGATAATTTTCTTCTCAGGAAACCCTGCTCTTTTGTAGGCAAATAGCTGCGCGAGAAGAAACGCAAAGACAACTGCCGCAAGTGTTTGCGGTAAGAAGAAAAGCGAGGTAAACGCCATACTTGATTCAAATACCAACGCGCTGATAATAAGCGTAAGGTAAGCAACTATTTTTTTAGAAGTGACCTCTTTGGTCAAGTAAAACGAAGCTAAGACCACCAAAAGCAAGTGTATAAAACTTATCGCGTGCCAAAAGAGAACTTTTGATACAGGAAAGACGATCTGATCAGCACCCAAAAGCAGATGAAAAATTGACGAATAGCCGTTAAAAATAAAGGTATCTGAGATTTGCGACGTCACAAAGCTAAATCTTCCGGCAAGGATCGTATTGACCAGCGTTTGATGCTCATAGATATCCCAGTTCAAAGAGAAGGGACTTCGAACGTGCCAGATCGCAAAGGCAACTGAAGCAAGAACAAATGAGGTAATCCACGGGAGAATATGCTCTTTTCCTGCATGAAGTTTAGGAAGTCGAAACAGCTGGATGCCAAACGTAATAAGGCTTAGTGCAACGATGCTATAGAAAAATAGCGTGTGAAACGCAAGTCCGGTCAGTGAGACAACAACATACTGCAAGATCAAGGCAACAAGAAAGATGAGGAGAGATCCAACGACAAATGAGGTAATGAATTGATAGGGCAATGCGTATTTGAGTCTGCGCACGATAAGATTACCAAGTAATGTTGGTAAAAGATAGAAGAATATCGCTGCTGCTAGTGTGGTTACAATTGAAAATATCATACAGCCTCCAGTGCTTCCTCTAGGGAATCATAGATACGGATATCAAACTCTGATGTATAGAGTTCTTGGCCTTCAACAACAACCTCTTCAACCTCAATAAGCTTTGCGTCTCGATTAATTAATAAGAGCTGATGTGGATTTGCCTTGATTACTATTACTCCTGTATGCTTTGGATGGATAATAAATACTGTTTTCGACGGGACAACTTTTCTCAGTAATCCGTCTCCTACGTTAAGAGGGAATGCATAGAGACGCTCAAATGCCTGTATCTGATCTGGGGTTTTATAATCATACAGCGTGCCGGAGCGATCAAAGAGGTAGTTTTCATTGTGATAGGAAAACGTTGATCCAATCTTTGCGATAGTAGGGTTTGTCGTTTTGAGCGTTTTTTTAATAATAAGCGTATTCGTATGCGTCGTTGCCGTATACGTTGCTTTTACGTGAGAAATAAAGGTAATTGTCGGTTCAAACTGAGAGTAATAGTTGGTAAATGAGTCAAAGATTCGTTTGAAAAGCGGAGCACCATAGGTATTTGTATAGCTTTGATTGTCCAATTCATCAAGCGTGATATAGCTTACACGATACCCCTGTGAGGTCATGTAATAGTCATTAAAGGGCGAGATGGTGTAATAAACACCTCTTGTAGGCTGAAAGAGGGAAAGGCCGTTTGGAAATGCCGCAACCTGCATGATCCCCAAAGAGCGTGCGGGAGGATCAGAAGGCAAGCGTACGCCAAGCACAGCTATCCCTAGTAAAAGGGCAAGTAAACCAAACAAGAGTAAACTTGTAATAAAGTTTTTCATAGTCATTTTGTTTTACCTTATTATTTTGTTCCTTGCCAACTCTTCACGCCTTTATTCCAGACACATTCTCTGTATGGATCTTCAAGCGGTCTGATCGTTGTTTTTCCTGATTTTTCATCAGCGACTTCAACTCGATATGTCTCTGCGCAGTCTCTGATTGCTTTGAGCTCAAGATATCGATCAGTGCGTTGCATGGCAAAAAACGCCACAACAATACTCACCGCAATTGCGGCTAAGCCAAAACTTGTTATAAGTATTTTGTTTTGCATAATATATTACCCTCCTTCCTTTCTCTATTTCCAACCGAAGTTAGGAATAGGGAAAGGACGAGAAATGCGCAAATGCAAAAATGTTTGTGATTCCCACCTCTGGCTTCCACTTTTGTTGTCATCCTGAGCGTTAGCGAAGGATCTCGAGCGAAGCGAGATTCTTCGGCGTAGCCTCAGAATGACATTCTCGTGAAAGTCAGGGGTGGGACGAGAAACGCAGCAACAAACCGTTGAGGGAGGTAGCACAGAGAGTGCAAGATTTTGACCGCTAATGGTCAGATCTTGAACACGCAATGCGCACCAATCCAGCGGTTAGCTGGTACGTGTGGGGACTCGTTGTCCACCTTTCTTCCGGATCTTCCGAAAGTGGGTCACACGTACGTGACCTTGGAATTGTCGCGTCGAACGCGATTTGCCATCAGGCAGGAGGAGGCGGGTGCTCCAGGCTATCACGCTGTGCGCGACAAGCTCAGGAACACCCTGTACGGTGAAGTCCGCCTCTCGGCGCGACAACGCTTTTCGTCTGTGAAGACGTAGCCATCATTATGATGTGGCAAGCGTTTTGTCCCGATACCGCAACTGTGACCAGTGGTGGTCTCAAAGCGATTACTCGCTGTGAGCAAACCAAATGGTCTTGCGGAACCTCCTCAGCCATCAGACTAGGTCGCTACGCTATCGAGCGTCGATTGTATTGATTGGTGAGATATCTTGATGCTATAGAGTGCAAGTCGCGGATGGCAAAACCATCCCAAAGGCGCTTAGTCAAATACTATCATATGCGTTAGGCAGAAATGCTTCGCATTGACA
>Ga0209542_10007096_pt1 | contig 21479 bp, 20 predicted proteins | sample RifCSPhighO2_01_FD_184028 | JGI IMG/M metagenome (GOLD analysis project Ga0209542, IMG submission 184028) | Soil microbial communities from Rifle, Colorado - Rifle CSP2_plank highO2_0.1 (SPAdes) (version 2) | ecosystem: Environmental > Terrestrial > Deep subsurface > Rock core/Sediment ... | reverse complement strand
AAGTGAAAAGAAATCGGTGCTCGAGAAAGAGTCGGCGTTCTTGAGAAGATCGTAGCCTGTTGCGGCAGCCATCGTCGGTACGGCAAGAAGGAACGAGAACTCGACGATTGCAGTGCGGCGGATGCCGAGCAGCAATCCTCCTAGGATCGTCGCCGCGGAGCGCGAGACGCCGGGGATTATCGCGACTGCCTGGAAAAGGCCTATGAGAAGCGATTGCTTGTACGAGATCTCCGCAGGCGATAATGCAGCATGATTCGGGTTTCGTAAACCCGAATATCGCTTATATCGGCGTTCGAAGATGATGAGCACCACTCCTCCGAGGAGAAGCGCCCATAGCACGATGGTCTCATTTCCGAGGAGGTACGATTTTACGAATGGATAGAGGGCTATGCCGATAATGCCTGTCGGAATGAAGCCGACGATGAGACGCTTCAGTATCTCAAGCTCGAGAAATGACTTCCAGTAGAGTGCGACGACAGAAAGAATGGCGCCGAGCTGGATCGCGATCTCGAAGGTCTTAAGGAAATCCGAATCGGGAATGCGAAGGAGTTTGCTCGCGAGAATGAGGTGTCCTGTCGAGGAAATCGGCAGAAACTCCGTTATACCTTCGACAATCCCGAGGACAAAACTTTCAAGTACGCCCATTGTGGGCTATTTTCGCATATTTCCACCCGAGCCACACGCAAACACCGCCGAGAAGCACTCCGGCGAGGACGTCGCTCGGATAATGAACGCCTAGGTAGATTCTGCTGAACGACACGAATATGACGAGAGCGATGAAAAACCCCGCAGTAAGAAGCCGCCACGATTTACGTTTGACGGTGTGCCACGCAAGGAGCGCAAGAAATCCATAGAGGGCGGCCGAGAGCGTCGCGTGTGCGCTCGGAAAGGAATACCAGATCTCCATGTACGCCTGAAGTTCTTCCGGAGGACGAGGGCGCTCCACCAATCCTTTGATCAGGAGCACCCCGAACCCGCTTGCGGCGAGTGATACTCCGAGCCCCACTGCATAGGCAACATGTTTCCGAAGTAACAGTAAGAGCACGGCAATGCTGCCAAGCCCGTACACGGTCCATGTGCGACCGAGCTCGCTCGCCCATATAAAAAACTGCACGAGATTCGGATCGCGCAGCGCGTACAATGAGTCGAGAAGGCGCGCATCAAGTGCGGTAACCACCTCCATCATCATAGGAGCGCAAGTATATGCGGTACAAAGATAATCGCACCCGCGATGAATGCTGTGATGGAGGCGATTAAGACGGCGCCAGCCGCAAGGTCTTTGATCTTGCCAATGTGCGGATCGGGGTCCGATTTGAATTTGTCGCAAAGCTCTTCGAGCGCGGTGTTGAAAGCTTCGGCTGCAAGAACTAATCCGATTGAGAGTATTACCATGAGCCATTCCGTCTGCGAGATATGGAGTAGCCATCCGAGCGCAAGCGCGATTATCATCGCGCCAATCTGAACTTTGAAGCTAAACTCTTCCCGCCACGCGATCTTTATACCGTGCAATGCATACCAAACATTGAGTACCTTTTTCTCGAGCATTAGTGCTATTATACCTCACACGCTGAATATGTTATTTCAGGTTTTACTTGCCTCTGTTCTCGTCATGCTCGTGTCGTTTTCGGGCAAACTTATCACATGGCGCGGTGCTGGCGCGCTGATCGAGCGCAACCTGCATTTTTTTGTGAGTTTTGCCGCAGGCGTTTTGCTTGTCGTCGCCTACAGTCTTTCCACAGAGATCGTTGAACATGCTGGATCGCTTTCGCAAGGCTTGCCGTGGATCGCGATCGGCGCTGTCGTTGTGCTCGTGGCATTCCGGTACATTCCGCAGTTTCATCATCACCACGACGCCCGTGACCATTCACATTCAAGGATCGATGCGAACCGGATGCTTGTCGCCGATGGTATTCACAACATTGGAGACGGTATCGTAATCGTCGTTTCTTTCGCCGCATCCCCGATGCTCGGCATTGCGAGCACGGTTAGCATCATGGTGCACGAGATGCTGCAGGAGATCTCGGAGTTTTTCGTATATCGCGAAGCCGGTCTCTCGGTGCGCTCTGCGCTCACCTTAAATTTCATTACCTCGAGCACCATTCTCATTGGCGCTGTAGGAGCATTCTTTCTCTTGGAGCGGTTCGAGGCGCTTGAGGTGCCACTTCTCGGTCTCTCCGTGGGTTCCTACCTTGTCGTGGTCTTCCATGACCTCATCCCTCACTCGATTTCAAAAGCGAGCGATCGCACTCACCTCGTGAAGCACGTGATGTACTTTGCGGCCGGTCTCATTTTCATGGTGGCGCTTGTTGCCTTTCTTCCTCACGTGTAGCATCGCGGAATTCTAGTGCTAGGATAGCGGCATGCAGCGGGTGTGGCAGGGTGTTATTGCGGTCATGCTCATTACGGCATTCTTTTCTATCGCCGGACTTATCGCGTACCAGCTGTACGGTCCCGGCATCTCGTTTGAGGTTCCCGATTATCTCCTTCCAGCCGGATGGGCGACGACGACCGAGGGCACCGCGCCAGCCGATCCGCTCGCAGACTATGCGGGAGTCCTCTTTGAGTGCGATAGAGAAAAGGCGCTCAAAGCGGAATTTCTCGATGGCAGCGTGCGTCTCGCACTTTCTGATGGTCGACAGTTGAGTCTTCCGCAAACCGTTTCAGCGAGCGGAGCGCCTGCCCGCGCGGGCGAGCCGCACGCAGGCGGGCGCTATGCAAATACGGATGGGAGTTTCGTATTTTGGAACAAAGGTATCACCGCATTCATCGAAGAGAGCGGAACGCAAACGTACGAATCTTGCCTGCAGCAATAAGGAGAAGCTGCGTGGTATGATAGTTTTTCATGAGTGAGGTAGATATTCGCACTGAACGCCTTAAAAAGCTTGAGATACTCAAAAAGGCGGGAATGGATGCATATCCGGCCAAGAGTGAACACGATACGTCCATCGCGGAATTTCTTGCTGGTTTCGAAAAGCTCGAGAAGAAAGAAGGCGAGCTTACCATCGCCGGTCGCATAATGGCACGGCGCGGGCAAGGTGGAATCATCTTTGCCGATGTGCATGACGGGACTGGTCGCGCACAAGTTGTTCTGCAGGCAGATAGCGGAGCCGATATCAGGCTTTTCGATCAAACAACCGACATCGGAGATTTCGTGCAATTCACCGGTATCGCATTCAAAACGAGGCGTGGTGAGATGTCGCTGAAGGTCTCGCGCTGGAAGATGCTCGCAAAGTCGCTCCTGCCGATTCCCGATCAGTGGTATGGCCTCAAGGATGAGGAACTCGTTCTTCGGCAAAGGTATCTCGATATTCTGTTGAACGAGGACACTCGCACAATGTTCGAACGACGAGCGAAGTTCTGGCAGATCATTAGGGATTTTTATCTCAAGCGCGGGTTTCTGGAAGTGGAATCTCCCGTGCTTGAAAATACGCCGGGCGGTGCCGATGCCCGCCCCTTCATCACGCACCACAATGCACTCGATATCGATGTGTATTTGCGCATTTCACTCGAGCTCTGGCACAAGCGTCTGCTTGTCGCAGGATTTCCTAAAGTCTTCGAGATTGGTCGCGTCTTCAGGAACGAAGGTCAGTCGCGCGAACATCTGCAGGATTTCACGTTCCTTGAATCGTACGAGGCATACAGCGACGTGCGAAAGGGTATGGAGTTTGTGAAGGAGTTGTATCGGTATATTGCCAAAGAAGTGTATGGAAAATACACGTTCGAGATAGGCGAGCACACGGTCGATCTTGCGGAGGAGTGGCTGCTCATAGATTTCAGCAAAGTCATTCGCGAAGAATTCGATGTCGATCCCATTTCTGCGAGCGAAGGCGACCTTATGCATGCTGCATCTGCCGCAGGAGCGGAAGCGCATGCGCTCGCCAATAAAGAGCGTGCAGTGGACTACCTATGGAAAAAGGCGCGTAAGAACATTTCAGGACCTGCGTTTCTCGTGGGTGTTCCCGTCTATCTCGAGCCGCTCGCGAAGCGCTCGAAGGACAATCCGGAAACAGTCGAGCGGCTGCAAGTCATTCTTGCCGGTACCGAAATGGGGAAGGGCTTCAGCGAACTCAATGACCCACAGGATCAGCGCGCGCGTTTTGAGGAACAGCAAAAATTGCGCGACGAAGGCGACGAGGAAGCGCAGCGTCTCGACCTCGACTACATCCGCGCCATGGAGTACGGAATGCCCCCTGCCTTCGGCTTCGGTGTCTCCGAGCGCCTCTTCGCTTTTCTCGAAAACAAACCCGCGCACGTCGTACAGCTTTTTCCACTCTTGCGTCCGAAGCAATGAAGACTGTTTACGGTGAGCGAAGTCGAACCGCGGTATTTGGAGGCGGATGTTTCTGGTGCACGGAGACGGTTTTTCATCTGCTGACAGTATTTTTCGGCTCGCACGATCCAACGACGCCAAATCGGCAGGGCGTCGATGTAGGAGAACAATATCGCTCGATAATCCTGTATCAAACGGAAGACCAGAAGATAGAAGCGGAAAAGAAAATAGAGAAAATACAAGAATCACTTAAGGATGGCAGCAGAGTTGTTACGGAGGTTCTTCCGCTTATGGGTTTCTATCTTGCAGAGGAATATCACCAGAACTATTACAAAACAAATACGAGCGCGCCATACTGCCAGCTTATTATTGAACCCAAAATCGAAAAGGTCCGCAAACGCTTTGCCGAGCTTCTCAACGACAATGCAAAGAGCTGAATTCGAGAAATTGGTTGGCGAAGGCTTCGAGCGCCTGCCGCAGTGGGTGCGGAAGAAGATAAAGAACGTAGCGCTTTTGGTTGAAGATGAGCCGTCGGAAGAAGACAGAAAAGCGCAGGAGCTTTCCGATGACGAGACATTACTCGGATTGTACAAGGGAATTCCGCTTTCAGAGCGTGGCGAGCTCTATGGTGTGGGCGCGACGTTGCCGGATACTATCACGCTCTATCAAGTACCGATCGAAGATGCTGCTGCCGAGGATAACAAGGACGTCCGCGATGTAGTGGCAGAAACTATTTGGCACGAGTTCGCGCATCATTTCGGTATGGATGAGGGAGAGGTCCGAGCTCGCGAGCGAGGGCGCAAGGATTTTTAGGGTACAGGTATTTTTCTGCTGAAAAATCCTTCCTGCTCGCGCCGACGCGCTCCGCAAGCCCCTAAAAACCCTCACACCCTCGCTCTTTCGCATGGTATAAAGTAAAGTGTTGTATGGCCAAACTTTCGGCGGTTCTTAAGGAACGCGGCTACGTATACCAATTCTCTTCTGAAAAGCTTGAAGAAATAACCGATCCGCCAGCTGGCGGAAAGCGTACGCTCTACCTCGGCATCGACCCTTCGGCCGATTCGCTCCAAGTCGGGCAGTTGCAGGGATTTTTGATATTGCGGCGCTTTCTCGAGGACGGTCACAAGGTAATCCTCGTGATAGGCGGCGGTACGGGGATGATAGGTGATCCCGGCGGAAAAAACGCAGAGCGAGTGCTACTGGACGCCGAGACGGTGGCAAAGAACGCCGAGAAAATTTCGGAACAGGTGAAACGACTCTTCGGTTCCACGGACCCCGAAAGAGGCAAAGCCTCTAGCGGGGCAAGTTTCACTATGGTAAACAATGCTGATTGGCTTTCGAAGATATCGTTGATCGAATTTCTGCGCGACGTCGGGAAGCACTTCACGGTAAACGCAATGTTACAGCGCGACTTTATCAAGGACCGCGTCAAAGATCCGGAAAAAGGGATTTCGTACACCGAATTCTCGTACGCGCTCTTGCAAGCGTACGACTATTTGTATCTGCACGAGGAGTATGAATGCGATCTGCAGGTCGGCGGCTCCGACCAATGGGGCAATATCATCTCCGGTGTCGATTTTATCCGCCGGAAGACGGGTGGCGTTGCCTACGCGTTCACGTGGCCGCTTCTCGTCGACAAGGCGACCGGTAGGAAATTCGGCAAGAGCGAGAGCGGCACGATCTGGCTCGACCCTTTGAAAACCTCACCGTATCAGTTCTATCAGTTTTGGATCAATACCGAAGACGAGAACTTGAAGGGGTATCTTCTGAAGATGACGATGCTCTCGAAAACGGAGATTGACGCCGCGCTCGAGCTGCACAAGCGTGATCCGCGTGAGCGACACGGGCAACACATCCTTGCGCGCGAAGTGACGGCACTCGTTCATGGCGAGGAGGAAACGGCGAAAGCGGAGCAGGTATCGCAGGTGCTCTTTGGAGAAGGAAGTGTGCGAGGACTCGAGCGCGATGCGCTCGAAATGTTACGCTCGGCCGCGCCGTCACAAGAAGTTCAAGCGGGTACGAGTATCATTGATGCGCTGGTAGCCGCAAGGCTTTGCCACTCTAAAAGGGAGGCGCGCCAATTCCTTGCGGACGAGGCTGTCACATTGAACGGCGAAGTGATCACCGACCCAAAGCGCGAGCTCGGGCCGGAGGATTTTTATAGTGAAATCGCGATTCTCACGCGCGGCAAAAAAAACGTGTGCGTGCTCATACTTTCTTGATAGAGTAGCCGGATGACAGACTTTAGGCTCGAGTCAGAGTATAGGCCTGCGGGCGACCCCGATACCACAAGTCCTTCGGACTTGGCTACGGGGCGAGACTCATTTCATGTTGTTGTATGAGATTGAAGAACGTTTTCGACTTGAAGAGCGATTATCGGCCTGCGGGTGATCAGCCGGCCGCCATTGACGCACTCGTAACAGGTCTGAAAGAAGATAAACGCGATCAAACGCTTCTCGGTGTTACCGGCTCAGGAAAGACCTTTACGGTGGCCAACGTTATCCAAAAATGGCAGAAACCGACGCTTGTCATCGCGCACAACAAGACGCTTGCGGCGCAGCTTGCCGCCGAATATAGGGATTTTTTCCCCAAGAATGCCGTGCACTACTTCGTTTCCTACTACGATTTTTATCAGCCAGAAGCATATGTACCCATTACCGATACCTATATCGAGAAGGAAGCACAGATAAACGAAGACATTGAGCGCCTCCGGCATGCGGCAACGCAAGCGCTTCTCACACGCAAAGATGTCATCGTCGTCGCTTCGGTCTCGTGTATCTACGGACTTGGAAGTCCCGTCGAATATGAGAGGGTGAACCTCAAACTTTCGAAAGGTGAAGCGATGACGCGCGCAACGCTCACGCGCAAACTCGTTTCCATATATTTTGAGCGCACGGCCGGCGATCTTTCGCCCGGAACCTTTCGCGCGCTCGGTAGTCGTGTTGAGCTCATGCCAGCGAGCGAGCGCGTTATTTATCGTCTCGATCTTGCAGGCGGTAAGATCGCAAAGATCGAGGAAATCGACGCCATCACGCGCGAGATCAAGCAGAAACATGATGCAATCTTCGTATTTCCTGCGCGGCAGTACGTGACACCAAAAGAGGTACAGGATGTCGCGCTTGCCGACATCGAAGAGGAGTTGAAGGCGCGATTGAAGGATCTGAACGACGCGGGCAAAATTCTGGAGGCCGAGCGTCTGAAGCGGCGCACACGGCAGGACGTTGCGATGATCCGCGAGTTCGGCTTTTGCAGCGGCATCGAGAACTACTCGCGCCATTTCGACCGCCGGAATGCCGGCGAGCCGCCCTACACCCTTTTGGACTATTTTCCTCACAACGACGGTAAACCAGATTTTCTTACGGTCATCGACGAATCCCACGTGACCGTACCGCAGATCGGCGGCATGTATGCGGGCGACCGCTCGCGCAAGGAAACGCTTGTTGAGCATGGATTTCGTCTGCGGAGCGCGGTGGACAATCGGCCGCTAACATTTGAGGAGTTTGAAAAGCGGATCGGTCAGGTCATATACGCATCGGCGACTCCGGCGCAGTACGAGTTGAGCCGAAGCGAAAAGCCCGTGGAGCAGGTTATTCGCCCGACCGGACTCGTCGATCCGGAGATAATTGTGCGGCCGATTGTAAGCGGACCAAGGACGGTCCTTCAGGGCTCTCAAGGACCGTCCTTGGTCGATTCGTCCTTGGTCACTTCTGAATATCCAGGACAAGTTAAGGATTTCATCACTGAAGCTGAGGCCGTTACAAAACGCGGCGCTCGATCAATGGTCACGGTTCTTACGAAGAAGATGGCCGAAGATCTGACGCAGTTTCTCGTGGAGCGTGGCGTGAAGGCACGCTATGTTCACAGCGATGTTAAGACGATAGAGCGCATCGAGATCTTGCGCGATTTCCGTAAGGGTGAATTCGACGTTTTGGTGGGAGTAAACCTTTTACGTGAAGGACTCGATTTGCCGGAGGTCGAGCTTGTAGGCATTTTGGACGCTGACAAAGAGGGATTCTTGCGTAGCGGAACATCGCTGATTCAGACCATCGGTCGCGCCGCGCGCAACGTGCGCGGCCGCGTTATTCTCTATGCCGATACTTCTACCGGCTCGATGGAGCGCGCGATTGGCGAAACGAACCGGCGCCGCGAACTGCAGATGGCCTACAACAAAGCGCACAAGATAACACCGAAGACCATCAAAAAAAGGATCCACGATATCACCGGCGACATCGAGCGCTCGCGCAAGCGAGCGATCAAGGAGCTCACCGACATGGACACTCATGCGTTTACCGGCGATAAAGAGAAGTTGGTCAAAGAAAAGCGCCGCCAGATGCACGAGGCAGCTGATGGGCTCGATTTCGAAACAGCGGCTATACTTCGGGATGAAATTAGAGCGCTGGAGAAGAGATAACGAATATATGCTTACGATTCAAGAACATATTCCGCTTGCGCCGAAAACGACATTTGGGATCGGCAAGACGGCGCGGTACTTCGTCGAGGTGAAGACAGAGACCGAAATTGAAGAAGCGCTCGGTTGGGCGAAAGAGAGGGGCATACGCCCGATCGTTCTATCCGGCGGAAGCAATGTGCTTCTTCCTGATGAGGAACTCGACGCACTTGTCATTATGATTATGAATAATGACTTTTCTTTCGCGGATTCGGAACTCGAGGCAGATGCCGGATGCAGTCTTCTCCATCTTATTAAAACGGCGTCAGAGCGCAATCTCGGCGGATGGGAAAAACTTGCAGGAATCCCCGGCACGCTCGGTGGTGCGGTGCGCGGGAATGCAGGAGCATTCGGGCCGGAGATAAAGGATTTTGTGGTGCGCGTACGCGCGCTCGATATAGAGCTTGGCGATGTGCGTGAATTCGACAACGACGCTTGCGATTTCTCCTACCGCCACAGTTTTTTCAAGGACCATCCCGAATGGATTATTACGCGCGTGTGGGTGAAGCTTGGGAGGTCGGATCCTGCTGCAAGCAAACAGCTCATAGAGGAAACGATCCGTGAGCGTGAGAGAAGACACATTCAGAATGTGCGTGCTGCCGGCTCTTTTTTCGTAAATCCCGTTGCCCCGAAGGAGGTGCAGGAGATATTCGAGAAAGAGAAGGGCCTCAAATCCCGCGAAGGCCGCGTGCCTGCGGGATGGCTTATCGAAAAAGTGGGCTTAAAAGGCGCGCGCGTGGGCGACGCTGTCGCGAGCGAACAGCATCCCAATTACATCAAAAACGACGGCAAGGCGAGCGCTGCAGAGGTCAAAGAACTCGCGCAGAAAATCAAAAATGCTGTGCGCGGAAAATTCGGTATAGAGCTCCAAGAGGAAGCTGTGGTATTGTGAAAACCATGTTCGAGTCCTACGCCGCGCGAACGCACGAAAAAATGAGAGAGGTTTTGATGAATCCGGAGGCGTCGGGACCTGCGATCCACTACCACATGATCCGCGGCGGCTCGGAGAAGGGAAATATCACCATCTGGAAGTCCGGAACGGTGGGAGGTGAGTACATCAAGACGTATGGGCACTACCACGTGGACGAGCTCGACGAGACATACTGGGTGCTCGCGGGTGAGGGAATCATTCTCCAGCAGAAGCTCGCGGACCTCGCCGTGCCAGATGTCGTCGAGGAATTCAAAGTTATTCGTGTGAAGGCAGGAGATTCTGTATACATGCCCCCTCACGTGGGGCATCTTGCAGTGAATATCGGAAAAACGTGGTTCGTTACGAACGACAACAGTCCCATCGAGGGCGCAGGAGATTCGTCTTCAATGCCAATTCACGCCAATTACGAAATGGTCAAAAAAATGCGCGGCTTCGCGTACTATGTCGTCGAAAAAGACGGAAAGCCGACGCTCGTTCCGAACAAACTCTACAAAGAAGTTCGTAAAACTGATTTTGGCGGGTTGTCGGTTGAGTAGTATACTTCGTCGTACCCACCCCCTCGGGCGAACCGAGGGCGGATTTGTGTTATGTCACAAGACAAAATAATCGTCAAAGGTGCGCGGACGCACAACCTGAAGAACATCACGGTTGAAATTCCACGGAATAAAATGGTGGTATTTACGGGTTTGTCGGGATCGGGGAAGTCGTCTTTGGCATTCGATACGATTTTCGCCGAAGGTCAACGCAAGTACGTGGAATCTCTATCTGCTTATGCGCGGCAGTTTCTGCGACAGATGCAGAAGCCCGACGTCGATGAGATATCGGGACTTTCACCTGCAATTTCTATAGATCAAAAGAGCCGCTCGAACAATCCACGCTCTACGGTCGCAACGATAACGGAGATTTATGACTACCTTCGTGTGCTCTACGCGCGCATCGGGCATCCGCATTGCCCGACGTGCGGAAGGGAAGTGCGAAAACTTTCTAGTGAGGAAATCTTGGAAAAAATGTTGGGTTTCGTAAACCCAAATTCGGGTTTACGAAACCCGAATATGAGCAAGAGGAAGCTGACAAAGGGAGTATCGGCTGCAAAGATACGAATATCAGCCCCCGTTGTTGTTGGAAGAAAGGGTGAATACTACCAGCTTCTCTATGACATGCTCAACAAAGGCTTCGAGAAAGCCATCGTCGACGGGCAGGAGAAGTCACTTCGCGAGCGGATCGAACTTAAGAAATATTTCAAACACGACATCGATATCATCGTGGACGAGATTTTTGTCTCGGAGTTTACGGATGATCTGAAGGGCGCGCGCGAGCGGGCAAGCGAGGCGATCGAGCGCGCGCTCCACGAATCCGAGGGCCTCGTGCGCATTACCGATGCCTCCGGCGAATCGCACGTCGTTTCAGCGAAATTCATGTGCCCGTACGATGGATTTTCATTCCCCGAGGTTGAACCGCGCCTTTTTTCGTTCAATTCTCCGTACGGTGCGTGCCCAGAGTGCAAAGGTCTGGGGACGAAGTATTTTTTTGGCGACGAGCCATGCGAAGTGTGCAATGGAGCGCGACTGCGTCCGGAAGCGCTCAACGTCTTTTTAGGGCATGTGAAGCAACCCGAGAAGCACGATGGCCCGGGGAGGGGTATGCATATCGTCGGCATATCGTCGCTTTCGATCGAGGCGGCAATGAATTTTTTTGATACGCTCAAGCTCTCGAAAAAGGAACAGGAAATATCGCATGTCGTCATCAAAGAAATCACGAGCCGATTGCAGTTCATGCTCAATGTCGGCATTGAGTACCTCACGCTCGATCGGAAGGCCAATACCTTGAGCGGCGGCGAGGCACAGCGCATCCGGCTTGCCTCCCAGCTCGGAAGCGGTCTCGTGGGTGCTTTGTATGTCTTGGATGAGCCGACAATAGGGCTTCACCAGCGCGACAACGACAAGCTTATTGAGACCTTGAAACGTCTTCGCGATCTTGGGAATACAGTTTTAGTCGTCGAGCATGATGAGGATACGATCTTTGCCTCCGACTACATCGTCGATCTTGGGCATGGAGCGGGCACTCATGGTGGCAGCGTTGTCGCCTCGGGATGGCTTGATCAGCTTCTCACAGCCAAGACGAACAAGTCGGGCTCGCGCACACTCGCATACCTGCGCGAAGAAACCGCCATAGAAATTCCCCCAAAGCGGCGTACGTCTGATCGCGGCAAAATAAAGATCAGAGGTGCATCGAAATTCAATCTCGACAAGGTCAACGTTGATGTGCCGCTCTCGAAACTCGTCTGCATCACAGGTGTTTCTGGTTCAGGCAAATCAACGTTTCTGTATGAGATCCTCCACCGCAATTTGCAGGCGCGTTTCGATAAGCGCTACCGGAGCGCGAAGACGTACAACGCTGCTGAATTCAGCGGCACCGAGTACCTCGGTCGCTCCATACTTATCGACCAATCGCCGATAGGCCGCACGCCTCGCTCTAACCCGGCCACTTACACAGGCGCGTGGACACACATTCGCGACATGTTTGCGATGAGTGAAGAGGCTCGCGCGCGCGGATGGGGGCCCGGCCGCTTCTCGTTCAATGTGAAGGGTGGACGATGCGAGGCGTGTCAGGGGAACGGTCTCGTCGCGGTCGAGATGCACTTTTTGCCTACCGTGTACGTTACGTGCGACGTGTGCAACGGCAAGCGGTTTATGAAAGAGACTCTCGAAGTGAAATACAAAAAAAAGAGTATCCGCGATATTCTTACCATGACAGTTGAGGAAGCACTCAATTTCTTTGAGGATATTCCGGCGATAGCGGATCGCCTGCAGACACTCTCGGACGTCGGTCTCGATTATCTTGAGCTCGGCCAGAGTGCGACAACCTTGAGCGGTGGGGAAGCGCAGCGCGTAAAAATTGCCTCCGAACTCTACCGGCCTCTCACATCCAAAACAATCTATCTTCTCGATGAACCTACCGTAGGACTCCACTATGACGACGTCGCAAAGCTCATTCAGATACTTCAAACACTTGTTGAACGCGGCAACACCGTCGTCGTCATCGAGCACAATCTCGACGTTTTGAAATGTGCCGATTACATCATCGATCTCGGCCCGGAGGGCGGTGCGGGCGGAGGTACAGTTGTCGCCAAGGGCACGCCGGAGGAAGTTTCGAAAACCGATGGCTCTCACACAGGGTACTATCTGAAACGCGTCCTAAAGAAGAAGCGATAATTTATTGATTTTGTTAATAATTTGTGCTATCTCTCTCAAGTCGTGTGGGACTTGAGATGTGTACTTATCCACATAATAAGTGCACCTTCCAGACAGGAGGTCTTCAATGTGGCCGAGAATCGGAGGTGTGTTGCTGGGGACAGTAGGCGGGGGTCTTACGAGTCTCGCCCTCTGTGTGTCCAAGTCCGATGATCTAGTCGGCATAGCCTTGGCTTTGTTGCCGCTCGTGATCGGTATCGGAACCGGCATAATGGCTGTCACCAGCAAGTAACACCACTCTGCTCTCCAGTTTGGCTGAAATTTTTGGGAGGTCGTCGCGTGGAGAACGGCGGCCTCTTCTATTTGTACTCCTCACAGGATTTCGCTTTCAGTCCATTGCCTTTGTGTTCTGCAAGCGCCATAACGAACGTCTCGGCGAGCGATTGTTCAGGATGAGTGTTGTGGTACACTGTGCTTCTATGTATACGGCTGTCTATGAAAAAGTTTCCGAAGGATATGTTGCCTGGCTTGAAGAAATACCGGGTGTGCTGACGCAGGGCAGGACCAAACGCGAGACGCAGGAGAATCTGAAAGACGCTTTTAAGGAGTTCATGCTGGCCCAGCGAATGAAGGCTCGACGAGAGACAAAACGCCGAGTTGTTACTCGTGAGCGGTTCGTCATTTCGGGCTGATGAAACGGCGCGAACTTGAACGGCATATGCGTTCGCACGGATGCGCCTTGTTGCGGGAAGGTGCTAAGCATTCGGTATATACGAATCTGCAGAATGGTAACGACGCGACCATACCACGGCATACGGAGATATGGCCGGGAATGGTGAACGCGATATGTAGGCAGCTTGGTATTCCCGTGCCGCGGGGAAAGTGATTCTTATTTGTCGGCTCGATACTCCTCCCACGATTTCACTTTTAGCCCATCGCTTTTCTGCTCGGCGAGCGCTGTGACGAATGCTTCGGCGAGCTGGCGGTTGGTGATGAGGGGGATGTTCATGTCCACAGCTTTGCGCCGGATCACAAAGCCATCGGTATTCTCGCGCTCATACGCGCGCGTGGGGATGTTGATGATGAGATCGATCGTGCTTTGCTCTATGAGAGAGAGGACGCTTGGCTCGCGATTCGAACTGATTTTGTACACTTTTTCGCACGGCACGCCGTTTGCCGCAAGAAAGTCGGCAGTATGCTCCGTCGCATAGATCCTGAACTTCATATTCACAAGCAGCTGCATCGCGGGGAGAAGTTTCAATTTGTTTTCCTCCTTTCCGAGGCTTACGAGAACATTCTTTTTCGGCAATCGAAATCCTGCGGCAAGCATGGATTTGAGAAGCGCCTCGCTGTAGGAATCTCCAAAAGCAGCAACCTCGCCTGTCGAGGCCATCTCGACGAATGAGCGCGGATCGGCGCCCTTGATGCGGCCGTATGAAAACTGCGGCGATTTCACGGCGACGTAGTCGAGTTCGAGTGTGCGATATCGCTCCTTTGTGCCTTCACCGAGCATCGCGCGTGTCGCGATATCGATGAAATTGTATCCGGTTACTTTCGAGACAAAGGGGAACGAACGCGAAGCGCGCACGTTGCACTCGATGACCTGCAGACGGTTGTCTTTCGCGATGAACTGCACGTTAAAGGGTCCGGTGATCTTGAGCTCGCGGACGATCGCCTTGGTGATGTCTTTCGCGCGACGGATTGTTTCGAGGTAGGTACGCTGCGGCGGCAGCACGACGGTCGCGTCGCCCGAATGGGTGCCGGCATTTTCGACGTGCTCTGTAATCGCATAGATAAGGAGCGATCCTTGCGCAGCGACGCCGTCGATTTCTATCTCGCGCGCATTCTCGATGAACTTCGAGATGACGACGGGATGATCCGGCGAGATGTTTGCTGCGCGCTTGAGGTACGTGAGGAGGGTATCCCGATTAAGGGCAACGCTCATCGCGGCGCCCGAGAGCACGTACGAAGGACGTACAAGGACGGGATAGCCGATTTTTTCAGCCGTCTTTATGGCCGCGCGCGGGCTTGTAAGCTCCGCCCATGCAGGCTGGTCGACGCCAAGTCTGTCCAAAAGCGCCGAAAAAGAGTGGCGGTTTTCCGCACGATCGATGTTCTTTGGATGCGTGCCGAATATACGTATCTTGTTTCTGTCGAGAGCTATCGCAAGATTGTTCGGAATCTGACCGCCAGCCGAGACTACGGTACCCATAGGATGCTCGAACTCGAGAATGTCGAGGACGCGCTCCAGCGAAAGCTCCTCGAAATATAGCCTGTCGGACATGTCGTAGTCGGTCGAGACGGTCTCGGGATTGTAGTTGATCATGATGGTCTGATACCCATGTTTCCCGAGTGTCCGAAGCGCCTGTACTCCCGACCAATCAAATTCGACAGAAGAACCGATGGCATACGGGCCACTCCCCAACACGACGGCACTGTTCTTCGACGGCTTCACGTCGTGCTCATCGCCGTGGTAGGTGAGGTACAGGTAGTTTGTTTTTGCAGGAAATTCGCCGGCGAGCGTGTCGATCTGTTTGATGACGGGAAGCACGTTCAGTTTCTTGCGGAGAGCACGTATCTTTTCTGGTGTCGATTTTTTGATAGTTGCGATCTGCGCGTCTGAAAAACCCATTTTCTTAGCCAGTCGGATGGTTTCTGTGTCAAGGCGTCGCCTTGACACAAGACGTTCTGTCTCGATGATGTTCTTCATTTTCTCAAGGAACCATTCGTCGATCCTGGAAAGCGCATGGATTTTTCGTACCGAGACGCCTCTTTGCAGTGCCTCCGCGATCGCGAAGATTCTGTTTGTAGACGGTTCCTTGATCTCCTTGAGATAATTTTCGATTTTGAAATTTCTACTCCTGTGCGCCACGAAGCCGTCCGCGCCGATATTCAGCATGCGAAGGGCTTTCTGCAGGGCCTCCTCGAACGAACGACCGATTGCCATGACTTCGCCGACGCTCTTCATTTCCGTACCTATTTTATCGGCGGCTTGCTCGAATTTTGTGAGGTCCCAGCGTGGGATTTTGAGAACAAGGTAGTCGAGCGCGGGCTCAAAGCAGGCGGATGTCGTCATGGTCACCGAGTTTTTAAGCTCTGGCAGCGTATGTCCGAGCGCGAGTTTGGCGGCGACGAATGCAAGTGGGTACCCTGTTGCTTTTGAGGCGAGTGCCGACGAGCGTGAGAGTCTTGCATTTACTTCTATGACGCGATAGTCGCCCGTCCGTGGATGTAGCGCGTACTGGATGTTGCACTCTCCAACGACTCCAAGGTGCCGCACGACGCGTATTGCGATCTCGCGGAGACGATGATATTCCTCATTCGAAAGCGTCTGCGATGGGGCGACAACGAGCGACTCACCCGTGTGGATGCCCATGGGATCGATATTTTCCATGTTGCACACGGTGATGCAGTTGTCGGCTCTGTCGCGTACTACCTCGTATTCGATCTCCTTCCATCCGCCCAGGTACTCTTCGATAAGTACTTGGGGCGTTGAGCGGAAAACCTCTTTGAGTTTTTCGGAAAGCGTTTTTGCGTCCCGCACGACGCCAGAACCTTCACCGCCCAGAGCAAATCCCGCACGCACCATGACAGGGTAACCGATTGCTTCTGCCGCCTTCAGCGCAGCCGAGGCAGTTGAGGCCGCATGGCTTCTAGGCGTTGCAACACCGATTTCATTCAGACGCTGCACAAAGAGGTCGCGGTCTTCGGTGTCGCGAATCGTTGCGACAGGCGTGCCGAGAACGCGGACGCCGTATCGCTTCAGGGTGCCGGATTTTTCGAGCGCGAGACCGAGATTGAGCGCGGTTTGACCGCCGAAACCAAGCAGTACCCCGTCTGGCCGCTCTTTCTTAATGACCTGTGTTGCAAATTGTTCGGTGAGGGGAAGAAAGTACACGACACTGGCAAGTTTCTCATCCGTTTGAATCGTTGCGATGTTCGGATTGATGAGAATGACCCGAACACCCTCCTCTTTAAGCGCCTTGATGGCTTGCGATCCAGAGTAATCGAACTCGCCGGCTTGTCCGATTTTGAGGCCGCCGGATCCGAGAATGAGAACGGATTTTGTTTTTTTCATAGGTCAGCTTTTATATTAGTGGTTTCGTAAACCACTAATATTTCTGGTTTCTCGGATAAAGTCGTCGAAAATCCACGCAGTGTCGGTGGGACCGGGGGAGGCCTCAGGGTGAAATTGCACTGAGCGCCACGGCTTTGTCTTGTGTCGCAGTCCTTCGTTGCTCCCGTCGTTCGCATTCACAAACCATTCCTCCCAACCGGCAGGTAATGATTTCCCATCCACGGCGTATCCGTGATTTTGCGAGGTGATGTAGCACCTGCCCGCCGTAGCCTTCCCGGAGGCGGGACGGCCCATGAGATCGATGCACGGCTGATTTTGGGAGCGGTGACCATACTTGAGCTTATAGGTCTTCCCACCGGCGGCAAGAGCCAAAAGCTGATTGCCGAGGCAGACGCCGAGGATGGGTTTGTTCTTTTTCATCGCTTTCCTGATGTTCTCGATGGTCGCCGTGCACATCGTCGGATCGCCGGGACCGTTTGAGATGAGAAGGCCGTGGTATCTCTCTCTCGAAAAGTCGTAGTCCCACGGCACGCGGATGACGGTGGCACCCCGAGCCACCAAGGAGCGCACGATGTTTTCTTTCATACCGCAGTCGATTGCGATGATTTTGATTTTTCCGCCTTTGCCTGCCTGCCGGAGCCTCCCTGCCCGCCGAAGCCTCGGCGCAGGCAGGTATATTTTCTTCCGTGTCGGACTTACTTTCGCTACAAGGTTTTCGTCATTGGGATCGACAAAGCCTTTTGGCTTTCTGGAGTTAACGAGCTCACCCAAAATGACTCCGTGCTCACGCAGACGCTTTGTCAGTGCGCGAGTATCTACTCCCGTCATTGCAGGAACGCCGGATTCTTTGAGCCATGCGCCGAGTGATTTTTTGGCTGCACGGTGTGAGTAGTGCTCTGAATATTCCGAGACGACCAAGCCAGCAATTTGTATACTTCCTGATTCAAAAAACTTTTTGTCCGGCACTCCATAGTTCCCGACAAGAGGATAGGTCAGGACAAGAATCTGGCCGGCGTACGAAGGATCGGTGAGGCTTTCAGGATAGCCGATCATGCCGGTGTTGAACACCACCTCGCCGGCGACGGATCGCGAAGCGCCAAAACTTTCGCCTTCTACCATCGTGCCGTCCTTGAGGTAGAGCTTCATAAGTAAAAAAATACACCCGGTCGGGTGTTCGCTTGCAAGGCACTATTGGAGTCCATTAAAAATCTACTGTAACCGATTTGATAAAAGAGTCAAGACGGGATATTTTACGATGTTTTGTGTGCATACGTAAGTCTTTTCGTATAGTCTAGCTCCATGAGGCGTGAGGATCTGAGAAAGTACAAACTGCCGGATGAGCCGGGAGTGTACTCCTTTAAAAAGGGGAGGAAGATTCTCTACATCGGGAAAGCAGCCTCGCTTAGAGATAGGGTTCGGAGTTACTTTGCTTCCGATTTGATTAATGGACGGAGCGAAGCGATCGTCGGTATGGTAGAGGAGGCGACGTCACTCGTCTACATTGCGACGAGCTCGGTGCTTGAGGCATTGATCGTAGAGGCAAATCTCATCAAGCGGCATCAGCCGCCATACAACACCGCCTCAAAAGACAATAAGAGTTTCAACTATGTCGTCATCACGAAAGAAGCCTACCCTAGAGTGCTCGTTGTTCGCGGCCGCGAGCTTTTCCAGAATTATGGGTTTCGTAAACCACTATATATTAGTGGTTTACGAAACCATTATATTTATGGTCCGTTCCCGCACGGCGGGCAGCTACAGGAAGCAGTCAGAATGGTTCGCCGGATATTTCCATTCAGGGACAAATGTGTGCCTCAGAGAGGTAAGCCTTGTTTCAACCGCCAGATCGGCCTATGTCCCGGTGTTTGCACAGGGGAAATTTCTCGAGAAGAGTACGCACGTACTATTCGAAAAGTTTGCCAGCTCTTCTCTGGAAATTTTAAGGGCTTGAAACGGCAGCTTACCTGCGAGATGAGGGAAGCTGCACAGCAAGAGGATTTTGAAGAAGCAGAAAAACTGCACAGACAGGTATCGGCTCTCGAACACATTCGCGATGTATCGCTCATCAAAAATGAAAAGCTCGTTTCTGCCGGCGGCGGCACGCGCATCGAGGCGTTCGACATCGCACACACTGCGGGGAAGGAGACCGTTGGTGTCATGACGGTGGTCGACAACAGCGAGCCTTACAAAGCGGCATACCGGAAATTCACCGTGCGGACCGCGACGAATAACGATGTCGCCGCGCTCAAAGAAGTCTTGTCGCGCCGCCTGAACCACACGGAATGGCCTCTGCCGCAGATATTTGTCGTCGATGGCGGCAAAGCGCAGCTGCGTGCCGCGAGCAATGTATTGAAAAGTGCAGGCCTCATGATCCCCATTGTCGGCGTTGTGAAGGACGAATTTCATCGGCCGGAGCGGCTCATCGGAGATGAACGCATGATTCAAGCACACGAGCGCGACATTCTGCTTGCCAACAACGAAGCGCATCGATTTGGCATAGCCTTTCATCGGAAACGTAGAGGAAAATCTATTCTTAGGTAATCTTTTGCGCAGCCCGTGCTTCATACTCCATACTTCATACGTTATACTTTTCAAATGGCACGGACGATGGTCGGGGTGATTCGGGGAGGCACGTCGAGTGAATACCCCTTTTCTCTAAAAACGGGAGCGGCAATCATGGCAACACTCCCGCAGGAGCAGTACGAAACACGCGACATACTCATCGACAAAAGCGGGACGTGGCATCTGCGCGGCATGCCTAGCACTCCTGCGCGTGCGCTTTCGCAAGTAGATGTCGTCCTGAACGCGCTCCATGGAGGAGTAGGTGAAGATGGGACCGTCCAGCGCATGTTGGAGCGTGCCGGCGTTCCGTACGCGGGTTCGCGTCCGCTTCCAGCGGGGCTTTCATTGAATAAGGTCCGTGCTCGCGAGATGCTTAGCGAGGAAAAAATCCCAATGCCGCGTGCCGTTGCGTTCAGTTTGCACAATCGCATGGACACGCGCGAGATGGCAGATGCCGTTTTTTCTCAATTCGGTCCTCCGTACATCGTGAAGCCACCTCTCGAGGGTTCGTCGCGCGGCATCCGCTACCTCGCGACCTTCGCAACTCTTCCAGAAGTAATCGGTGACATACTCGACGAATTCGGCACGGCCCTCATCGAGGAATATCTGCTTGGCGAGCATGCGACGATAGGCGTTATCGAGGACTTCCGAAGCGAACCGGTCTACGCCCTTACGCCAGCGCACATCGATCTGCCTGAAGGCCAGCGGTATTTCGATCCGTACTCGGAAGGGGAGCGCGCGCGGCACTTTGTCCCGAGTCATTTCTCGCATGAAGTAAAAAATCGCATAGCCGATATTGCGCGAAGTGCTCACGGCGCGCTCGGGCTCGCACATTTTTCAGATGCAGATTTCGTGGTGACGCGCCACGGCGTCTACCTTCTCGAAGTGAATGCCTCTCCGATGCTCCACGAAGACGCTGCCTTCCCGAAAATGCTTGAAGCCGTCGGCTCCTCACTCCAAGAATTTCTCGAACATTCGATTACTCTTGCGCGGCGATGATATCTGCATACGGCTTTCGTGATGCTCTTTTTGTGTTTCTTGTCGCGAATTGGTACATTGCACTCCGTTGGGCCAGTAGTTCAGTGGTAGAACGTCTCATTTGCAATGAGAAGGTCGGGGGTTCGATTCCTCTCTGGTCCACCAAAATTGATTTACATCAGAATTGACCGCGCCCGCGCCTCTGGCGCGGGCGCGGGCTGGCATTTCCGCCAAGAAATTCCAGGGGGTTTTAAAATCCGTCAAAAGCATTCCCGCCGCGAGGCGGCGGTTCGAGCCAATGTCCACAAGAAAATCTTTCATGCCCGAAAGATTTTCTTGTTTAATGAGATTTCCGGCTTGGTTGGCTTCAATAATCCAGTTTCGCATGAGTTCGAGCCAATGATTACCTTTTCGTTCAAAATCACTCAATTTCTCCTCCAATGTCTTTTTTTCCGACATTAAAATATTCTTTTTCTCTTGATACTCCACGAGTTCCAACGCCTCGCCAAGATACGCGTCCGTAAGTCGTTCCAGGCGTATTTTAATGGCGGAAATACTATCGCGGAGATTTTGAGCGAAAAGGTCTGATGAGTGGCGGGAGTCCAATTGCTCGCTTTCAAGGCGAGCAAGATATTTTTCCCGCCATTCATCGGGCAAAGAAACTTTTTGACAAAGATTTTTCACTTGCTCGGTTAGCACTTCTTCCCGCAAAAAGCGATTTTCAGTACAAGTAATAGTTTTGCTCTTGTGGGTGCAACGATAGTAAATAAACTTCAAACCACTTTTCTTTATATGTCGCTCGGCGGTAATGGCATAGCCACATACCCCACAAGTAGCAAAGCCTAAAAACTGAAAATTCTTTGGCCCTCGTTTTTTGCGGGGTTTGCCATTCGCTATACGCGCCTCTTGAATTTGGTCAAAAAGCTTCTTTGAAATCATTGGCTTGTGTGATCCGGTATGCACCTCGCCACGATATTGAAAATGTCCGTAGTAAAAGGGATTAGTCAAAATATGTTTCACCGAAG